>Ga0181591_10003337_pt1 | contig 13934 bp, 9 predicted proteins | sample 071ome_33_FD_133757 | JGI IMG/M metagenome (GOLD analysis project Ga0181591, IMG submission 133757) | Coastal salt marsh microbial communities from the Groves Creek Marsh, Skidaway Island, Georgia - 071412AT metaG (megahit assembly) | ecosystem: Environmental > Aquatic > Marine > Intertidal zone...
GACCACGAGCAAGATTGGTTAAGATCAGATTTTTTACTGCAACCAGCGGGGCATCTCGACCCAGGATGCGGTCAATATGATTGTCAATGGTTTCTGCAAGGAAGTCTTTAGCGAACTCCCCATGGAATTTGCCATGGAGGCTCAAAAACTTCTCGGTGTCAGCCTGGAGGGAAGTGTCGGTTAAGAGTGATCGATGGCCACCGTTTTCAAATGCTTTTTTAATTCATTATGTCCAACCCATCATTGTTGAGAATAACCAACCTGCAAGCCGGCGTCGAAGGCCGGAAAATCCTCAAGGGAATAGATTTGGAAATTCAGTCGGGTGAAGTCCATGCCATCATGGGGCCGAACGGGAGTGGGAAAAGCACCCTGGCTTCTGTCATCGCCGGGCGAGAGGGATATGAAATCCTTGGAGGGAATATTCACTTCAAGGATCAGGACATCCTAGAATGTGCACCTGAGGAAAGGGCGCATCTTGGGCTGTTCCTGGCGTTTCAATACCCGGTCGAAATCCCAGGTGTCAACACCACCTATTTTCTCAAGTCAGCCATCAATGAAGTCCGCAAAGCACGCGGAGAGAAGGAACTCGATGCCGTGGCTTTCTTGAAATACATCAAGGAGAAGGCCGCCTTGCTCGACTTACCTGAAGACTTCCTCAAGCGATCGCTCAATGTAGGGTTTTCAGGGGGTGAGAAAAAGCGAAACGAAATCTTCCAGATGGCGGCACTCGAACCCGTAATGGCGGTGTTGGATGAAACCGATTCAGGTCTGGATATTGACGCTCTCAAAGTAGTCGCCAACGGGGTGAACCAACTCAGGAGTCCGCAAACTTCTCAACTGGTCATCACCCATTATCAGCGACTGCTTGATTACATCGTCCCTGATGTCGTGCATGTCCTTTACGATGGGCGCATCATCAAGAGTGGCCCCAAGGAACTGGCTCTCAAGCTGGAAGAAAAAGGTTATGACTGGGTGATCGAGGAAGCTCAGGCGACAACTGCTGCGTTGTCTCATTGAAACATCATGACCGAAACCTTGAAAGCTCCCCCGACCGATCCCTTGATGCCCCTGTTGGATTCACTGGATCCAGAGATGCATGAAGGCCCTACCTGGCTGACCCCCATCCGCAAAGCAGGGGTCGCAGGCTATGCGAGCAGTGGATGCCCAACTCTTTCCGATGAGGACTGGCGGTTCACCAATCTGGATCCGATGCGTTCGTGCTCCTTCCAACACCCCTCCGATTCAAAGGGGATTTCCAAGGAAGCATTTCAGAGCATCGAAAACCCGCTGAAGGATCCAGCCTGTATTCGTGTGGTTTTGGTGGATGGCATCTTTAATGAAACCTTGTCCGATCGATCGCTGCTACCTGAGGAAGTCTGCCTTAGGTCCCTTAAGCAGGCGGTTCAAGACCCCGAGTCGCCGCTCAAAAACCACCTCGGACAATACACCTACGGAAACGATAGTCCATTTGCAGCACTCAATGCTGCCTGTTTTGAAGACGGCATTTGCTTGAAGGTTCCCAAGGGCGTCCAACTGGAGCTTCCCATCCAAATCATGCATGTGGCCACGGCACAACCTCAGGCCTCTGCCATTTTTGCCCGCTGTTGGATTCACATGGAGGCTGGTTCAAAAGCCACAGTCATGGAAAGCTTCCATGGCATGGATCAAGGGGTGTATCTCTCGGCTCCTACCTTGGAATGCCTGGTGGAAGACAACGCCTATCTGGAGCATATCAAGGTTCAAGATGAATCCAAACAGGCCTTTCATATGGCCAGTATCTATGCACGCATCACGCGAGATGCTCGCATGGATTCCCATCATTTAAGCCTCGGAGGACGGATCAGCCGCAACCATATCCGAACGCACCTGGATGGACCCGGGCTTTGCTGCACGCTCAACGGGCTCTCACTCGCCCAAGGCGATCAGATTATCGACCACCACATGGTCGTAGATCATGCTCAACCGCACACCGAAAGCCATGAATACTTCAATGGGATTTTGGACGATCAATCCCGCAGCGTCTTCCATGGCCGCATCCACGTGCGTCAGGTCGCGCAGAAAACAGATGCCAAGCAAACCAACAAAAATCTCTTGCTTTCCGATGCTGCCACCGCGGACACCAAGCCTCAACTTGAGATTTATGCAGATGATGTTCGCTGCACGCACGGGGCAACCATCGGCCAGCTGGATGACCAGGCCATTTGGTATCTGCGTGCCCGAGGGATCCCACTAGCCAGGGCCAGGCGTATGCTGGTGCATGCCTTTGCTGGTGAAATCATCGATCGTATTGAGCATCCAAACATTCGAAAGTCTCTCGACGATTTAGTGTGGGAACAACTCGAAGCCCTTCCGCACTTTCACGCCCACACCTCCACTCCCCTGTCATGAGCCAAGACACCCAGATCATTCTCAGTCGAGATGTCGAAGCGGCCATTGTGCCCACTGGTGAACCCGTCACACTCAAACAAGGCGAAGAAGCCCAGATCACTCAAGAGCTGGGTGGGGCCTTCACGGTGATCGTCAACGGCAACATGTTTCGCATTCAAGGCAAACATGCCGACGCCCTCGGGAGGGAAGTCGAAGAAGTTCGCATCCAGGCGGCGGTCGCAGGAGAAAAGGCCACCGCCGAAGAGGTCGAAGCACAGGTCTGGGAACAGATGAAAACCTGCTATGACCCGGAAATCCCGGTCAACATCGTGGACCTAGGATTGATTTATGATTGCGTAGTCACTCCGATTGAGGAAGGCAACGAATTCAACGTGCTGGTGAAGATGACACTCACGGCTCCCGGATGTGGCATGGGGCCGGTGATTCAGCAGGATGTACAGAACAAGGTGATGTGCATTGAAGATGTGGCCCAGGCCGATGTCGAACTGGTCTGGGAACCGCAGTGGAGCCAGGACATGATGACCGAAGCCGCCCGACTTCAGCTCGGCTTGATGTAAGCGAAGCCGCCCTCCTCAATACGAGCACCTTAAGCCAGACTCACCCTACTTTCATGAAGCATTTCAGGCATGACTTCCCCATTCTGGAACAGTCCGTCAATGGACATCCACTGATCTATTTCGACAATGCCGCAAGCAGCCAGAAACCCAATCAGGTCATCGAGGCCATCAAGGCTTATTACCAAAAGGACCATGCGAATGTTCACCGCGGCATTCATGAGCTCAGCAACCGCGCCACTCTTGCCTACGAGTCTGCCAGGGAGCGGACCGCTGAATTCCTACATGCAAGCAGTGCATCGGACATTATCTTCACTCGTGGCACCACTGAATCGATCAATCTGGTCGCCCACTGCCTAGGGCAAAACTCTTTGGGACCCGGGGACAAGATTCTCATCACCGAAATGGAGCACCACAGCAACATGGTCCCCTGGCAAATCCTTGCTTCAAGGACAGGGGCCACCCTGGAATTTATTCCCGTCCTTGAAAAGGATGGTAGCCTTGACCTGAGTTGGCTGGACAATCGTTTGACAGAGGATGTCAAATTCCTGAGCTGTGTCCATGTCTCCAACAGTCTGGGCACCATCAATCCGGTCAAGGAATTATGCCAGAAGGCTCGCTCCAAGGGCATACTCACTCTGGTCGATGGAGCGCAAAGTGCCGGGCACATGCCCATCGATGTTCAGGAAATCGATTGTGATTTCTATGCCTTCTCAGGACACAAAATATGTGGGCCTACAGGTATTGGGGTGCTCTACGCTCGAAAATCAATCATGGACTCCTGGCCGCCTTATCAGGGAGGTGGGGAAATGATCCAGGAAGTTACCTTTGAGGGGCCCAGCTTCAAGGCATCCCCCCATCGTTACGAGGCTGGGACTCCCAATATGGCTGGAGCCGTGGGGCTTGCCAGAGCCATGGACTACATCGACGCCATCGGTCGCCAGCACATCCACGACCACGACCAGGCCCTTGCTCAGTATTTTTATGATGAAATCCGGCGCTTCCCGGGGGTCCGGGTCTTTGGTCCGCCAACCAACAGAGGCGGTCTGGTAAGTTTTCTCCTCGATGGGCTACATGTACATGACCTGGTGACTTTGGCGGACCAGAAGGGGTTGGCATTGAGAGGTGGCCACCATTGCACCCAGGCTCTAATGAAAAAATGGGGGATCACCGGCACGGCCAGGGCCAGCTTCTATTTTTACAATGACAAGGAGGAAGTTGACCGATCCCTCGAGATTCTCGATCATCTTTACAAACGTTTCGCAGACCGTAACTAAGTTCTGTTCCATGTCAGAGATCACTCCTGAATCCACCATGCAGGCCGTTTTGGAAGCCTACCCATGGGCGCAAAGAGCCCTATTCCGCCACTTTCACATCGGCGGTTGCTCCAGTTGCGCCTTCCATGCCGAAGAAACACTAAAGGAGCTTTGTGAGCGTAATGATCGCATTGACCCTCAGGAAGTCATCGATCGCATCAAACAAAGCCATGATGAGGACCGTCAACTTTGGATGTCTCCCACCGAAGTGGAAGTTGCCTTGCAGTCAAATGACCCATGCCACCTTGTCGACATCCGCACCAGCGAAGAATGGGATGCGGTTCACCTGGAAGCATCCACCCACATGTCTCAGGAATCCATGCAGATGATGCTCTCTCAATGGCAACGGGAGGCACTCCTTGTGATCGTGGATCACAAGGGGAAAACCAGCCTGGATGCCGCCACCTATTTTCAGGGACAGGGTTTCACTCAAGTCAGGTGCATGGAAGGTGGCATTGATGCGTGGTCTCAGCAAGTGGACCCAACCATCCCGCGTTACCGTCTCGAGCCCATGCCACCCACCCCTGAAGCATCCTAGCCCATACTATGACCCACTCAGACTCCTTTGAAGAAAAGGTTCGTGAAGCCATTGCGAATCCCAAAAACCTCGGAAAAATGGAAGATGCCGATGCCGTCGGAACTGTCGGGGGGGCAGGTTGTGGCGATATGCTCCGCATGTGGCTCAAGTTCAAGGACCAGGATGGCAAGAAGGTCATCGACAAGGCCTCCTTCCAATCCTTTGGTTGTGAGACTGCCATTGCCGCTGCTAGCTTGGCGACTGAACTGATCAAGGGCAAAAGCACCTCGGAGGCCCTGGCCCTTTCAGGGGTGGAAATGGCGGCAGACCTGGGCCCCTTGCCTCCTACCAAGATCCACTGTACCACCATGGTCGAGGATGCCCTTCGCAGCGCCATCGCAGCCCATGAGGGCGGCAGTCCTGAGAAAGAAACCAGCGAACCATCGACAGAAGGCTCTCCTCCCATCACCCAAGGCAGCCTGCTGGATCAGATGCAGAATGCTGCCAAGGGCGGCCAGGGATTAAGGGTGGTGATGCTTCCACCTGAAGAGGACTCTCGCTAGGTCTTTTCACCCATGCTTCGCATGCGGTGCAGCAAACCTGAATAGCGGCGAGCAGAGGTAGCGTTGGCCACCGCCATGTTCAGGGCCTTTTTCTGCCCCACCAGCAGCACCAGCTTTCGACCTCGGGTGACCCCCGTGTAAATGAGATTGCGCTGGAGCAGGAGGAATTGCTGAGTGGCCACCGGAATCACCACCACGGGAAACTCCGATCCCTGAGATTTGTGTATGGTAATGGCATAAGCCAGGGCAAGCTCATCCAATTCCCCGAAATCATAGTTCACTTTGCGCTGATCAAAGGCAACAATCACTTCTTTTTCCACCAAATCAATCTTGGTGATTTGCCCGATATCTCCATTGAAGACATCCTTGTCATAGTTGTTCTCCGTCTGGATGACCTTGTCCCGGATACGAAACTGCCAACCAAATTTTTCCACATAGGTCTCTCCTTCCCTCGATGGGTTCAATCGCTCCTGCAAGGTCAGATTCATTTCACGCACTCCGAGACTTCCACGATTCATGGGACACAACACCTGAACATCCATCATCGGATCCAACGTAAACTTCCTTGGTATGCGCTGAGTGATCATGGACAGCATCGCAGAGATAATCTGCTCGGGCTCATCTCGCTCCAGAAAATAAAAGTCTTCCTCTCCAGCTTCGCTCGTCAACGGCATGTCTCCCTGATTCATCCGGTGGGCATTGGTGATGATCTGACTGGTGGATGCCTGCCGGAAAATCTCCTCCAGCCGAGCCACCTCTATGCAGCCGCTGGCCATTAAATCTTTCAACACCGAACCAGGGCCGACAGAGGGAAGCTGATCCACATCACCCACCAGCAACAAATGGGCTTCGGGAGGAAGGGCACGCCAAAGCTGATACATAAGGGGGATATCCACCATGGAGCATTCATCGATCACCAAAAGCTGCACCTCCAGAGGATGATGTTCATCATGCAGGAAGCGTCCGGTGTGGGGATTCATTTCCAGCAGGCGATGAATGGTTTTGGCCGGGTGACCGGTCGATTCGGCCAATCGCTTGGCGGCTCGGCCTGTGGGCGCTGCCAACGCAAAAGAAACTTTCTTGGCATGCAGAATTTTGAGAATGGAGCGAATGATGGTGGTCTTTCCGACGCCCGGTCCACCTGTCAGAATCATGAAACGATGCAATAAGGCGTTGCGAACCGCTTTGACTTGAGAATCTGCCAGCTTGATTTGGGATTGCCCCTGAACCCACTCAATCGCCCGCTCCAAATCAATGGGAGGATAGGCTGCAGGCTTTCCTGCCAGTCGAAGGGCTCTCCTGGCAATGCCCTCTTCGGCTTCCTTGAGAGCAGGAAGAAAGATAAACGGCTTTTCCCACAGCATTTCCCGAATCACCGACCCTTCGCTCAGCGCTTGCTCCAGGCCTGAACAAACCACATCCGGAGGAACGCCCAGCAGTTCGGTGGTCTGCTCGATGAGCATTTCCTCGGGAAGCCCACAATGCCCCATGCCTGTAGCCATGGTCAGGGTATGTGCCAAACCGGCCTGAGATCGATGCAGGGAATCTTTGGGAATCCCAAGCTTTTGGGCAATTTGATCCGCAATCTTGAAGCCGATACCACGGATGTCGCGTGAAAGGATGTAGGGATTGTGCTGAAGCTTTTCAATGGATTCCTCGCCATAGGTCTTGTAAATCCGCACGGCTCGGCTGGTGCTCACTCCGTTGGAGTGCAAAAAGACCATGATATCCCGAATGACCTTCTGTTCCTGCCAGGCATCCTTGATCAATTTTCGGCGCCCCGGCCCAATGCCCTCGATGGTTTCCAAACGGGCAGACGCATGCTCGATGATGTCGAATACCTCATCGCCAAATTTCTGCACCATTTTCTTGGCATAGACCGGCCCAATGCCCTTGATCATTCCACTAGCAAGGTATTTTTCAATACCTTCCCGGTTGGTGGGTGGCGTGCACGCCAGCCGATCGGCCCTGAATTGCATGCCATGGTCTCGATCGCGCTGCCACGAACCTTCGGCCTGAATCCATTCACCCGCATTGGCGGAAACCACTTTACCAAGCACCGTCAGAAGAGACTTCCTCCCCTTGGCCTTCACGCGGAGAACCACAAAGCCCGTGTCTTCGTTGAAGAAAGTCACACGCTCAATCAAGCCCGATAGGCTTTCCTGGCGAGATTGGGGATGATCCGGCATCAATAAGTGCTGATCATCGCGTGAGCGCATGATTCGATTCAAGCAGGAAACCCGCTTGGATGCCTGAAATCATCGAGGGTGAGAGTACTTCAACCGGAAGAATTGACGACTGGGAAGGGTCTGCATTGGGGGCAAGATATAGCGCAGCCAGACGCGATCTTCATCTGCCATAACTTCAGCTGTTTTTTCCAAGGAGATGCCGGCAGATTGCCAGGTCTTCAGATCAACGGAGGCTTCGATATCCATCAGGATCTCGGTGGCAGCTGGATCATGCATGACATCCATCATCCAGTAGATGGTAGGTTCAGGATTGTTTTGGGTGACCGACCGGATGACAAACACTTCCTCGACTTTTTGAGGCTCAGCATCACTGGTTCCATGAAATACTTCACCCAGTGCGGGAATTCCATCGGCATCGACATCGCTAGAAACATTGCTCCTTGTCTCGTTGACATCCATCACTCCCGGTGATCCACCCAAAGCATCACTGGCAGTCCAAAGCGCCGGATCGTTCAGAGCACCGATTGCAGCGGGATCCCTGAGAACCAGACTGTATCCCTCTCCATCTGCTGAATCAGGCCACGGGGCCTCATCGCGGTATTCCAAACCAAGAAGCACGTCTCCAGATGCGTTGACGAGACTCAGACGCTCGCCACCGTTGGAAAGCTGAGTATGGTTTGCGAAGGGACCGTACACCATGATGCCCGGGTAAGCGGAACGCAGGCTTTGGGGATACTGGGCAACCACCACACGCTGTCCAGATTCGAGCAGGCTTTGGGGAGGAAACACAAAGGAAAGCCCATCACTGAAAGTGACCCCATCCAAAACCAGAGTATCCTGCGCCATGTTCAAGATCTCCACAAACTCACCGTGCTGTGGCTCAGCCGGATGATAGTGTACTTCGGTCAAGGCCAGATCACCAGGTGCTGGAGGGCGACCCATGGAATAATGGGCCTCGGTCAGAGCGGACCACTCACCCTGGTAGAAGGCACGAGCCTTGAGGTGGGCGCTCTGGGTCAGTGGAATGGACTGTGTGTAAGTAAGCACTTCAGCAGGCAGGACCCCTTGAACTCTCTGCGAAGCCACTATTTTGGGGGTGATCAACAAATCGCTACTGGAAAGCGAGACATTGAGTCCATGAATGGCCAGGACGTTTTCTCCCTGAACCCACGCGTCTTGATGATCGGTGATATCAAACGCTTCAAATTGGCTAGCTGCACTGTCGGCATGTGAAGCACGGGCCAGTGAGTCCCAGGAGGGTTGACCCAGTGGCGCATTGGCTCGCGCCACTTCTCGACCATTGAGGTAGGCCACAAACCCATCATCGTAGCGCATGTGAAGAAAGACGCGGGTGTCATCGCTCATCCAGGTCAAATCGCTCATCTCGAAGGGGACCCGTATGTAGACCGATCCATTGAGATTCCTCATTCCCATAACATCTAGCCCTATGAATCCCTTGTAATCGGAAAGGCTCGTTTCATAGCCCACGCCCGTTCGACCTTCCAACCAAGTGTCATCCGCTCTGAAGTTCTTCCGCGTCCACAAGAGACCATGACGATCATCCACTGGAATCCACGCATGGGCAGACACGCCGTCGGGTAGAAGCACTTGTTGAGCATCCTTGGAAGGTTGCCATGGATCCTGGCCCGTCAGGGTATAGTAAACGGTACCTCGGGTTGCCTGCATGCCCAATGCTTGCCCGAAAACCACAGGGCCCGGCTTCAGTGAAAGACCGGGAGCATCCAGGGAGGGGTAAAGGTTGGCAGCTCTCAGTTCATTGATCACCGCATGGGGACTGGAAGCATCATGCAAAGTGGGCAGGTAGTGTTCGACCACGTTGTCCCGCTCCACTAGCCAGGAGTCTTCGCGAGTAAAGTAAACATCAGGCGCATGAGGAGCGGGCGGATAGTGATCATCATCCACATCACTCAGCGGACGGGGTTGTTCAATGACATTACCATAAGGGGTGCTCATCTGCGTGTCCCCCCAGCGTGCCGATTCAGCCACGATGGCCTTGTCAATCTGATCCGCAAGCTTGCGATAGCGCTCACGACTGGCCTCCAAACTCAAAGCACCTCCGTGAAAAAGATGCTTCTGCACTCGATCAGCAAAAAGACGCCTGAAATCAATATTGGCTCGGAGCTTTTGGAAGAGAGCACCCATTCCGCTATTTTTGTTGAACGGGTTCCATGTGAACTTGTCCAAGACGATTTCCTGATCCCACACAAAAAAACGGTACTGCCCATCCCCTGAAACCGGATTGACCGCTGCGTAACCGTTATGATGGGGCCAATCCTCGGCATCCGCATAAAAATGCAAGAGGCTGTAATCTGCCAGGTTTGCCAGATCAACATACTGGTGGAGTTCGGCATAGGCATCGGGATCGGTCACATCCATTGAAAGCATTTGGTTCCAGCGTGGTCCGGGACTGCCGAAGTCCTCATTGATTTCCCAGTCCTCGGGATCACCCCCCAAATGATCGGCAAAAAAATCCTCTGCCAATCGCTCCGTCAGGTTGTGCAGGCCAAAGTACAAACCGTTCACATAAAGATGCACGAACGACCCATGGCTGGAGGGCTGGCCCATGTCACGGAAGGATTCCTTCATCCATACATCGCGTATGTATTGAGAATCGTTGGGACGATAACGACTGCTCCCCCAGCTCACCAAGGCCCAGCTATCGGTAAAACAGGCTCGAAGAACCAGCTGGTTGAATCGGCTCACTGGAGACTCCTCAAACAAAGGATAATCGAGCGATTTGACACCAACCTGACCGCTGAAGGTGATTCGCAGGGAGTGCTTCTGCATGCGCCATGGGCGCCGACTCGAGTTGCCGTGCACCTCAATCTTGGCATTTTCCTGAAATCCTTTTGTGCCATCAGGATGCAGGTATTCCATCGAACAAACCCTCTCGATACGTGATTGTGGTATGGAATAAATGCCTCTTCCGGGTTCAATGAAATCGTCCGGATGCATCACGATGGAAACACTGGGAATATCCAATAGCGCATCCCGTATGCCGAAGCCCTCCAGGGTTTGATCAACCACCCGAGGATCCATTTCGTAATCGGCAGGCACCGTACCATTACCGGCTCCATCTCGACCATCCACTTCGCTGTTGCGTCCCCAATTCTGGGGCCATCCTGAGGGTTGAGCCGGTTGGTGTGCAACGTCATCCACAAAGACATAGGTATGGGTATCCACGTTGGTAGATTCCCACCCTTCTCGAAATGCCATGGCCCGAAGGGTCGTTGTGGTGTTGACCGTGATCGGAGATTCATAAACCAGACCATGAGCAGGAGAGGGCTCACTACCATCCAAGGTGTAATGAATGATCGCCTCCTGCCCCGAAGAAGTTGAAATAACCACTTCGAAAGGCTCGTCGTAAAAGCCTCGATCCACCGAAAAAACCGTATCTCCCACCCAACCGAGAACCCCTGCAGAATTTCCTCGACCGGGTGTGGGTCGTGTTTGAAAAGACCACTGTCCTTGAGCATTCATGCCGTAGGAGACATCCGCAAACTGGGCAGGGTAATTCTCGGCCAATTCGAAGGCAATCCTCTGCCCATCAGGCTCAACCAGTGCAAGATACTCTCCATCTGCATCAAGATTGAAACTGAAATGCAGGAAACCCTGAGCGTCACGAAAATCTTCCTGCCTCACTCCATCGACTTCCGGTGCCCCACCATAAAGCACCAGGTAAGCTCCAGGTTCCATCTCACAGGGCGGAAACCTCCATTTACGTAAATCATCTATCTGATCGGTCAGAAAGTAACCGGTCAAGTTGACCGGAATGCTCAAAGGGTTGTGCAATTCAATCCAATCGACCGCTCTTCCATCGCCGTCAAGATGGATTCCCTGGTTGTCGGCCATCAGTTCTGTAATCAGAACCGGAGCTATGAGACCCTCCCCACTGACCACCAGAATCATCATAGACACCTCATCGGTCCAACCGCCGGCATCTTGGACTCTCATTCGAAGGTTCAATTCTTGCCCATGGGAAAGCCGTTCCAAGCTTGAAGCCAACATCAATTTTTGATCTTCGATCACAAATAAGGTGTTGCCTTCGGATCCCTGACCTTCCACAAATTCAAAAGAAACCGGCCCCAAGGCTTCTTCGGATGAGAGAGACAAATCGGCGACGACCGATCCAACCTCATGAGACCGTTTGACCCAATATTGACTCAGCTTGACCTGTGAACCCGAGAGGGATGCGTCGCTATTTTCCAGCCAATCGCCTACCGATTGTTCCGAAAGCTGGTGGATTTCATCCCCTGAAAGAGCACGACGCCAAACGGCGACATCATCGATCAGACCAGTGACCCAATGCGAGGGGGAGGCACGCAAGATACCCCCCAAGGTGGTGTTGTCCAATCGCCAGGCTCCATCCGGCCGAGGAGCGATCTCCAAAGCATCCAAGCGACCATCCACATAGAGAGAACGTTGCCCATCTTGCTCCACCCAAGCCAGATGATGCCATTGACCATCCAATGGCTCATACTCGGAATAGGCGTGTCCAAAAGTAGGCCAACCACTCTGACGAAGATACACATCCAAACGACCGTCAGCCCCACCGCTGTGTGTTCCCAGATTGAAAAGAGGGTTGCTGTCCACGGTGTTCCCTTCGGAGAAAAGTCTCAGATCATTTTGCCTGCGACCATCCACCTTCGCCCAAAGGGAGAGGGTAAAGGAGGGATGCTGGTTGATGGGAAGTTCTTCGCCCACTTGATGAACGCGGGATAGCAGCGTCTGACGCCCACTATCAAAAGAGATGGCGCGCCCGTGCCGCCCTGACACCACATCGCCGACATCAAGATGGGTAGCTTCCAAGTCATAGTCCCCCACAACGTCGGGAGTGGCACCGGCTCGCAGCTCATCCAGCGGCCAGTAGGCTACCAGACCATCAGACTGCGCCATGGCAGAGAATGAAACCAGCCAGACCATCATCGCACCAAGCACGACCAAGGAATGAAGGCATTTCATCCGAGCGAACCACCCCGATTCGGATGCGTTTTCAAAGTGTTTCATACAGTGGCAAAGCAGGCTAATTTTGCAAAGGCATGTCGCGATTTCATCATACCTCAGACCAATCCGCTCGATTCATTCTTAGCCCAGCTCAAGGTTTCCAGGAAGCCCCATCTCGCATCATGGCCCCTTCGGCAAGGATCGCAGGCGGATCAAAGCTCAACGGCTCTTTGCCGGCAGCCCAAGTGCATCCTCGTTGGATCAAGTTTGCTGCTCGATAGATCGAAGTGCTGGCATGACCCAATAGGGTCTGGAACACCCGGCCCTGCTCCACATGGTAGGCCCAGGCAAGGGGCTCTACCTGCCCCGTCACCGATGAATCCGCATAAACCAGGGCCTGCACCGGGCGATCCCCAGCTTGCTGAAAGCAACGTTCATCTTCTGTCTGAAACGAGGGCAATCCATTAGTAATGGGATGCTTGACCTGCGAAACACGCACTTCAAATGGTCCATAGGGATCATGACCGCTTGGAGCATCATGATCCCAAACCCGTCGCACCAATCTCCGATAACCCGGCCAGTCCGATGTTTCGGCCCCAGGCAACGAAGCATGGAATGCCCCGTTGGCAAAATGAATCACGGCAAGTCCGCCACCTCTGCGAACAAATTGATCGAGTCTTTCCCTGGCTCGGGCATCCCATCCCGGGCTTTCCCAATTGCAATAGTTCATGACCAGAAGATCGACCCCGTGCAAATGGGAAGCATCCGATAGCCAGGCCTCGGGCGATTCACTCACTTCAACCCGGCACCTTGGATCCAATTCCATTGCGTGCATCAATGCCAGGGTCGTGTCCTTCCAGTCATGAGCAGGGTGCTGATCTCCCGTTAAAATCACCACTTTCTGGCGCGAGGACAACGCACTCACGACCCCATCCTCGGGAACCTCACATCCAGAGGTCCAGACGACTGCATTCAGCAGCATCCTTCGGAAATCCGGAAGCCACCAGCTGTCGTGGAAATGACCACCGGTAAAGGCAAAACCTCGGCCTCCGTCCTTGCGCTCCAAACACCACGCAACGGTATCCAGAGATTCTTCGCCCGGAGGATGGACTTGAAGGATGGGCTGCAGACGCCTGTCGGAGGTTCGGAACCGAAGGTGGTAGTAGTATTCGTCCTTCAGTTCAAAAGGGCGGACCCCCCTGAGCACAGGGTGTGCCATGGAAGCGAGAGACACCTCCTGGCTCCATGTCTGAATGCGTGAATACCACTTTCGAGGTTCAGGACCCGTTTCGTAATCAAAGTAACCCCCAATCCACTCGGTAATCTCATCATGAAATCGAGCTGGATGAAAGGTCGACCAGTGCAGAAGCATCAGTCCGCACCCTCTGTCCATCTGTTTTTTGAGCATGGCAAAACGATCTTCCCTGTAAAAAGGATGCATC
>Ga0181591_10003340_pt1 | contig 13929 bp, 1 predicted proteins | sample 071ome_33_FD_133757 | JGI IMG/M metagenome (GOLD analysis project Ga0181591, IMG submission 133757) | Coastal salt marsh microbial communities from the Groves Creek Marsh, Skidaway Island, Georgia - 071412AT metaG (megahit assembly) | ecosystem: Environmental > Aquatic > Marine > Intertidal zone...
AAATCATACGACTTTGATACCATCAGAAGAACACTGATTGATTATCTTCAATTGAATTATCCTGAATCATTCAATGATTACATTGATTCTTCAGAATTTGTGGCATTGATTGATCTCATTGCTTATGTTGGTCAGTCAATATCATACAGAGTTGACCTAAATGCCAGAGAAAATTTCATTGATCTAGCTGAAAGAAAAGAGTCTGTGTTGAGATTGGCAAGACTGATTTCTTATCAACCCAAAAGAAACATAGCATCATCAGGGTTTTTAAAAATAGAATCAATATCAACCACAGAAGAAGTTTTTGATGCCAACGGTCAAAATCTTTCAAACACACCAGTGCTTTGGAACGATCTTGCTAACAACAACTGGCAAGAACAATTTGCGACAATTCTTAATGCCGCCATGCCCAAAGAACAATTTGTTGGCAAACCTCAAGCCAGTGACACCATTGGTGGTATTCCAACTCAATTGTACAGATTCAATTCAACCAATCTAGACACACCAGTGTATCAATTTTCGAGAAATGTCAACGGTGTAAACATGCCTTTTGAAATTGTACCTTGTAGTTTTTTAAATGAAAAGTTTCTGTACGAAGAAGCACCTGTGCCTGGCAATGCTTTTTCGTTTATATTCAAAAATGATTCACAGGGATTTGGATCTAAAAACACCGGTTACTTTGTTCATTTTAGACAAGGCGCAATAGGCACTCAAGATTTTACTGTTACAAATACATCACCCAACACCACAGTTACCATCAATCAAAACAACATCAACAACGATGATGTATGGTTGTTCAAATTGGATCAAAATGGAGTTATTGAACAGCGATGGACCAAAGTGCCTGCGATCACAGGCAACAATGTGATTTACAATTCGCTGGAAAATTCTATCAACAATCAATTTGCTGTGGTCACAAAAACCAATGATCAAGTCAATCTTGTGTTTTCAGATGGTGTGTATGGCACTCTGCCACAAGGAAACTTTAGATGTGTTTTCAGACAAAGCAATAATTTAACTTATCAAATTCAACCCAGTGATTTGACTAATGTCACAGTTGAAATAGAATATGTGTCACGATCAGGACAAATCAACACACTGACACTGAGTGCATCACTTCAGAATGTTGTGACCAATGCATCATCGTCTCAGTCTGTGAGAGAAATCAAAACTCTAGCACCACAGTCTTATTACACCAACAACAGAATGATCACTCCGGAAGATTATCAAATCACTCCGTTGGTAGAAAACCCGTCTATTGCTAAAATCAAATCACAGATGAGAACATCTTCAGGGATTTCGAGATTTTTAGACATTGTTGATCCTACAGGTGTATATTCCCAAACTGATATTTTTTCAGATGAAGGAATTCTTTACAGAGACCAAACATCTCAAACATTTGATTTCCAATTTACCAATCGTGACGATGTGCTTCAAGTGATAAACACCACACTTGGTGATGTTTTTACAGCAGACAGTTTTAGACAGTTTTATTATAGAAATTATCCAAGACAATCTGGTGGTACAGATAGAACATGGAACAACAGCACTCAAACCACAAATCAATGTACAGGATATTTTCAGAGCACTACACCACTAAGTGTTGGCACTCAAACTACCAGTAATTTGAGATATGTTACACCAAACTCATTGATCAAATTCACAGCACCAGCTGGATATCATTTCATGGACAACGGCACATTGATGTTAGGTGATGCCAATCATCCTGGATCCAGAGACACCATATGGTGTAAGGTTGTATCTGTTGAAGGCGATGGATCAAATGGTGGCTTAGGCAATTTAGGAGATGGCACAGGACCAGTTATCCTCAATGACCTAGTGCCTAGCACATCTATTTTGAGTGAAATTATACCAGAATTTGTGGACGATATTTCATCAACTCTTTCAACTGCTATCATTGATAATGTGGTAGCATACAAAAATTTTGGATTATCATACAACACCAATACTAGATCATGGTTTGTCATTGATGAAGACAATCTCAACACAGGATCTTTCAGTTTGTCTAATCAAGGCAACACGTCAAACAGTCAATTGGACAGTTCATGGATGGTGAGATTTGAAACCAATGGAGTCAGTTATACAGTCACATACAGATCAACAAAATTTGTGTTTCATTCTTACAATAGAAATAAATTTTACTTTGACGAGTCAGTTAAAATATTCGATCCTGAAACAGGAAACACAATCAAAGACAAAATTAGAATCCTCAAAACCAACACAGGCACTGATCTTGTAAACAGTCTACAATTTGATTATGATTGGCAAATATACAAAAACATTGTAGGCACAGATGGATACAGCGACACAAGAAAAGTTCAAGTGGGATTTTTTGATTCTGATGACGACGGTGTAGTTGATAATCCAGATCTTTTTGAATTGATTGTAGGCACTTCCGAAAAGCCGGGATACAAGTATGTGTTCTTTCAATCAGTAGAACGTAACGGCCAAACAGAACAAGATCCAGTGTTGAACAGCCAATTTGTTGTGGTTCCGACACAGTCATCTATCTCTGATTATTCAATATATCCAAACAATCAAAAATTTTATTTTTATTCAAACAACGAATTCAAACAGTACAGCACTACCACAGGATTGCTGTCCGACCTCACAGGATACACAGCATACAGAGGCAGAGACAATCTACTGTATCAATACAAACACGGAGCACCAAGAACCAGAAGAATTGATCCAGCAGTTACTAACATAGTTGATGTTTATGTGATCACAAAAGCATATGACACTGCTATTAGAACTTGGTTGAGAAAAAATCAATCTTACACAAGACCAAGTGCTCCAACAATCAATGATCTAGAAAACGATTACAGCAATTCGTTGGAAAAATTAAAAAGTGTGTCTGATCAAATAATTTTTAATCCCGGCAAATACAAATTGTTATTTGGACCAGGTGCTGATGCCAGCCTCCAAGCAACCTTTAAAGTAGTCAAAAACCCAAACACCAATGTCAGCGATAATCAATTGAAATCGCAATTAATTCAATCAGTGAATGATTATTTTTCATTAGGATTATGGGATTTTGCTGACACATTTTATTTTACAGAATTAGCGGCATACTTACACAACCAACTTGCTCCAGATGTATTGAGTGTGGTGATTGTACCTGCGGTTTCAGCCAGCGGTTTTGGATCTCTGTTTCAAATCAGATCTCAAGACAACGAAATATTAATTTCTTCTGCCACAGTTGATAACGTGGAAGTGATTTCTTCTATCACAGCAGAAAAACTTAAATCCACAGGCAATGTAGTAACATCCACACAAACAACAGATGTTACTGCTACATCATCAAGCACAGTGAATTCAACCACTTCAACTACATCAAACAGCAGTGTTGGGGGTTATTATTAATGTCCACTGCCAAAAGATCATCAGTTAGTCTTTTACCTCAAGTTTTCCAAACAGAAACCAACAAAAAGTTTCTTGGATCTACCTTAGATCAATTAATTGAGCCTTCTGCTCTTGAAAAACTTTCAGCATTTGTAGGTCGTAGGTATCAACCCACATATCGATCAAACAGTGTGTATTTGGAAGAAATCAGCGATGAAAGACAGAACTATCAGTTAGAACCCACAGTGACCTATTCATCGGACAGTCAAAAAGTAGATTTTGTTGCTCCATACATTGATGTGGTCAATGAAATTCATGCTCAAGGCGGATACAAAAATGATCACAACAGATTATGGCAGTCTGAAACTTATGCTTATTCGCCACCCATTGATCCAGACAAATTTGTAAACTACAGACAGTACTACTGGTTAAAAAATGGACCAACACCTATAACTTCTATTCTTGGTACACCTGGCAGTGAAATCACAATCAAAGTTGAAAACAAAAATATTTCTGCATGGAGATTCAACAACAAAGGCACAAATAACCCAGACATTGTGCTGTACAAGGGCAACACCTATAAGTTTGTCATTGATGCTCCTGGTTTTAACTTTTGGATCAAAACACAGTATGGTACAGGCACTGATGATCAATTTTCCCAAGACTATGTCACCAACAACGGAACTGACAATGGCACAGTGATATTAAAAGTTCCATCTTCTGATTCATCTACCACAAATCCAACCGTGTTGTTTTATCAATGCGAACACCATCAAGAAATGCAAGGTAGATTTATCATCAAAGATCTTGCTAATGAAAAGTTTGATATTAACGAAAATCTCAACGGAGTCAACCAATTCAAAGACAGCACAGGACTTGAATATACATCTGGCATGAAACTACAGTTGTTGAGCGATGTCACTAGTGACTATGCCAACAAAAAAGTTTACATCGAAAATGTAGGCAAAGAAATTAAAATCATTGACGAAAATGAACTGCTAATCTATGAAGATTTTGGAGTCAGCACCGGAGAAGTTTGGGACGAAGATGGCACAGTTGGATTTGACACTGTGGGATGGGATAATTCAGAAGGTGTATCAGTCAATCAAGATTATTGGACTATTAACAGATCATCATCAGATAGAAATAGTTGGTCAAGATCAAACAGATGGTTTCACATTGATGTCATCAACAAGACTAATGAAAGAAATCCTCTGTCTCAGGTGACAATCTCAGAAAATCTTAGAGCTAAAAGACCGATCATTGAGTTTAAACCAAATTTAAAATTATTCAATCATGGTTCAAATTTTGTCAAAGTTGATTTGATTGACACAATCACCACAGACGCTCTCAGTCAAGTACAAGGAACCATTGGTTACAGAGTAGATCAAACCAGTTTAAAAGTTGGAGACAGAGTTGTTTTTATCAATGATCCTGATGTAAAAAATAAAATTTTCACAGTACATTTTGACGACCTACCAGATGGTTCTGAAGTAATTCATCTTGTTGACGATTCATCAATCATACAAGAAGACACTAATTTAGTTGCCATAAACGGAGAAACTCAAAAAGGAGTTGTGTATTTGTACAAAGATGCTCAGTGGATTACAGCACAGCAAAAGTCATCAGTTCAACAGAAGCCGGTTTTTGATATCATTGATCAAAACGGTGTGTCACTCAGTGACACATCCGTGTACAACAGCAGTAACTTTCAAGGCAGTGTGCTGTTTGAAATAGCAACAAATGCCAGTCAAGGCACTCCTGATACTGTGTATGGCACAAATGTAATCTACAAGAGATTCGGATTGCTCACTGACCTACAAGTCAATGACAAATTTAATTCTGAAACCTTTAGTTACATTGATGCCGAAGGCAACCTACAAACTGATAGCATAAGAAAATACTATATCAGAGAAAAAATTGGTGACGATTTCTTTTTACTAAACAACTGGATCAAGACAGAAAATAAAACGTATCAATACAAAATTGAAAATTTAACATCTGCTGAATCACAGCAGACATTTGAAATACAAGCCTGGCAAAATCCGCAAACCCTAAATGATCTTGATGTACAAGTCTATATTAATGGAGTACAGACCAAAGATTATTCTTTGATCGACACCGATTTTGGAAAATTTGTAAAATTGGACACTGCTCAAAGCCAAGACAGTCTTGTTTCAATCAAAAGTTACTCACCAACCGGTCAATCCACATCAAAAGGTTTTTGGGAAGTGCCAACTTCGTCAGTAAGCAATCCATACAATAAAAATTTTACAGAATTTACTTTTGGCGATGTGATTAGGCACTACAACACAGGAGTAGAAAATCATCCAGACGCACAAGGACCCAACCAAGGTGATAATAATTCTAGAAATATTTCTGATGTGTTTGCTTATGCCACTCAGATAAATCAGCACAGTTCTTCATTGCCATTGGCATCAGTGATAACTCGTGACGAAGTAGTAAACTTGACCAAATCACTGAGATTTTCCAGCAGGGAGTACGAAAAGTTTAAAAATTCAATTATCACAGTCAGCAATAGACTCAGTCTAGACGGAACTGTTAGTGAGAATCTTGATGCTGTGCTCATTGAGATTAACAAAAATAAAAATTCAGATTTTCCCTTTCATGCCACAGACATGTTGGCGTATGGCTCTAACAAAAAAACTTTGACATACACAGTGAATGACTCCAACATCACAAATTATCCTATCACACAACTTCATTCTTTGGACACATTGTCTAACAAAGCAGTGTATGTGTATGTGAATGATGTTCAGTTGACTCATTCTGTTGACTATGTATTCACAAACCTAACAGACAGTTCAGCAATAATTGGCATCCAAATCACAGCCACTTTGAACAACAATGATGTGATTACAATTCATGAATATGAAAACACAAACAATACATTTGTGCCTGCTACACCAGCCAAGTTGGGATTGGCACCTAAGTATCAACCCAAAAAGTTTCTAGACACCACATATCAATCAGGTGGCTATGATGTGATTCAAGGTCATGATGGGTCTATAATGATAGCCTTTGGTGATTTTAGAGATGATCTATTGCTTGAATTTGAACAAAGAATATACAACAATATCAAGTCTTATTACAATCCTGATTACTGTGATATCACTGAAAAATATTCAACTGATGAGATCAATTCAATGATCACCAGAGATTTTTACACATGGTCTGGATCAAATGCTGTGGATTATTCCGGCAATGACACTTATGATAGTGCCAATGAATTTACCTACAATTATTCACAGGATGTTTCATCTGTTGATGGTCAAAAACTACCTGGCTTTTGGAGAGGTATCTACATCAAGTTGTTTGGCACTGATCGACCTCACACTCATCCGTGGGAAATGTTCGGGTTTACTGAAATGCCAACATGGTGGGAAGATCGTTATGGGCCTGCTCCGTATACCAGCGGCAATCTCATCCTTTGGAACGATGTTGAGCAAGGGTTTATATCTGACGGTCAAAGAAAAGGCTACCATCCTAAATATGTGAGAAGTTACATCAAATCAGTGATTCCAGTCAGCACAGCAGGAGAACTGTTATCACCTATAGCTTGTGGAATAGCAACTGGACAATCTTCACCATCGGATTATGCTGGCAGATGGGAATTTGGTGATCATGGTCCTGCAGAAACTGCTTGGAGACGATCATCGTCATATTGTTTTGCTGAACAGATAGCAAAATTTTTGGCATATCCTGGAAAATATGCCGGACTTTATTTTGACACTTCAAAAATCAGCAAAGCTGCCAATGAACAGTTTGTGTACAATCAATTGTATCGACAACCAATCACAGAATACACAGTGCCCAGCACAGCATCATTCACCAGCGGATACATCAATTTCATATATGACTATGTGATCAGTCTTGGTCTAAGCATTGATTACATCAGCAATAGATTGGATAACATGGAGTCCAAACTGGCCTACAAGTTGGGTGGATTCAGCAACAAAAACAATCTTCGAGCAATCATCAGCAGTTATAATCCAGAATCCACAAATAGATCAGTATATCTACCAGATGAGAATCTTGACTTTCTGTTGTACAAGAGTGCTCCTGTAGATTTTGTAAACTATTCAGGTGTGATAGTTGAAAAAACAACCACAGGATACAAAATAAGTGGCTACAACAATTTTGATCGATCATTCAAGTATTATAAACCAAGAAAGAATCACAATTCATCAGACATTGTGATAGGCGGCGTCACTGATTCATATCAAGACTGGAAGTCTGGTTCTTTTTATGTAAGAGAGTCGATTGTAAAATACGAAAATGTTTATTATAAAGCAAATAGTGATATCGCCAGTGGCACCAATTTTGATGAAGAAAGCTGGTCGACCATAGGAAGAGTACTGCCTCTCAAAGGTGGTATAAGAATTAAAAAATACAAAGATTATCTTTCTACACCATCCACACTGGCCTATGGCGAAACATTATCTAATATTCAAGAAGTGTCTGAATTTTTATATGGCTACGATCAATGGTTACATAGCAAAGGATTTGTGTTTGACACATTTTCAGAAGAATTAAATCTTCCGGTAGATTGGGATCTTTCTGTGAAAGAGTTCTTGTTTTGGACAGGTCAAAATTGGGAAGATTCTGCTGTGATTACATTGAGTCCTGCATCAGCTCAGTTGAAATATGTCAAAGCAAACACAGTTGGTGATGACATCATTTCTGGTTCTCAATTTTACACACTGCTACAACAAGATGGATTTCCAATCCAAAAAACAAACTTATCAACATCAAGATTAAATGGCGAATTTGTCATTCAAACAGATCCTGCACAAAATGGCATATACAATGCTGATATCAGAGCAGTTCAAAAAGAGCATGTGATTGTGTTTGATAACATCACTTCTTTCAAAGATGTCATATATGATGATGTGCTTGGAGTAAGACAAGACAGAATCAAACTGGTTGGTTGGAGAACAGCACAGTGGAATGGTGACATTTATGCTCCAGGATACATTGTAGACAAAGCAGACATTTTGGATTGGGTGCCTAACACAGATTACAAAAAAGGTGATGTGGTTCAACATCAAAACAGAACTTATGTGAGTCTGACAAGTCATAATTCAGGTGAACTGTTTGACGCCAGTCGTTATCAGATCAAAGACCAACAGCCAGTCAAGGACCTTGTGCCTAACTTTGACACCAAAGCAGAAAACTTCAGAGACTTTTATTCGCTGGACACAGACAACTTTGATACAGAACAGCAGAAGTATGCTCAGCATTTGATTGGATTTGAAACCAGACAATACTTTGAAAATTTAGGTCTTGACGAACTGAGCCAATACAAGTTCTATCAAGGAATGATCAGAGACAAAGGCACCAAAAAACCTGTAACTAATTTCAAAAGCCCCACTCAATCCCTAGGCACAGTGAACTATGATTTTTTCGAAGAACATGCTTTTAGAATAGGCGAATATGGAGGTTACAGAACCTTACAATCTTATGAATGGCAACTGGATGATCTCAAACACCGACAAGAAAAACAGGTGTACAATCTCACTCAGGCATCTGTGCCGGACACACAAAATATCATCAATGTGTCTTACAGTGATTTTGTTGAACGTCCACTAGAAACACAGTATCCAATCTTTTCAAATTACAATTATGATACACGATACACTCCTGGATACATTTTTCAGTATCCAATGGCTGGATATGTCCAAAGCAGAAATGTTGACGTCACAGTGTGGGACAAACAAGCACTATTAGAACTAGACATCACTAACTTGATTGAAGGCAGCACAATATGGCTGGCAAACACAGAAACTAGGGACTGGAATGTGTACAGAGTGTCATCTATCAACAACAGCATTGAATTCTATCAATCCAGAGACGGCATAATGAAATTCACCTGTGACTCACCACATAGACTGTCTGCCAATGACCTCATACTGGTTAAAGGGTTTGACAATGAAATTGACAACATATATGAAGTTGCTGAATCTCCAGACAGCACGGATGATCAATACACATTTAGTGTGGCATTTGACAAATCTTTTGACAGCACTGTACAAACTGGATCCATATACAAATTACAATCTGTTAGAATCAACAGCATTGATGACATTGACTCCATTAGACCAGATCGAGGATTTACAAATGGTGACAAAATTTATGTAGACAATGGCTATCTACAAAACAACGGATTATGGAAAATTTATGAATTAAATGACAATTCATTTTTTGAAACCAAACAAAATTTTTACAACACAGAAACACCATCAAACAATTTGAATTATGGACAAAGCATTGCTATCAATGATGGATCTGGTAAAACAATGATTGTTGGATCACCTGGTGATAATTTTGCTTACATCTACACAAGAAACACCACATCAGATTTTTTTGCTATCAGAAGAGCACTGCTACAGGATTACAGAAATTCAGATGATTCAGATCAATTTGGACACTGTGTAAAATCCAACAGTGATGGATCAAAAATATTTGTTTCTTCTCCTTATTCAAACAACATTTTAAAATTTACTCTCAGCACCACCAGTTTATCTTATACCAGAGGCAAATTGGTTACTGGATCGGATTCTGGAGCCACAGCAAGAGTCATGCTCAATGATCCTGAAAACGATGTCATGTGGGTAAAAGTGATCAGCGGTACATTTACCACAGAAGCATTAGATATTGGTGATTCATCATCCTTGGTAACAATTACTAACATCGAAGGCACTGACATGTCAAACCAAGGACTTGTTCACTATGTGATACAAGATCAATTTGGCAGTTATGTGATTGATCAGTCTTTTGGGTCACCCACAGTTCAAAATGATGAATATTTTGGTTGGGACATGGATGTATCCAGTGATGGTACCACGTTGGTTGTGGGAGCTCCTGGCAGAACCAACATTGACAGTGACAGTGGATCTAGCACAGGCAAAGTTCATGTGTACACTCTGGGAGACAGTGGCAGATATTCGTTTTTACAAACAATTCAAGCACCTAATGGTCAAGTGTTTGATAAATTTGGATTCAGTGTAACTCTGAGTTCAGACGGCAAAACACTGGCAGTTGGAGCTCCTGATCATGGCAGAACAGACACTAATGATTCATCCACAGAAAATGCAGGACTAGTGTTTGTGTACAGACAGAACAATGATAAAACATTTACTGCTAATGAAGTCATTGATCATGGAGTCAATGAATACAACACACAATTTGGATACAAAGTACAATTGAGTCAAGCATCAGGTGATATGATCATCAGCAGTCCAAATGAAACAGTTGATAAACCCAATCAAGGTGTACTTTATTATTACAAAAAATATTCTACAAATTTCACAGCAGACGGATCGACCACTGCTTTTGAATGTGATTTTGACATCGAATCATCACACACAGTTGGAGCAACCATTGATGGCAATGTGAATACATCATTCACAGTGTCGGGAAACACAGTGACTTTTGCTGTGGCACCTGATGATTTTTCAAACATTGTGATCAGTCAGTACAAAAAATTTCAACAGATCACTCAGCATCAACCTATTGCCAACAGTAAATTTGGCACCAACTTCACACTGAGAAACAACAGATTGTTGGTGTATGCTCCTAACGATGACACCAAAACAGTTTCAACATTTGATAGATTTGCTGAAGATGGCAGTACAGCACTGGCTAGTGTTACTACATTTGATGGCAATGTCACAACTTTCAAAGACACAGTGATAGGCACAGGCAGTGTGTATGCTTTTAATAGAATTGAAAACAATTATATTTTGAAAACAAGATCATCGATAACAGTTTGACCTACAACGATAATTTTGGTCTAGGCCTAGACACCTGGGTAGATCAAGTGTTTGTTGGAGCTCCGGGCAGAGATGTGTACAATACTGCTACCAGTTCTATTCTTGAAAATGCTGGCACAGTGTTTAACCTCCAAAAAGGTTCTACAGAATCCAGCAGTTGGCAAACTCTTTCCAGCCAGCCAAATTTGATCAATCCGTTTAGAATTAAAAAATCTTTTGTGTATGATTCTACCACTAATCAGCTCACAGATAGATTGGATGTGTTAGATCCAGCCAAAGGCAAACTGTTTGGCAGTGTTGAGCAAAACATATCCTATAAAACTTTGTATGATCCTGCTGATTATGATTCTTGGGACGAACAGCACAACGGCGAAGTATGGTTTGACATTTCACGAATCAAATTTGAATGGTATGAGCAAGGTGATCTCAACTACAGATTGATCAATTGGGGCAAAATACATCCCGGATCAGATGTCAGTTTCAAAGAGTGGACTGAAAGTGATTTGACACCACAAGAATACAATGACATTGCAGGCACTAACGAAGGAGTATCACAAAACATCACTGGCACAGCAGAAACCACAAGATTTGTTGCCAAACAGGTGTTTGATATCAACACACAAAAATTTGTGACCAGATATTACTATTGGGTAAAAAATCCAACTGTGTTGCCTTCCAGCAACTATAGAACAGTCACTTGTTCACAGATGGCTCAGTCTATTGTTGATCCAAAAAACTTTACCAACAAGTTTTCAGCAGTGATAAGACAAGATGCTGTGTTGTTGTCTTATACATCATCTGAAATTGGCAACACAACCAATTACAAAATTGAACAAACCACAGATGATGAGCAGTTGATCACCCACAATGAATATGCTATGGCCAGCGAAAACGATGTCAATTCAAATCTACCTTCTAAAATATTGAACAAGATGATTGATTCTTTGATTGGTTCTGATGTGAATGGTCGTGCTGTGCCTGATTTAAATGTGCCTTATCAAATGAGATATGGTGTGTTAGACAGACCAAGACAGTCTGTGTTTAAAGATCGCCAAGAAGCACTCAAAACAGTGGTTCAGAGCATCAATGAATCTTTGGCTTCTAAACCGTTTTCATCAACCAAAAATTTAAGTTATTGGAATTTGATAGATCCTGTGCCCAGTCAATCAACGTCTGGTTATACTATTGCTGTAGACACAGACATTGATCTATCATACATCAACACAGAATCCTACAACACAGGTGACACTGTGTTGGTAAGATCTGACAGTAGAGCAGAAGGCAGATGGACCATTAATACCTTCAATGCTCTGAGACAATTTGACCTTTCGATTGTGCAATCCTATGACACCACTACATATTGGTCATACACTGATTGGTATGACACAGGATATGATGAAAATCTCATCATTGATCACACTGTGGACAATGAAATCACAATGAGAACCACAGAATATGTTACTGGCGAAATCATCAAAGTCAAATCATCATACGACGGAAAATTCAGAATATATCTTAAAACTTATAACAATTTCAAAGCCATTGGCATTGAAGACGGCACATTTGAATTGAGCAGTGCCATCTACGATTTTGAGTCTAATTTCATTGGATATGGCGGCGACACATATGGTTCAAATGTGTATGATAAACAAGCTACCATAGAACTGAGAAATATATTGTTGGGTTTACAAAATGACATATTCATAGACAGTGACAAACTGCTGTTTAACAATCTATTTTTCTTGATGGTTAAAATTGCTAGCCAACAGGACAGATTCAACAACTGGCATTTCAAAACATCATTCATCAAATTGGTGTCAACATACACTAGTTTAGAACAATCGCCAGAATTTAGATTCAACACCACTGACAGTGTTGAAGACTTTTTACAAGAAATACTTCCATTCAAAACAAAAATCAGAGAAAATATCACTCAGTATCAAAACCTTGAAACATTTGAAGGCGATGTCACCGATTTTGATAACCCTACCTACTATGATGCTACAGATGGCACTTATGTTAATCCAACAGTGTATCCAGATGACTCATCTTACTTCAAAGTCTATAACGACTATCCACACAAATTCTACAGTGAAAATTACAAATTCACAGTGGATTCCATTGATATTGGCACAGCAGGTGAAGGGTACACAGTGGTACCTGAAATTATTATCACTGGCGGCGGAGGATCAGGCGCCACAGCACAAGCATCTATTTCTAATGGATCAATCAGTCGAGTGGTGGTAACAAATTCTGGCAGTGGTTATATTTCTACACCCACTGTCACAGTGAATGGCGGTGGCGGCACAGTTACAACCACAGCTGTGTTGTCTGCAAGATTAAAAAACAACAAGGTACGTTCTTTTGATGGAGTGATAAAATTTGATAGACTCGACTCAAACGCTGGCATCACAAATAGCACCATAGTTGATTGGACTGCTTTTACTCGTTTTGTTCAAAATCAAAACATTAGATATCAAAACAAAATTTATCAGGTGATGGAAACATTTACCAGCGGAAATTCATTTGATGATAACATACTGCTGGGAGATTCATCTTCTGTTACTGTCGACAGTGTGAATGTACTACGTGAATGGACAGCCACTGATAGAATATATGCCTACTATTCGCCCACTACCGGCATGGCAGGTTTGATAGGAGATGGGTCAACTAATATCAATGCTTATGCTCAATTGATGACTGGTCTAGAATATCCAGGCACAAGACTGCTCAGTTTAAAGTTTGAAGAAGGTGAAGGCTATGATGT
>Ga0181591_10003342_pt1 | contig 13923 bp, 6 predicted proteins | sample 071ome_33_FD_133757 | JGI IMG/M metagenome (GOLD analysis project Ga0181591, IMG submission 133757) | Coastal salt marsh microbial communities from the Groves Creek Marsh, Skidaway Island, Georgia - 071412AT metaG (megahit assembly) | ecosystem: Environmental > Aquatic > Marine > Intertidal zone...
GACGCAGTTGGAAGTTTGACTAATGGAACAAATTTAAATTATAGCGCTACCTGGTCCCAAGGAACATTTGAATATAGTTCGAGTATTAGAGTTGCAACAGATGGAACCGGTCCACGTCCTTTAATAATTTTATTACATGGGGCTGGCGGCGACGGTGCTGGTATGATTACTGCCTTTAATGGCTTGTTAACCGATCATCATCTTATTGCTCCAACTGGTTATCAAAACAGTTGGAATATTGTAAACGAATCCGACGCGCCAGATACCATTGTTATTGCAGAATTGATTAATGAAGTTAAAAAATTTACTAACGTCGATTCTTCAAAAATACGTATTATAGGATTCTCAAATGGTGGTGCTTTAGCATTACGGGTTGGTCTAGAATATATGGGTGACGGTTTAGATATTGTATGCCCTGTGATTTCTCAAATGGAAATTAATCAATATCGTAATGATAAGTTTTGGAAGCCAAGAGACGAAGAAGATACTGGTGATAACTTAGATTATCATGGTTATAATTTGTGGTATCCTTCAACAACTGGCAGAAAGTTTTTCCAAATTAACGGAAGTGTTGACGCAACCGTGCCATTTGGTGGTGGCGCCGCTCCTTCAGGCGCAACTGTATTTGCAGCCGACGACAGCGCGTATTATTTAGCTAAGTCTCAAGGGTTTAGCGGAAATAAAGCAGGGGCATACGTTACATCTGGTTTATATTCAAATATGCGTCTTTACAAATATGCAATAGGATCAAATACTCATCAAGTAGTATTTGGAGTTAACCAAAACGGCGGGCACACTGTACCTACAGAAGTAAAACAAGTTATACAAGAATATTTTGATAACGACGGCAATAGCCTTTCATAAAATTAACTAATAAATATAGTATAGGAAAAAAACGGAGAAACCATGGCAAAGCAAGCAATTAATATTGGTGCAGAACCTAATGACGGAACAGGTGATCCACTTCGCGTTGCAATGGATGCCACAAACCAGAATTTCAATGAAGTTTATAACGCATTAGGTGGAAACACAGTTACAAACTTAATTAATTCTAATGGGCAAATGGAGCTTGTTGGAACTTCTAATAAACTTTCGTTTCTTTACGACGAAGAATCAGACGTACTTGCGCTCGATCCAGCAATATATCATGGATGTGTTGCACATGCGCACAATACTGGTAAATTGTATTATGCACACGGTACTTGGCGCAAATTACTTTCAGATAATTCTGCTTCGGACATTACAAGTTATACAGATCCTCTTAATCCTTTTGTTTATACGACAAAAGTAACAAATTCAGAAACTGCCGATTACGTATTAAAATCAAATAACAATGGAACTTATACTTGGGTACCTCAAGCGGGTGGTGGATTTACTCTCACAGTACAAGACGAAGGTACTGGGTTAACAACCGGTGCAACAACATTAAATTTTGTTGGTGATGGCGTTGTTGCGTCAGGCACTGGTGCAACAAAAACAATTACTATTGCAGGCGGTGCTGCTACAACTTCATTACAATTAACTGATACTCCTTCATCTTACGGCACAGCAGGACAAGTACTTCGAGTAAACAGTGGTGCAGATGGATTGGAATTTGCAACTGTTTCTGGAGGTGGTGGCGCTTCAGCGTTTATTGATTTGACAGATACTCCTGGAGCATTAGGATCTGCCGGACAAATTTTACAAGTTAATAGCGGTGGAACTGCATTAGAATTTGTAGCGGCTCCTGCCGCTGGTGTTAATACTTTCGTGGCTTTATCTGACACTCCTGGGGCATTAGGATCTGCCGGACAAATTTTACAAGTTAATAGCGGTGGAACTGCGTTAGAATTTGCAACTGCTAGCGGTGGTAGTGGTGCATCTAGAGCAAATGAAAGTGTTACTTCAACCGCTCTTGGCGCATCCTCGTCAGCAGATCAAGATTTTACCGCAGCGACATTAGGTTTATCATATCATCTTCATTCCGTAACTACTTCACACGCAGCTTGGGTTAGAGTATATACCGATGCCGCGGCAAGAACTGCGGACAATTCTAGAACTCAAGGACAAGACCCAGCTGAAGGCGCCGGTTTAGTTGCAGAATTTATTACTGGCGCTGGTGCAACAATTAAAATATCACCAGCAATTGCTGGGTGGGTTGACGGTGGATCAATTATCCCTGTTCGTGTAACTAATTTAGATGCTGCGCAGCAAAATCTTCAAGTAACTATCAATACATTAAAATTAGAGTGATAATTAATGTCTGACTTAAATTACCATTTGGTACTTTTACATAAAGATGAAGATAAAGATGACTTTATTCAAAGGCTAAACGATAGTGGCTTTGTCTTAAGAAATAGGTTATCATCTTTAGGCAGATTGCTTAGTGTAAAAATTACTGAAGACCAGTGTCAAACAATAAAAGGTTGGACGGATTTGGTTGAAGACTGTAAAGAACAGCATAAGACAATAAAACACGCCTATAACCCAACAACGAGAACTGGTAATTCTTCAGTCAACACTAGTCAGCCAGCCGCAAGTTTTACAACGAGTTGGATCCCTGCGCATTTTCATTATTCTACTGGGATTCCTGCTGCTACATCAACTGGCAAATTTGGAAGATGCACCGTTGATTTTAATGAAGTTTATGTTACAAACTTAGGATCCACTTCTATAGAACAAAATTTTGATGGCTCGACCGTTGACATTGTTATTGGCGATCTTACAGATTTAGACAACGGTGGATTTACAACCGCAGAAGTAACAACGCATCCAGATTTTATGGACGGTGAAGGAAGTTTAAGAATTCAAAAAATTGATTGGTCTACTTATGATGCGGATGTTAACTTTGCTGGGAATAATACGACATCAAACAATTGGCCCACAGTTTTTGACGAACATATGATTTCTTGCGCTTCTGCAGCTGCTGGTTTAAACTGCGGTTGGGCTGCAGGATCTAACATTTATTTAATCAACCAAACAGAAGATCCAGTTTCTGATACGTTTCAAGCCGTTTTAAATTGGCACAATGCGAAACCAGTTAATCCTTCGACCGGGAAAAGAAACGCAACAATAATAAATTGTTCTTGGGGGTATACGTCCGATTATTTTCAAGAGCGAGCAGTTAAACTTGATGATATTAGCACCTTTACAACATATGATGATGCAGGAAATGAAACAATTGTAAATAGACCTGGCGGTGGTTGGGGTGGGGATTATTCTGCTTTTATTAATAATGGCATTGAAGTCCAAAGAGTTCTTCCAAGAGGATCTTCTGGGACTCCAGAATGGTGCACTTTTATTTTGAATGGAAATACAACCCCGAACGAGGCAACTTGGGATACTTTGTTAGACGCCGTTATAGACGGAGCAAGCGATGGAAATTTACATATCTTTTTTTCCGCTGGGAATCAATCCTCAATATTTGCTAGAGTCGGTAGTCCTCAATATAATAACAGAATAACAGTAGATGCAAATTCCAGTCTTTATAGTGTTGCTGAAGCATTTGCGGCAGACGAAAACCCAGCAGTTACTACCTCTTCTGTCGGTGTGGTTGATGCAACTTATTATCCGTTAAGAGGAAGACGACTAGGGCATGAAAAATCGTTTTACATTGGCGCATATCAAGCTAGTCAATTGTATCCTCATCCGGAACCTTATTCATCGAAAGGTCCTGGCATTGACGTATACGGACAAGGCTCACGAACTTGGACTGCGTTAACAAATTTCGGTCAAGTCGTTGATAGCAACAGTTATAAGTGGGGATATTTTTCAGGAACATCTTCTGCGTGTCCTACTGTTGTTGGAATTGTTGCTTGTTATATGGATTGGTATTTTTATAGAAACGGTTCTTTTCCTACAAGAGATAATATACGAAATTGGTTAAGAACAGAAGCAAAAACCAATCCTTATGGATTAACTAGCGATAGAGGATATAATGTACAAGCCGCCGCAAGTTTAGATTATTCTAATGTACCTTCGGCCACTACTCCAATCAGAGCTAGTGGAATGTTTGACATGGTCGGAAACGGTCTTGACGTTGAAGTATACGAATACGGGAAAATATCGGATCAATTAGAATCAACCGATTATACATTTACTGTTGGCTCTAACGGATCTACTAATTATATTTTTACTGGCGGTACTCACAGCCAATATTTTAACGGAGTAAATTTTCCAAGCAGCACCTTGCAGGTTAAGGGTCGTGATACAATAACGTTTAATGTTAATGCACCGGGTCATCCTTTTTATGTCAAAACTGCTCTTTCAAGCGGATCATCTAATTTGGTTTCATCCGGAGTTACTGGGCAAGGCACGGATAATGGTACAGTAACAATAGATGTCGATGATGTACTTACAAATGGAGGAGGAGACGGCACAAATATTTTCTGTCAGTGTTCTTTGCATTATGGAATGTGGATTGTTATTCAAAAATTAGACACCGGCGCTGAATATCTTTATAATCAATTCCAAAGTGGAAATGTATTAGGAGGGCAAGATGGAGATCAGAAAAAAGCGCATTTCCCAGCATACGTAAGATTAGGAAAAATTGGTCAAACAAAGTTGTTAAGAAGCAACACTCATACAGCAAGACCATCTACTGGGCAAACATACCCAAGAAGAAATTTACGCATTAGTGTATAAGAAATAAATAAACAAAAGATTCCTCGGATTTAAAAATGGCAGAAGTATTAACAACAACATTTAAAACAGATTCTGTAAGGAAATTTGTTGAAGACGCAAAGACTTCAGACTATTATGTGTTTGTTTCTGGTATTGAATCAGTAACTCCTATTAATGCAATTGCGTCGGAAAACGAATTTCTATCAAAGGTACTGTTTGGTAAAAAGATACGTACTTTTGATATGCATTATATGATTAGGTATTATCCTTGGCAGACTGGTGAAGTTTACGTTCAATACGATGATATTGTAGATTTAGAAGATGAAAAATTCTATGCTGTTGTAGGACCAAATCAAAACGACTCTGGGTCTTATCAAGTATTTAAATGTTTGTTTAATAATTACGGTAATACTTGCAATGATCCACCAAAGTATACAGAACAAATAGGTGTTGGCGTTTATACAACGGCTGATAACTACAAATGGCAGTATATGTATTCAATTCCACAAGTTGAGTTTAATGCTTATAATCTGTTAGGTTATATCCCAGTGGTTGGAAATTTTACTGTTGATCCGGTTTCATCAACAGGAGGGTCTCCATTATCAGATATTATTATTTCAAATCCATCTTCGAATGTAGGTTATCAAACTGTTAGCGGAAGTTTAAATGGGCCTCCTTTCAGCGGTGGCGTTTTACAGGTTAATACTAATTCTAGTTGGTCTCCAGTAACTAATTATTATACCGGACAAACAATATACTTTATCAACGCTGGTGGAGAAAACGGGGATGCCTATGTTATCGATACTTATGTTTATGATGGGTTAAATAATAAAGCAACAATTACAGTAATTGATAATTTTCCTGATCAGCCTACTTACGGTTTACCACACAATACGGCAAATCCTTTATTTGATAATATCAGTGCAGACGCTTCATTTACAATTTCACCAACAATCGAGTTACTTGGTGACGGTACTGGAGCTCGAGCAATCCCAGTCGTTTCTTCAACAGGAACAATATATGATACAATTATTTTAGAAAAAGGATCGGGATATAATACCATTTCAGCAAGAGTTGTTGACCCAGCATTTGACTTTGTCCCTGAAGATCCGACAACAACGGATATTCGTGCTGAGATTAGAGCAGTATTATCCCCTAAAGATGGGCATGCTTCTGATTTATTAGACGAACTTAGATGTCGACACGCATTATTATATGGATATATTACTGGAGATGACAATGCTCAAATTGGGGCAACCAATACCTATAACGGCGTTGGAATTGTAAAAGATCCAGAATTTGATCCTGCTTTGTCAAATCCTCCCGAAGTATTTGATAATAGGATTGCAGTAATAACCGATAATTATAATTTAACTGCAACGAATCAGATTGTAACACAAGTTAACCAATATGGTCAAACAACATTTTCTGGGGTGGTCCATGAGATTGACGAAAGTTCAAACACTGTGTATATAGCTGAATATTCAAACCTATACCCAAATCAGCCAGGAGAAACAACTGCATTTGATATAACTTTAAATTTGCTTAATACGGCTAGTGAAACAATTGCAATAAATACTCCAATAGTAGACAACGTAACTTTTTCTGATTATATTCAACGAACAGGAAAGGTTTATTACATGGAAGATTTTTTCCCATTATCAAGAACAGCACTTTCAAGAGAAGAATTCAAAATCCTATTTGAATATTAAAGGATACGTAAATGCCAATTAATACAGATCTTAACACCGCCCCATATTTTGATGATTTTGATGTAGAAAATCAATATCATCGAGTTTTATTTAAACCCGGGTATGCGGTTCAAGCAAGAGAATTAACGCAACTGCAAACTATTCTTCAGTCGCAAATTGAGCAATTTGGCGATAATATTTTCAAAGAAGGAAGTGTTGTAAAAGGCTGTACATTTACTAATTTAAATGATTTGAAATTTGTAAGAGTTAGCGATAATAATACCGTTGAAGGTTGGGATCCTTTATCTTATATTAGCAGAAGAGTAATAGAAACAGTAAATGAAGTTGAAACAGAATACGATTACGTTTACAGATTAACTGGCGCAACGAGTGGTCTTACTGCTGAAATTATTTCTGCAGCTCGAGGATTAGAAACAAGACCGCCAGATCTTAATACGTTTTTTATTAGGTATCTAACAACAAACGACCCAGACGCCGTTACACCAATTAAAGCATTCCAGGCCGGTGAAGAATTAAATATTACTCTATACAAGTACAAAGTAGGAGAATTGGCATTTGGCGAAACAAATCCAGTTGCAACTATCCCCTTGCCTTCGGCAACAAATAGTGTTGACGTAACCGCCTTAGCCGGTGTAGATCCTACTGGTAATTCATTTGGTATTCAAGTATCTCCTGGTATTATTTTTCAGCGCGGGCATTTTCTTTATTCAGAACAACAAACTTTAGTAGTTGCAAAATACACAAACAGACCTGATGGTGTATCAGTTGGTTTCGATGTTAATGAAAACTTTATCAATGCACTACAAGATGACTCTTTATACGATAACGCAAACGGTTCTCAAAACGAAAATGCTCCCGGTGCAGACAGATTAAAACTTACGCCGGTTTTGACCGTTTTTGATACTGCGGTTGGAAATACAGAATCAACATTCTTTGCATTGCAAAGATACGAGAATGGTAACGCGGTACAGTTAAGAGACGTTTCGCAATATAATGTAATTAATGAAACCTTAGCAAGACGTACGTTTGAAGAATCGGGCAATTATATTTCAAAGAATTTTAAATTAACAACTGACAGAAGAAACGGCGATTTAAAGTTAATCGTTGATCCAGGAGTTGCGTATGTTAAAGGTTTCCGTGTTGAAAATAATGCGCAAAGAGAAATAGATATTGATGACGTTACTGGAACAAAAACAAATTCAAATCAACCAATTTCATTTAATTATGGTGGGTGGGTTGATATTGATGCGTATGCAGGAACAATTGGTCTAGGACACAATGATGTAACATTGCAAAATGCCGGCGGTGCAATTAATATCGGTACAGCGTTTATCGTTAACGTAACACCAGGAAGAGTATATCTTGGTGGTATTGTAATGACTGGAAATTACAAGTTTTCTGAAGTTGAAAGAATTTTTGATCCAGGAAATGGATATATCCAAGTATCAAATGCTACTTTAAAAGAATCAACAAAAAGTGCATTAGTATTTGATACAGGGATGCGTAATTTAAAATCAACTACATCAAACACAATTCCTGTCAGGAAATTTCAAGTTGTAACGCCTTCTATTTCTGGCGGCAGTCCTGATACTATTACTTTAACTCCGCCAGTTAACAGCAATTTTGCGACTGATCAAGATGATCTTGTTGTGATTGACCAATCAGGAATTAGATTAATTCCTACAAGCGTTTCTACCGCACCTAATTCTATAATCATTGAAATTGCTGAAGGCACAACAAGCGGGGATTGTCGAGTTTATTATAACGAAAACTTAGTAAACGTTTTACCTCACGCAAAAGTTGAAAGGGATACGTATATAAAATTTGATTTTGATTCGATTAAAACAAAATATAACTTAGGATTTCCTGACGTATACCAAATTGTTAGTGTTACTAATGCATCAGGAAAGGATTATTCTAGCAGCTTTAGATTAGTAACAAATCAAAAAGATGCTTATTATGATCTTTCTTATTTAGAATATATTAAAGGAAGAGATCTTCCCGCGAATGGAACTTTAACCGTTAACCTAAAGGCGTTTGAAGTTATAACTTCGTCAGGAGAATATTATTTTACTATTTCAAGTTACCCAACAAATTTAGCAGCTGGAACAATACCTGTTTACGAAGCTGAAAATGGTAGCAAAAAATATAATTTAAGAGAGTGTTTTGATTTTAGACCGCACGCCGACAAATTGCCTGCTGCAAGTTATACCGCAAACGCAATTACAGCCCCAACTATTAACGACCTCGTTGGTGCGCAAACGTTAACCTTTAATAATAACGGTACTCCTTTAACACCAGCGGTGAATTCCTTTGGAACATCGGATATTGAATTTTATCTTGGCCGAGTTGATGTTTTAGTTGCGGATTCTTACGGTTCAATTGAATTGATAAAAGGTGAAGAGGAAGAATTTCCAAGACCAATTAAAACAGATGATGATCAGCTAGTCATCGGTGAAATTACTGTAGGTTATCCTGCCTTGTCTCAAAAAGAAGCTTCTGAACAAGGTAAAAGACAATATGCAGTTAAAGCAGTTCAAAAAGGTATTAAGAACTATACAATGAAAGATCTTCATAATTTAGAAAAGAAGATCGACAAATTTGCTTATTATATTTCTTTGAGTCAATTAGAAGCTGAAACAGCAAACCTTGATATTCGAGACGAAAACGGTCTTTCAAGATTTAAGAATGGATTTGTTGCAGAACCATTTAATGATTTCAATTTAGCAAATATTAGAGATCCAGGTTTTACTGCGGCAATTCATCACAAGCAAAAGATTTTAACTCCGTCATTGCAAACGTTTCCAATTAATTTGAAATATGCATCATCGAGTGGCGCAAGTTTGTTCCCTTCTTCAGGAACTCCTGAAGTTGCAACATTGGAACGAAATAATCATATTGCAGTTATTTCTCAGCCTTATGCAACAAATTTTAGAAATTGCGTAAGTAATTTTTACAATTATTCTGGCACAGGCCAAATTAGTCCAATCTATGATGCCGCATACGATACAACAACAAACCCGGTTGTCGTTGACATAGATACGACCGCGGTGATGGAAGACTTCGTTGATAATATGCAAGAAATTTCGCCGATCACTGATTCTACAACGACGGTAACTGGTGACGATCCTGTTACAGGCGGTGGCGTTGAAACGGTTACAACAAGATCTCTTGAAATTACTGGCGAAGAAGTAACCGAGCAATATGTCGGGGATTTCGTACAAAATGTACAGATGAATCCGTACATGGCAGGAAAATCAATTAAAGTATTCATGTCAGGTTTGAGACCAAACACTAGACATTATTTTTATTTCGATAAAATTAAAGTTGATCAGTATGTTAAGCCCGGTATTTTACCAGGTGGACCAAATGCAACTATCGGGAGCATTAGACCCACAGGTAGCGCTGGTGATTCTGTAATTACAGACTCCGAAGGAACTTTATCCGCGGTTTTTGATATGCCTGAAGGAACATTTTTGGTAGGAGAAAGAGTTTTAGAGATTTATGACGTAGATCAATATTCTTCAATTAAGTCTGCTTCAAACTCTGGTGGCTTTATTGCATATAATGCATATAACTTCTCTATACAAAGTTCATCAGTTACAGTTTCAACAAGAACACCAACGTACGGCGTTTCTGAAACAACGACAACTAGGAATTTGCCAACTCGAGAAGCTCCAGCTCCAGTTCAACCGGTTGAACCAGATCCTGCTCCAATTATTGAGCCTATTATTGAACCTTGGTTCAGAATTGGAGATCCTTTGGCTCAGACATTCTTTATTAAAAATGGTATGGGTCGTGGATCAAATTGTATTTACGTTTCTAAAATTGATTTATATTTTAAGAGAAAGTCTAGCACAAACGGCGTAAACGTAATGATAAGAGAAGTACAAAATGGTTATCCTACTGCAATCATTTTGCCTTTCTCAAACGTTAATTTAAGACCAAGCGAAGTAAGTGTTTCAGATAATGCGTCGATTGCTACGACAGTTGAATTTCATGCGCCAGTTCGCCTTGACGTTGAAAAAGAATATGCTGTTGTAATTATGCCAGATGCAAATGATCCAGATTATTTGGCGTTTACATCAAAAGTTGGTGGGAATGACTTGACTCCAGGTGCGACCCAAGGAAAGGCTGTCGTACAAGATTGGGGTGATGGAGTATTATTTACCTCGACCAACAATCGTGCTTGGCAATCGTATCAAGACGAAGATGTTAAATTTACTTTATATCGGCATGTATTTTCTCAAACGTCTGGTACTGTTACGTTAACTAATAAAGATAATGAATTCCTTACAGTAGAACAAAACCTAGGAATCTTTAAACAAGGCGAAGACGTTTATACAATTTACCCATTAAGTGGTAGTACCGCCTCTAGTGTTTCAGTTGCAACTAATAGTGCAATTGTTACTGGCACGGCACTGTCAGACACGTATGCGGCCGGTGATTGGGTATTGTTTACTGGCGGTGGAGGAGAAAAGGAATTCTTAAAAGTTGCGTCAATTGATGGTGCAACCCAAATGACAATGGAAACTCCAATTTGGTTCCAAGCTTCAGTAACTGCAGCACCGGTTGTTAAAGGAGAACTATCTTATTACAATTTCCGTTCTCCAAGTATTATTCATCTTGAAGATAGTACAGCAAACGCAGTTAGAGCTTTTTCAGGCGGTCAAACAATAATCGGCGCATTGAGTGGAGCAACGGCTGTAATTACTTCGGTTGATAATATTGAGCTTAGTTACTTCCAACCGTTTATTAGCCGAGCGAATTCAACCGCAACAAAAACAACATTAAGTGGAGAGTTTGTCGATCCTTTGGATAACCTTGTAACATATACAAGGAATTTGAAATTTTCAGATAACAATTATTTCAATACCAAAGGGGCAGCTATCTACAGTCGTTCAAATGATGTTACAAGGTCTAAAAAGTTTGAGCTGACGGTTAATATGGAGAATAAAGGAAACACAATTACAACCCCAGTGGTTGACGTTGAAGTTTCGAAACTGATCGGATACAAATTTAAATCAACGAATAATCCAGCCACAACAACAAGATATATTGGAAAAAGGATTGAATTAGCTTCAGACTCAGATGCAGATGATTTGAGTGTCATTCTCACTGGCTATCGCCCATCGACAACTGATATCAGGGTTTATGTTAAACCACAAAACGTATTCGATTCCGATACATTTGATTCAATTCCTTGGATTGAACTTGAAATATCAGAAGGTAAGAATCAATATTGTTCTTCATCAAATATGAATGATTATCGAGAGTTTGTTTACAAAGTACCTGATGCAAATAAAAACGCCGGTGTTTTGACTTATACAAGTAACGCTGGTGATTTTGAAGGGTTTAGAAGATTTGCGATTAAGATTGAATTATTGTCTGATACAAGTTATATTGTTCCAAGAGTGAAAGATTATCGAGGGATTGCATTATCATGAGTTATGTGAAAGACCCAAACACTGGGGCAGTTTTAAATACCGACACGGCGGCTTTAAATAAATATAAAATGGAAAGATCCTACTATCGTCGTGTAGATGCACTTCACAACGACATCATAGAAATTAAAAAAAGTTTAATTTCAATTAATGAAAAAATAGAAAAATTGGAAAGCAAAGAAAATGGCTAAAAACATCGGGGTCGTCGACGAAACAACCGCAACATTTCAAACATGGTTAAATAAAACGAACCAAATTGCGGGTTTAGTTGGAAGCTCTATATTAACTGCTGATTCTGGAACTGCAGCTGGTGATAGTACAACCGGAAATTTAACGCTCGTTGGTGATATCACGCTTGAAGGTCTATATTCCAATGAATTAACAACTGATAGCATTGGATCGACAACAGCTGCAACAACAATCGGTTTTTCTGCTCCAATTCAAATCGTTGGCACTTCTGCTACTTGTGCATCATTTAGTTACGGCGCAGGTGGTGGAAGAACAGTTTATACTGACAGCACGATTTCATGGACCGTTGGAATGAAGGATTCCAACCCTGGTAATTTTACAATTTATGCAGGAACTGGTGCAACTCCAGTTGAAATTTCAACGGCTGGTTTATTGACTGTTCCATCTCTCGCAGTACAAGGCAACGTTACAGTTGGCGACGGTGACGATACAGTTACAATCGACGGCGCATTAACGGTTACAGGCGCAATCACAGCCGGATCAATTGCAGGTTTCACAACTGCAAATGTTCCAGAAGGAGCTGGCGCAACATCTGATAATGGGCAACAATATTTTACAAGAGCGAGAGCACACTCCGCGTTTGTTGACGGTGACGGAATTACTTTTACAGACACTAATGGCAACAAAGAAATTAGTTTAAATTATACTGAGGTTGCTACTGGAATCAGTTTGTCAAATTATGCTACGACAACCGCTCTTTCGAATTATGCGCTTTTGACTGCGACTTCAAAACAAACCTTTGCTGATGATATAGAAGCTGACATAATTACTGGCGCCACCGAGTTGCGTTCAGAAGATGGCATTAAACTTGAATACGACGACGCAAATGGTCATGGATATCTTACACCCGTTGGCGTAAATCACGCATGGAAAATGGGTGTTCGTCATAGTGGTACATCAGTCGACTATGCAGAATTATCTCAAAGCGCTTTTAAAATCAAGGCTACCAACGGTCTAATGGCCCAAGATTGTAATATAAGTTTAAGAGACGGGACTGATACAAAAATTTCGTTATTTCATTCAAGCGGTAGTATAATTGCTGAAGGGGATATCACTGCATACGGTACTGCATCAGATATTAATTTAAAAGAAAACATTAATGTTATTGAAAATGCGTTAGATAAGATTACTGAAATCCGCGGTGTGACTTTTGCATACAAGGATAAACCAAAAGAAATAATGACCGGCCTCATTGCTCAAGAAGTTGAAAAAGTACTTCCTGGTGTAGTGTATAAAGTAGAACAAAACGGCCACTCCCACAAGGCCTTACGTTATGGAAACGTTGTTGGTTTGCTTGTTGAAGCAATTAAAGAACTGACACAAAAAGTGAATGATTTGGAGAATAAATGCTCGTGTAATAGCGAACAAAAATAAAAATTAGTTTTGATATTGTTGGTCATATAAATAATAAGATAAAGGTATTTGCAAGGCTGAATAATGGCTAAAATTTCAGAACTAGGTCCAATTACAGGCGCTAATACACGCTCCGAAGACCTCTTTGTTATCGTTAACCTTGTCCAAGGTGACGATGGCACAAAGAACATTACTCGTAAAGAATTAGTTCAAGCGATCCAATACGAAATCTTTGATCGTATTACAATTACTGGGGGTTCAATCTCTGGTGTTGTAATGTTTGACTCTGTTATCAGGGATGTCTTAATTGATACTTCTGATATGGAAGATTCGTTTATTATTCGTACAGATTTTAACCTAGGTTCGCTTCGCAATTCAACTGGTGAGACATTAGAAATCACCGATTCTGATTATCAAGAAGGAACAATTAGCGATACCGTTGCTAATACGTTAACGATTACACAATCAGATTACAGCGATGGCACAATGAGTTTTGTTGTTGCCAACAATCTTACAATTACTGAGTCCGATTATCAAGACGGCACAATGAGTAACGTTGTTGC
>Ga0181591_10003353_pt1 | contig 13905 bp, 13 predicted proteins | sample 071ome_33_FD_133757 | JGI IMG/M metagenome (GOLD analysis project Ga0181591, IMG submission 133757) | Coastal salt marsh microbial communities from the Groves Creek Marsh, Skidaway Island, Georgia - 071412AT metaG (megahit assembly) | ecosystem: Environmental > Aquatic > Marine > Intertidal...
CTCAGCGACTCTGCAATCGACGTTAAACACCCCTCTGTGATCGACCGACGGTCTTTGTCGCGCATACCCGCTGGGGCACCCCGCCGGGGCACGTGCCGGGCGTACGTTTTGCGACCCGCGAACCAGCTGCGGTGATACAAACGGTAGTACATTGCATGTTGCAAAACAGGTTCGCGGGATTCAGAATCCGCAGAGTTGTAGGCAAGCACATAGGAAAAGCCACCTCTCGGGTGCGCCATTCTTTTCAATGGCCTCCCCCTGAACGTGGATGGCAAGAAGCTCTTTGGTCGCATTGTGGTCACCCAAACTGTCAAACAAGTGGACAGATGGGACAGGCGAATAATCCGGACTCAACCGGTGATGAACAGATTGAACTTGAATTTCGGATCAGGTTGCCGGGGCAAGCGACAATCCTTTTGACGCATCAGCTGCAACAGCCAACGTCGTCTTGCGTCCATATTCTCCCCGGACAGCTGGTCGGCACCTTCATATTCTGCATGAAGCCCGGAACAGCTTCGTTCCTCGTCACCTTCGAGGACCAACAAAGCGCCTTCACCCTGATACGCGCATGCACCAAGCCACACCCCAACGACAACCGCGACAACCGGAGCCGGTTTAGATGGCCTCATCATGGTTTTGCGGCTGGATCTCACAATTTACGCCTGTAAAGAAATCGGTTAGCTTTAATCTCTTAAATCTAATGTATAGACTTTTCCGCGGGGCCGCGGAAAACTTTCCGTAAGGATCCAAGCCTCAAACCAACGCCATTCCAATTCGACAAGCCCGCTCCACAGGCCGAACAAAGACCACCTCAGACCTTGCTGAATCCCGTGCGAACAAAAGACAGGCCAAAATGCTAGACGGCTTTAGAAATAACCGGGAACTTTCCATTCTCGTGGTTGCCACGCTTTGTTGTTACCTGTTCCTCGAGACACAGATAGATGGGGCGGCATTTGGCGGACAAGGTGGCTTCTCCAGCATTGACATCATCGTTATTTCTTTCTTCGTCAGCGTCATCATTGCAGTGATTGCGGTGATCGCGGGTGTTGGCGGTGGCGTGATCTTTACCCCGCTGCTGCTGGCCTTTACATCGTTTGACACGCTCCTGATACGATCCACAGGCCTTGTCGTTGCGATGTTCAGCGGCCTGATTTCAACCGGTCCGCTCATGCGCAAAGGCCTGGCCGACATCAAACTGGTCCTGTTAGGTGCATTGCCGATAATTGTTGGTGGAATGTCAGGCTCATTCACTGCCATTCATCTCGCCCAGCAATTCGGCGAAAAATCAGACGGCATAATCAGACTATTGCTCGGTTTGATGCTGCTTCTGATTGCGGCGCTTTTCATATTCAAGAGCGGCGCGTCCGACTATCCCGTTCTGAAAAAATCAGAGAATTTTTCCCAACGTTTGAAGCTTCGCAAAACATACTGGGAAAGCTCATTGTCGAGTTATGTCAGCTACCGCGCAACCAACGTCAAACTGTCAATTTTCCTGTTCCTGCTCGTCGGCTTCACCGGCGGATTCTTTGGCTTGGGTGGCGGCTGGGCAGCTGTTCCGCTGCTGAACCTCGTGATGAGCATACCGATCAAAGTGGCAACCGGGACAAGCGGGGTACTTCTGGCCTTGGGAAATGCAGCTGCCATTTGGCCATATATCAATGTAGGCGCACTGATCGGCATAATCGCTGCGCCATGGATGTTGGGACAGGTTATTGGCGGCCTTATCGGTGCAAGCCTCCTTACAGCCTTGAAAGCGTCTGTTGTCAGGGCTCTCCTGATCACAATCCTCTTTGGCTCGAGTCTCAAACTGGTGGCCAGAGGCATTGAGTCGTTGACTGGTGTTGAAATACCGGTGTTGTGAGGGGGTGACGTCGTGCGACTGTATCAAAAATCTCTGATACCGATATCTGGCGTGATTTATGGTCAGACCATATACTGGCTGACGCTGCTGTCTTCCTGTCTGGTATTGCTTGGCACAATCATCAGCTTTCTGGAAAAGGACTCACCGATACCCGCCAACCAGCTTCTGCAATCAGTGATCGATGGCAAGAGCGTTGATCAGATCTGGCACGGAATTGGATTGAGCGCCGCGCCAGATATGTTTTTCTTTCTGGCGAACCCGTCCTTTGGCGAAAGCATAACCATGATCGGTATCGGTATCGGCGTTTCCAGCGTCGTACCTGCAACTTTCTTTTCAGCCTACTTTTTGAAGAAATCCAGAAATCCGGTTTTTGCAGTTCTGGCTGTCATGGCAGGACTCCTGACATGTTTTGCCGTGTCGGGCATCACTCTCTAGGGCGAAACTGGCGCTGCTCTCCTGCGATCGGCAGCACAGCGATCACCCATGCCTGTATCGATGAAATACAGATGCATTATATAATCCGAGGGCATCTGCCATTAGCGCTGGAGCGGCCTTGTGCGCAAGACAGATGCCTCTGATAGCCGATGAATAATTGAACGATGCCCAGTTTGGTTTTGACGTTGGCACCCTCTTTTGCTCTGGTTTGGATATGAAGTGAGCGCGTCCCGCGCTAGATGAAAAAACGTCTGTTCCGGCCATGACACTCGCGACGCTATTCGAAGAATTGTGTGAACTCCTTTCCGGGGATTACCCGATCGAAAGACATGCAAGGGCGGAGTTGCAAAGGGCGATGACAGAAGCCGTTTCGCCGCCAGAGCCCACCATCCTGGCTGCCCCCTTTCTGGAGGTGATGAGCCGGGACGGCGCCCATCCCGTTTGTGATCTGATCGGCGAGCTGCCCTTCTGTTGGGCGCCGCCACAGACATCATCGGATCCCCTCTATCAAGAACACAGCCATTTCAAAGCTCATGTCGAACTGCTCGGGCCAACCGGACTTGTGACCTCGTCACGGGTCCGCATCGGCCTGTACGGCATGCTTCCCCACAGCGAATATGGCCTTCGAACGCACCCTGCCGAGGAAACATATATTATGCTGGCCGGAAGTGCCTTCTGGAAGCTCGCCGACGCGCCCTATCAGCAGTTGTTTGCCGGCCAGAGATCGCATCACCCGTCAATGATGCCGCACGCCACCCGCACACGGGATGATGCCTTCATGTCGATCTATATCTGGGATGGGGATATCGCGACGGACCAATATAGATATTTTGGCTTGCCGGATGAGGAGCACAGCTCCGGGTAAACCGCCGGGGATCAACGCAGCAACCCAGAGCAATGCCATGCGCGCGGCGATGATTACCGAATATCGGCAGCCTCTTGAAATTGTAAATGTCGTTGGCCCCGAAGTGCCAAAGGATGGCATCATCATGAAGGTCCGGCCGACAGGGGTCTGTCGCAGCGACTGGCACATCTTGATGGGTCACTATCGCGACCGGATCCGGTTGCCCTCGATGCCCGGTCTTCCAGGCAGTATGGCAACACCTCATATCAGGGATGTTATTTATGCTGATAAAAGACAATGCGACTATCGATGTGGAGTGGCGGTTTCGGCCTGATTGACCGGGGCAAACTTCCGGGGCAAATTTCCGGGGCAAATATGGAGATGCAGAGGGTTGCGGTGCGGGGTTTGGGCCTTTGTCGAACTCGGTTGAATTGATCAAAATCATCAAACATAATTCCCGAACATCTCGTCGTGCCTGTGTCGCATCTCGCTCCAATGCCGGTCACATCCCGTCGCGCCTTGTTGATCTGTCCCGCTTGCTTCAATCTCTCCGCATAAAAACAGCTCGTCGGGACAAGGGGGAAGCATGCTGATACCAGAAACGATGTCCGCCATCGTGTTAACCGGGCATGGTGGACCGGAAAAGCTGGTCTATCGCACCGATCTGCCCGTGCCGAAGCCGCGCCCTGATGAGGTGCTGATCGAGGTTAGCGCCTGCGGTTTGAACAACACAGATATCAAGGTACGCGAAGCACAATATGCGGTGGATTTTGATCCCAATAGCGGGCTGGATGAGGCTGGTGCCGCCGCCTCCATCGCCTCCACCCTGGGCGAGACAAGTCTGCGTTTTCCACGCATCCAAGGGGCGGATATTGTCGGACATATTGTAGCCGTTGGATCAGACATTTCCGCAGATCGTATTGGCCAGCGGGTGCTCATTGATTTCAGCATCTATCATGCAAAAGACTCTGATGGTCGCCCCCGCATGGATTTGTCGAATGTCGATTATATTGGTCATGGCGCGGATGGCGGCTTTGCGGAATATGCGGTTGTACCGGCGATTAACGCGCATGAAATTCACCGCGATATTGCAGACACTGCTCTTGCCACATTTGGATGTGCCACGCTGACCGCCGAACATATGCTATCACGCGTTGGCGCGCGGGAGGGTGATAAAATCCTCATTACCGGTGCGGGTGGCGGTGTGGGATCGGCTGCAATCCAGCTGGCCCGTGCGCGTGGCGCGATCCCCTATGCGGTCACAAGCCGTGGAAAGGAAGCGGCAATCATGGCACTTGGGGCCGAAGGGTGTCTTTGCCGCCAGGATTTCTCCAATGTGGAAAACAAATTCGACAAAGAGGCGTTTCTGGCTGCGGTGGCAAAGGTGACAGGCCGCACGCGTTCGATGGATGCCGTGATTGATCAGGTGGGCGGGGTCATGTTCCATGGGCTCTTGCAGGCTCTGCGTCCTGACGGTCATTATATCTCGGCGGGGACAATTGCTGGCTATACACCGCGCGTCAATCTGCACACTGTCTATATGGCGTTTCTGAATATCCACGGCTCGTCCCAAGGACAGCCAGAGGATTTTGTTCGGATAGTGGAGTATATCGAAGCTGGAAAGATCGAGCCGACATTAGGTGGGGTCTACCGCCTGTCGCAGTTGCATGAGGCCCAAAAGACATTTCAGGCCAAGGACTATGTTGGCAACATCGTTGTCGTTCCAGATGCCAAATGGCCGGAATTGGGGGCGCCCCATGTCGAAAGATAGCTGGCAAGTCGATATTGCCGACATTGATGTGGGCGGTGATTACCATAGGATCATCCTGGGCGGTGTGCCCTTGCCCACGGATCTATCTGCCTTTGAAATGCGCCGTCTGATCAATACGCGCTTTGACAGTTTACGACATTTGATGATTTCCGCTCCCATGGGGCATGAGGATATGTGCGCCAACCTGATCTTCTCCTCGGTCACCGAGGATGCGCCATTCGGGCAAGTGATTATGGAGTGTATGGGATACCCCTATTTTTCCGGCTCCAACACCGCGGCCACGCTCTTTGCCTTGATGGAGGCGGGATTGCTGCCCAAACAAGAGGGGGTAAACCAAATCACCCACGAGGTGCCCGCGGGCCTGATCCACGCCACCGCCACGGTACAAAATGGCATCGTGGAGGAGATGGTGGTCGAGGGTGACGCCTCCTATGTCATCGCGCAGGAGTTGCAATTGACCCTGCCCGGTCACGGCGTGATCACCGCAGCACTTGTCTGGAGCGGGGCGCTATTCATCACCGTTGATGCCGCGCAGTTTGATCTGAAAATTGACGCGGCCTGTTTCCCACAGATGAAATCCATCGGGCTTGCCCTTTGTGCCGCGATGGAGGCTGATTTTGATCTCAGCCATCCCACACTTGGCCCGTTGGAACCGCCAAAATTTGTCAATTTCCTTGGCCCCATGACGCAGACAGGCGCGGGCCAATTTGAAGGTTCAGGGGCGATTTACGGATATCCCAACACCATATTCCGCTGCCCCACGGGAACAGGCACCGCCGCGCGCATGGTCTATGAATTGGATCGCGGGTGGATGGGCGCCGAGGATCGGCTGATCAACACCTCCCCCATTGGCACGCAATTCACGGGCTATGGCCTTGGAATGACCGAAAAGGGCGGTGTTCCCATGCTACGCGTCACCATCGCATCAAAACCCTATATGCTGATGCGGGCTCAGATGAATGTTGATTTTGAACACCCGCAGCTCAGGCAATTTGCAAACCTCCGCGATCTGTCCGGATAATGAGCGCACCAGTCAGCCCGTGAAATGCGCTCTGGAGCTGTATCGGCCTTCGTCACCCCACATGACGCCTGTCATTCATGCTGACAAATGACAATGTGACCATCGGTATCAAATGGCGGTTTGGGCCAGGCCGGCCCGGGCAAGACCTCCCCTCCCCTCCGATGAAATCCTTCGGGATCTGGCAACCAGCCCCGGCAACCAGCCCCGGCAACCCCGCTTCGGCGCAACCCGTCCCGCGGTCAGCCGTGGCGTTTCAGGAAGCGCAGCAAGGCCGCCCATGACCGGCCATCAGCATCGGCATCATAGTCGCGCGATCCGGCAACAGTGAAGGAATGACGCGCGCCGCCGAACACCTGCGCGTCATGCGTTACCGCGGCGGACTGAAGCTGTTGCAGCAGGCTGGCGAGGTCATCCATACCTGACACCGGGTCCGCAGACCCGTGAAGCAGCAGAACCGGGGCATCTGTCTTCGCATAATCCTGGCCTTCCGGCGTGCCAAGGCCGCCATGGAAACTGACATAGCCGTCCAGCCCCATGCCGGCGCGCGCCGCTTCCAGAACAGCGGCACCGCCAAAACAGTAACCGATGATAAAGCTCTTGCCACCCTTGTCAGAGATCGGCTTGCCGGCTTCGACAGCAGCCGCGAGACGGGCGCGGAAGGCGGCCCTGTCACGATAGAGCGCGCCTGTCTCACGGCGATAGTCATCACGCCCCTCCAGCCTGGCATCTACGCCGAACAGGTCAATCGCCACGGCGTTGTATCCCAGTTCGGCCAGCATCTTCGCGCGATTTTTCTCATACGCGTTCAGTCCGTCCCAGTCATGGACAATGAACACCGTCCCAGCCGGCTCCCCATCCGCCATCGCGACATGGGCGGCGAAGGATTTGTCATCAACCTCATAACGCAGTTGCGCTTCATGGCCACCCGCATGGGCCGGGCTTGCAAGGGAAACCACCGCAACAAGGGCGGCGGCAAACAGGCCTGGGACCGTGGTTCTGGAAACAGGGAACTTCGAAAAGGGGGATTTCAAAAGACGGTTTGTCATTGGTCGCTCCAGCGAGAACAGTTGCCTATGGTGTGGATATGGCGTTGATAAAGACCGCAATCAAGCCAGCCCGTTTCACACCGCTGCCAGGCGGAAAACCAATGAATGGCTTTGGCATCACATAATATTTGTGGCGATGTGCTACCCCGAACCGAGCACCGTGCTCCGGCAGACAGTATCATCGGGCCTTGGACCGGGGTTCTGGTGCCATCACAGCCCGGTCGGATCAGGCAACCTGACAGCCGCGGTCAGTGACCGGACTGGAACGCACCCTGCCTGACACGATAATCCACCGCCACCTGGTATTCCGGGTCATCGTCACTGCCGATGATCAATTGTCCGGATCGCGATAGCAGCCTGTGGCAATCGGGGCTGAGATGCCGGAGCATGACGGTCTTTCCCGCCTCGTGATATTTCGCAGCGATATCCTCGATGGCCTGCAGGGCCGACTGGTCGACAACGCGTGAGGCAGCAAAATCGATGATCACGGTGTCCGGATCGTCCTTGATCTGGAACAGCTCGCGGAAGCCGGTTGCCGACCCGAAGAACAGCGGGCCCTTGATGTCATAGACGATGGCGCCCTTTTCCCGGATCGAGGGGCGTTTTGACGCCTGAATGGTTTTTGCAGCGTTCCAGGCATAGACAAGTGCCGACATGATGACCCCGACGACCACGGCAATGGCAAGATCCTCTGCCACCGTGACGGCGGTGACGGTCAGGATGACCAGCGCGTCGGCGCGCGGCACCTTGCGAAGGGTGGTGATCGAATGCCAGGCAAATGTGCCGACCACGACCATGAACATCACCCCGACAAGCGCGGCAATCGGAATCTGTTCGATCAGCGGGGCTGCAAACAGGATGAAGACCAGAAGAAACAGCGCAGCGGCAATGCCTGCAAGACGTGTACGCCCTCCGGATTTCACATTGATCATCGACTGGCCGATCATCGCACAGCCGCCCATGCCACCGAAGAACCCGGTCACCAGATTGGCGGCACCCTGGGCCGCGCATTCGCGCGACGCACCACCGCGCTGTTCGGTCATGTCACCGACAAGGTTCAGGGTCAGGAGACTTTCGATCAGACCAATGGCGGCGAGGATCAGCGCATAGGGAAACACGATGATGAGTGTTTCCAGTGTCAGCGGGACCATCGGGATGGCGAAGTCCGGAAAGCCGCCGGACAGGCTGGCGAGGTCACCCACCCGCGGCACATCGATCCCGAAACCGATCACAACCGCCGTGACAATGCCGATGGCTGCCAGCGGCGCCGGCACCAGCCTGGTGATGCGAGGGGCCTGCCAGATCACCAGCATGGTGAGGATGATCATACCAATGGTGGCATAGAGCATCTCGCCTTCCATCCATCGCATGTCTCCATCCGGTGCCGCGATCTTGAATTGCTCCAGCTGCGCGAGGCCGATCACGATCGCCAGACCATTCACAAAGCCGAGCATGACAGGATAGGGAACCATGCGAATGAACTTGCCCCAGCGAAGCACGCCGGCGATCAGCTGTAGCACCCCCATCAGAATGACGGTGGCGAAGAGATACTGGACGCCATGCTCGACGACCAGCGAGACCATGACCACAGCCAGCGCGCCCGTGGCGCCGGAAATCATGCCGGGCCTGCCGCCGAACAAGGCTGTGACCAGCCCGACGATGAAGGCGGCATAGAGCCCCACGAGCGGTGCCACGCCGGCAACAAAGGCAAAGGCCACTGCCTCCGGCACAAGTGCCAGCGAGACGGTGAGACCCGACAGGATTTCGGCGGATAACTGTTTCGGTGTCAGGCGCGGGCGGGAGTCATCGCTGTAGAATTCACCACAAACAAGCCGGTGAAGGCTGTTTGGCTTGGACAGGGACATGGATCTGACTTCTTGAAATGGCCGGAAAGGGCGTGAGGCGCATGCAGACAAAATTCCTGCGGTCCGCATTGCCACGACTATGTACAGCGGACCGGTCCGGATGGCCAGCCTTCAAATCGAGATGAGGGACGGCCAATGACAACCGGCCCGCAAGCCGCGGCACCATGCAGCTGGCGCGCGGGATTGGCGCACGGGATTGGCGCACGGGATTGGCGCACGGCCAGTTTTTTCATCATCCGCGGCCGAAACCCCCCATTATTACCTCTTCCGGCAGAAGGCAGCGTTGACAAGGCTTGCCCCGGCCCGTCAAACTGAATGCTGTTAGAAAGGGTAAAGGGAGCAGATCATGTTTAAACGCGGAAACTTCATCTTGAGCCTGCTGGGCGCGGCATTGCTTTTTGCAAATGCGGCTCAGGCAGAGACCTGGCGCATGGCGTCCAAAATGCCTGCGGACAGCCCCGAGGGTAAGGTTTTCCAATATTTCGCAGATAAGGTTAAGGAACATAGCGGCGGCAAACTTGAAGTCGTTGTCTACCCGAATGAACAGCTTGGCAAGACAGATGCCGTTCTGGAACAGCTGAAGCTGGGCACGGTTCATCTCTATGCCGAAGGTTCCACCTACATGAAGAAATGGGTGCCCGAAATCAACTGGACATCGGCCGCGTTCATGTTCGATGACCGTGATCACTGGATCCGCTTCATGGAAACCGATCTTGTCCAGGGTTGGTACAACAAGGCGAGTGAAGAAGCCGGCATCAGCCTGCTTGGCGACGCCACATCCATTCTGCGTGGTCCGTACCGGGTGATGGTCACAAATCGCGACGTCAAGACATTTGACGATATCAGCATGCTCAAGCTTCGCATGCATCCCAGCAAGCTGGCGGTCAACACCTGGACCCATCTTGGCGCTGACGTGAAGACGCTTGCCTGGACAGATGTCTACCAGTCCATCCAGAAGGGCATTGTGGAGTCGGTGAACAGTCCGATCGCGCTGGTTGAAAGCATGCGCTTTCACGAGGTGGCACCGAACATCATTCGTCACGACGAATATTATCAGTCGATCGGCTTTATGATGAACCGCAGCAAGTTCGACGCCCTGTCCGGCGACATGCAGAACGCCCTCGAGAAGGCCTATTTCGATGCGGGCAAATATTCCAACGAGGTCATGGGCAGCTCGGCCGATGAGTCAATCACACGGATGAAGGCAAGCGGTGTCTCATTCGTCGATATTGACCGGGCTCCGTTCGTCGCAAGAATGAAGGCATTCTACGACGATATGGAGAGCAAGGGTGAATTGCCGGACGGCTTCCTTAACGCTGTAGCCAGTTCACGCTAGCCGATCAAGATTTGATGACCGCCTCGACGCGACATCAAATCGGAAAACTCATACAGAAAGCCGATGATATTCTCGGCTTTCTGTCGGACATTTTTCATGCCATCGCGATTTTTTGTCTTGTGGCAATGCTGGTGGGAACAGCCTTCACCATTATCGCCCGCCCCATGGGGGTTTCCTTTTACTGGATCTGGCCATGGACCATCCAGTTCTTCGTGTGGATGTGCTTCTTCGGCTTTTATCCGATCTATCGGCGACGGGCCGATATCGCCATCAGCTTTATCATTGAGCGACTGGCACCCACCTACAGACATCTCAGCAGCATTCTGATCGAGGGTGTTATCATTCTGGTGATGGTTCTGATCATCCTTCAATTGCCCATCATCTTCGAGAGCCAGGTTGGGCCGGTGGATGGTGTCATCACCCCATGGGGCGAGCTGGAGCGCTACACATTGTCTATCCCGATGAGCTTTTCCTGCTGCCTGATCCTGATCAATTCAGCGACCGAGATCATGAAGCTGCTGGTTCGCGGAACGCCTTCCGCAGAGGGACCCTGATATGATTGCTCTTATTCTGTTCGCCGGGTTCATCGGCCTGATTCTGGTCGGCATTCCGGTGTCGATTTCGATCGGCGCGGCAGTCTTCGCAACATTTCTGACCTCGGAATTCAGTGACGCCACCTATATCATTCCCCAGCAATTGCTCGAGGGCGTGCGCAAACCGTCCCTGACAGCGGTTCCCTTCTTCATCATGGCTGGCAATTTGATGAATACGGTTGGCATGACCGACCGGATTTTCAATTTCGCCAATTCTCTTGTTGGACATTTCAAGGCCGGACTCGCACAGGTGAATGTCCTTGCATCGATGGTGTTTGCCGGTGTGTCGGGCGCCGCCGTGGCTGACTGCGCCGGGTTGGGCATGATCGAAATCAAGGCGATGCGCGAGCGGGGATACAATCCCGAATTCGCCGCGGCCCTGACCGTATGTTCGGCTGTGATCGGCCCGATCATTCCGCCATCGATCGGACTCGTCATATATGCGTTTCTGGCCCAGCAATCGATCGAACGGATGTTCCTTGCCGGGCTGGTGCCGGGGCTGCTTGTGGGCCTGTCACTGATGGTGTTCAACCGGATCCTGGCAACAAGACAGCATTTCCCGACGCAGGAGAAGGCCAGCCGCGAGACCGTTCTGAAAACCAGCCTTGACGGCATTCTCGCGCTTGGTGCGCCGGGCATCATTCTCGGGGCCATTCTGTTTGGCTTCGTGACCGCAACCGAGGCCGGTGTACTGGCCTGTCTCTATACTCTTGTGCTTGGGGTGCTCTACCGGTCCATCACCTTGAGAGGGCTTTACACCGCGCTGAGTGACACGATGATGATGACCACCATCATCATGATCATCATCGGCTTTTCAACAGCGATGGGATGGCTTCTTGCGATCGATCAGGTGCCGCAGCATTTCGGCAATTTCCTGTTTGATTTCACCGACGACAAGAACGTGTTCCTGGCGTTGATGCTGGTGTTCATCCTGCTGATCGGCTGCGTGGTCGAGGGTGTTCCCGCAAAGCTGATGCTTGTGCCCATGTTGCTGCCGATCATCGATCAATACGGTGTCGACCGGGTTCATTTCGGCATCATAATCCAGCTTGGATTGCTGATCGGGATTGCCACCCCGCCCATGGGCATAGGTCTTTATATCGTCAGCGAGGTTGGCAAGGTTCCCTTTGAACGGCTCGCGATCGCGGTGATCCCGTTCCTTGTGCCGCTGATCGTTGTCCTGCTGATGCTGACTTATATTCCGCAACTGACGTTGTGGCTGCCGAATCTGGTGCTGGGGCCAGAATAGCCCGGGGAACAGCCCAGGGAATGGCCCGGGGAATGGCCCGGGGAACAGCCCGGGGAACAGCCTAGGATTTCAATGCCGCCGCGACCTTTGCCGAGGCGCCTGTCAGGTCGCCAAGTCTCGCGCCCTCCTCCTGGATCAGCTTGTGACTTGCCGGCTCCTGACGCTGCTTCTCAAGCGCCCAGTCGATAAAGGGCGGGGCGTCTTCCGGCGGCATGAACAGGACACCGCTGTCATCAGCCACCACCACCCAGCCCGGCAGCACAGCCGCGCCGCCACAGCTGATCGGCACATTCAGCGCGCCGCCGATGTCATAGAGCCGGGTCGTGACTGGCGACAGACCGCGGCTCCAGACGGGGAGGCCGAAATCGAGAATTTCCAGACGGTCCGTTGCCGGCCCGTCAATGACAACAGCCTCACATCCAGCGGCCTTGATTGCGCAGGCCACACCGCCGCCAAGACAGGCATGTTTGTGATCTCCAAGCCGGTCGATCACCAGCACGTCACCCGGTCTCAATCTGCCTGCCACATCATGCAGCAGAGTTGAATCCTGACCCGGCAATGCCAGCGTCACAGCGGTGCCGATCACCGTCCTTGCCGGCATCATCGGCGCGATGGCGGGATCGGCAAAGCCAAGCTGTCTGATATGGCCTATGGTTGCCGTCTCGACATTCGCCGCCCGCGAAACCAGGGCCGGATCGATTTGCTGTGGCATCGGATTGATCTGATATTTGTCCATCAAACGCTCCCTGAAGGCTCCTCTTGTCCGGATCTTGTCAGCTGCCAATTCGCCGGTGACTGGCGACCGGCACATCGGTTCGAATACGGTTCAGATAATCAACATCGATATTGGCGCTGGCCCAGCCGGTGCCATAGGATGACCGCGCGACCACAAGGCCCCAGGGATCCACGATCATTGAATGCCCCCAGGTCTCGCGCGTGCCTCCCGCACCATCGGGATAGGCGCCCCACTGTGCCGGCGCAACGGCATAGCACTGGGTCTCGATCGCACGCGCGCGAATCAGCGTATCCCAGTGGTCCTTGCCGGTCTGCAGGGTGAAGGCGGCAGGCAGCATGATCACCTGCGCCCCCGCCGCGGCGAGCTTCAGATAGAGTTCGGCGAACCGCATGTCATAACAGATGCTGCATCCAATCGTGATATCGTCGGCCTGATAGGTCACGATATCGCTGCCGGCTATCACGGTATCGGATTCCTTGTAATCCTTGCCGTCCGGAGTGGTGATGTCGAACAGGTGAATCTTCCGGTAGGTGGCGATCACCTCGCCATCACGGTTGAAGGCGACGGTGGTGTTGTAGACCTTGTTGTCGCCGCCCTTCTCGTAAAAGCTGCCACCATGAATGAACACACCATGTTTTTTTGCGAGGGTGGACAGGAATTCGGTTGTTCGTCCCTCCGGAATATTTTCCGCAGATTCCTTTCTGTCGGCGATCGTGCCGCCATAAAAAGCCATCATTTCGGGAAAGGCTATAAGATCCGGCTTGTCGGCCTTGATGGCTGCCTCGGCCAAATCCGACGCAGAGGTCAGATTGATGTCCTTGTCATTGGTGCTGTTCATCTGGATCGATGTGATTTTCATTGTCAAACTCCCTAACTCCCTAACTCCGCCGGCATCCGGATCCGATTTTGCTCTGAAGAGAGGCTACCACGATAACCGGCGGATAATCCCGTGCAATTTCATCTCATCGGCGACTACGGGCCAGTCCCTTGTCGGCTAGCGCAGTCTCTGCCCGTTGCTGTCGAAGAACAGCATATCCTCATCCCTGAAATCGAGACCGATCCTGGCGCCGATATCGAGGCTGGCCTCACCGAACTGGCGCACCGTGATCAGCCCACCATCGGTTTTGACGAAGATGTTCGTCTCGGCA
>Ga0181591_10003362_pt1 | contig 13893 bp, 10 predicted proteins | sample 071ome_33_FD_133757 | JGI IMG/M metagenome (GOLD analysis project Ga0181591, IMG submission 133757) | Coastal salt marsh microbial communities from the Groves Creek Marsh, Skidaway Island, Georgia - 071412AT metaG (megahit assembly) | ecosystem: Environmental > Aquatic > Marine > Intertidal...
CCTGGTTACAACCGGAGACCGGCAGTCGGAATGGTCTTTGGAAAAAGCGGGGGGGAAGGGGCTTTTTACCAAAGAGCTTGAACAAGCTCTCTTGGACGGACAAGCAGATCTGGCTGTGCATAGCGCCAAGGATATGCCAACCGATATGCCGGACGGATTAGACCTCGTGGCCTTTCTGCCCCGGGAAAACCCAGCCGATGTGTTGGTGGTTAAAGAGGGGGTGGAATCCCCGGCGCGTCTGGCAAGCGGGAGCCCGCGAAGGAGGACACAAGCAGCGTTGTTGTTTCCCGATGCGAAGTGGATAGAGTTTCGGGGAAATGTGGAAACCCGGCTTCGTAAGATAGCTGAAGGAGGGGAAGCTGATGCTACCTTGCTTGCCGCCGCAGGGTTGCATCGTTTAGGCATCCATCACTTTCCCGGTTTGATTTTTAAAGAGTTGAGTTTCGATGATATGGTTCCTGCACCCGGGCAAGGAGCAATTGCCATCCAGGCAAGGGTGGAGGATAGGGAGCTTTTTCACCAAATTAATGATGAAGAGACTCACAAAGCAGTCACTCAAGAGCGCTCCGTATTAGATGCTTTTGGGGGAGGGTGCCAGGTCGCTCTCGGAGCTCATTTATCAAAGGATAATGGGCTCTTTTATTTTTTCCATGAAACTTGCGGAATTAAAAGTTTGAAGGTTGATGGAAGGAAAGAAAAGGATTGGACGAATGAATTGATCGGATGGACGAAAAAGAAATAACTGCAGGCATTGTTTATCTAGTGGGTGCCGGACCGGGAGATCCGGAACTCTTAACCCTTCGAGCCCGTAGCTTGATCGAAAGCTGTGATGTTTTAGTCTATGACCATCTGGCAAACCGTAGGTTGCATGATTGGGCACCACCTAAGTGTGAACGCATTGATGTCGGGAAAAGCCCGGGGCGACACACCATGGAACAAAAGGAGATAGGCCAAATCTTGGTAGATAAAGCCAAAGAGGGCCTCAGGGTGGTCCGGTTAAAGGGAGGGGACCCATTTGTTTTTGGTCGGTGTGCCGAGGAAATGCTCGCTTTAGATGAAGAGGGTGTATCTTACGAGGTTGTGCCCGGCGTTACGGCTGCCCTTGCCTGTGCGGCTTATGCGGGCATTCCGTTGTCTCATCGTGATTTTGGGTCCTCTATTTCATTTCTCACCGGACATGAGGATGTGGCCAAAGAATCGTTGCGGGTAGATTTTGCCAAATTTTCCGAGGTTGGTGGTACCCTTTGTATCTACATGGGGATGAGCAAACTGGAGGAGATTGTAGACAAATTAATTACAGGGGGCCTACCGGATGACAAACCGGCGGCAATTGTTTCCCATGGTACGCTTCCCCGACAAAAAAAAGTGCTGGCTCCTTTGGGAAAACTGGTCGAGCAGGCAAAAGAGCAAAACTTCCGTGCCCCTGCGATAATCTTTGTGGGCAATTCTATTGGACTTTCCCGTACCACCACCTGGTTTGAGCAAAAACCACTCTTGGGCAGGCGGATCGCTCTTACCCGGGCATCTGACCAAAAAAGCAGAATGTGTGCCGCTCTGGAGACTCTGGGTGCCGAGTTGCTTGATCTGCCACTTATCAAAATACAACCAACTGAAGACCGTAAATTAATTGCGGAAGTCTTTGCCGGGATAGCCACCTACGAGTGGGTTGTTTTTACCAGTGCGAATGGAGCCCGAGAATTTATGAAATTATTTTTTCGGGCTTTCTCAGATATTCGAAGTTTTGGACCCATGAGAATTGCCTGTGTTGGGCAAGCCACCGCAGATGTGTTAACACCCTATAATTTAGAAATTGAATTGATCGCGAAAGATTCAACGGCAGAAAGTTTAGCCAAGGAACTGGTGGCTACAGATAGTTTGGACAGTGCCAATATTTTAGTCGTAACTGGAAATAAGAACCGGGAAATCATGGTCGATGTGCTCGAAGGGGTGGGGCGTGCGATTGTAGATACTTTACCAGTTTATGAGACCGATTTTGCAGATGTGCTGGATGCACCCGATTTTAAGAAGTTCCAAAAAGAAGGTGCGGATGCCGTGATTTTCACCAGTTCATCGACCGCACTTTCCTATGTTGAGCAGTCTGAGGACATTGTGTTTGAACCAGATGCCCGCTTGCCCATCTTTTGCAGTTTTGGCCCACAGACCACAAAGACATTGAAAGATAATGACCTTGCCGTGGGGTTGGAAGCTACCCACCCCAGCCTCGAAGGCTTGTGCAAATCCCTGGTTGAACATTTTGCTCGTTCCTCATGAGACCCAAAATGGTCAAATTCTGCGGGATCACCCAATCAGCAGATGCCCAGTATTGCATTGATCATGGAGCCGATGCTCTTGGGTTTATCTTTCATTCTGCATCTCCGCGTAATTTATCTCACCGTCGGTTTCGAGAGCTCTCCAAAGAGATCGACTTTAAGGAGTGCTTGAAAGTTGCTGTTGCTGTAGCCCCCGATCCGAATTTGGTGGGCGATCTCATTTCGCTGGGATTTGAGAAATTTCAGTTTCATTTCCCAATGGACCTCCCTTTGCAAGAAATAAAGAGATGGTCTGAACTAGTTGGTGTAGAAAACCTTTGGCTGGCACCCAGGATGAAACCCACGGATGAACTGCCAGCTGATTTTTTAAGGGAGGCGAAGACCTTTCTCGTAGATACTTATTCCCGGGAGGCTTTCGGAGGGACCGGTCAAACTTCAGACTGGGCAAGGTTTGTAAAACTAAAAAAGCAGTTTACCCAACACTCTTGGATTTTGGCCGGTGGGTTAAGTCCTGATAATTTGGGGGATGCTCTTCTGGCAAATGAACCGGATGGGATCGATGTAAATAGTGGGGTGGAATCTGCTCCTGGTATAAAAAATACCGATCAAATCGATCAAGTTTTCACCGTCCTGAAAAAGTTCCAGGCTGGGAACTGACCTACTTAAACTGTTTGGCCAGCCTGGCTAATTGCTTGGGGTCCATTCCCTCGAGGTCAGGCATTCCACCACCACCCAATGAATTCATCATTTGCTTCATTTTCCCACCTTTCATTTTTTTCATCATTTTATGCATTTGGGAAAATTGTTTAATGAGTAAATTGACATCCCTAATTTGAACACCAGCACCATCGGCTATTCTTTTTCTGCGGGATCCACCAATAATTCTCGGCAGCCTTCTTTCCTGCTTGGTCATGGAAAGGATGATGGCTTCATGCCTACCGAGGGCAGCTTCTTCCTTATCTCCGACCTGCACATTCCCCATTCCCGGTAACATTTTGGCAATTGAACCCATGGAGCCGAGTTTTTTCATCTGCCTCATTTGCGACAGAAAATCCTCGAAATCAAATTCTGCCTTGAGCATTTTTTCAGCCATTCGGGCAGATTCTTCCTCATCGAAGTGCTCCTGTGCTTTTTCCACCAGAGATACCACATCACCCATTCCCAGAATGCGGGAGGCCAGCCGGTCTGGGTGAAAAGTTTCAAAGTCTTCTATTTTCTCACCAGTACCAATAAATTTGATGGGTGCACCCGTTACCTTTTTCATCGAAAGAGCGGCCCCACCACGGGCATCTCCATCAATTTTGGTTAAAATGATTCCAGTCAGTCCAAGCCTTTCATGAAAAGTTTTGGCCACATTAACCGCTTCCTGCCCAAGAGCGGAATCAGCAACGAGAAGAATCTCATGAGGGTTGATCTCTTGCTTTAAATTTTCGAGTTCACCGACTAATTCATCGTCAATTTGCAGGCGTCCTGCGGTATCAAAAATGACAAGGTCAGAACCCTTGTCTTTTGAGTTTTCCCAACCCGCCCGGGCAATTGAAGGTACATTTTGGGTGCTGCGATCGACATAGCATTGGAAATTTTCCTGTTTGGCCAAGAATTCCAGTTGGTCAATCGCTGCGGGCCGGTAGACATCACAAGCAACCAGCATGGGTTTTCTGCCATTTTTGGAAAGATGCTTGGCAAGCTTTGCCGAGGTGGTGGTCTTTCCTGCACCATGAAGACCTACCATTAGCACACGCAGGGGACGGTCTTCTTTTACTTCCGCACTGCCTTCTCCAAGGAGTTTAACCAATTCATCGTTGATTATTTTAACAACCTGCTGGCCAGGGGAGACGGATTTTAAAACCTCTTGCCCCAGGCAGGCGGATTTAACCTCATCAATAAATTCCCGGGCAACCCGAAAGTGAACATCTGCTGAGAGAAGGGCTTTTCGTACCTCTGTGAGGGCTTCGGAAATATTTTCTTCAGTGAGTTTACCTTTTCCTCCAATCGATCGGAGAACACTGCTTAATTTGTCTGTTAAATTCTCAAACATGGGGAGAATACGATGACATTGAAAAGGGTGAGGGGAAAGCCCGAAATCATAGCCTTTCTTTACGCGTTGCCAAATATCGTGAATATCTTAGTTTGTTTTTTTCCCTTTATTATTTACCACCCTATGAAGATTCTTATCGCGGATCGTATTTCTCCACTCGGAGTGGAATTTCTTAAAAAGCAGGACGGGTTTACTGTTGTTGAAGCCTATGGTTCATCTCCCGAAGAGGTGATTGAACATGCACGGGATGCCTCCGCTATCATTGTTCGAAGTGACACACGGGTCACCAGGGAAGTGATGGAGTCCGCTCCTTTACTCAAAGCGGTGGGCCGGGCAGGGGTGGGTGTAGACAACATTGATATCGAAGGGGCCACTGAACGTGGGGTGATTGTGATGAACACTCCTGGTGGAAATACCATAGCCACAGCAGAATTAACTTTTACTCACATGCTTTGTGGTACCCGTGCAATTGTTCGCGGTGCCACCGGAATGCGGGAAGGAAAATGGGAGCGCAAGCTCTTAAAGGGATCTGAGCTGAGAAACAAAACTTTGGCAGTTCTCGGTATGGGCAGGATTGGTGCTGAAGTTGCCAAGCGTGCCCAGGCATTTGAAATGACTGTGATCGCTTACGACCCTTACCTTACCGATGAGCGGGCCAAGGAGTTGGAAGTCGAGAAAGTAGACTTAGATGATGCTTTTTCCAGGGCAGACTACCTCACCGTTCATATGCCCATGACTGCTGAAACAAAAGGAATCGTGGACGAGGCGGCGTTTGCCAAGATGAAGGATGGCGTGCGTGTGTTCAATTGTGCCCGGGGCGGAATTATTAAAGAATCTGCTCTTGTCGATGCACTTAAAAGTGGAAAAGTTGCCGCTGCTGGCCTCGATGTTTATGAACAGGAACCTTTGCCTGAAGATCATGAATTCCGTTCTTTGGAAAACTTAAACCTTACCCCTCACTTGGGTGCATCCACGGAAGAAGCACAGGAAAGTGTCGGTGTAGAGATTGCTGAAGCGATCGCAGAAGTATTGCAGGGGGGGCGCATTCGCAATGCAATCAATATGCCCTCCATTGACCCCAAAGATTTGGTTACTTTAAGTCCCTACCTGGAACTGTGTATGCGGTTAGGTGCCTTTGCCCGTCAGGCATGCAAAAAAACTGTTCAGTCTCTTCATATTACTTACTGGGGCGGAGTGGTTGAATTTGATACCATTCCTCTTACCCGAGCTATCCAGAAAGGATGGCTCAAGGGCATTGCTGGGGATGATGGGGTAAACGATGTCAATGCACCTTACAAAATCAAAGCGATGGGGATTAAGGTAGAAACAACATCCTCCTCCTCTTCTGTGGATTACAACGAATTGATTGAGGTGAAAACGATTGATGCGGATGGAAAAGAACAATCCGTCCGAGGCACCACCATTGGCAAAAATGCCGATCCGAGAATAGTGGAAGTCGATGGCGAGGCGATCGAGGCACGCCCCGTTGACACTTTGCTGGTGGTACGCAATTTAGACAAGCCTGGCATCGTTGGAAAAGTGGGCACTATCCTCGGCGAATATGGGGTGAATATTGCCAACATGTCTCTTAGCCGATCCGAAGGTTCGGAATCTGCCCTAACCATCCTGGAGTTAGACAATGAACCCTCTGAGGAGGTCATTCAAAAATTGGTGGCTGATTCAGACATTCAGGAAGCTCGCGTATCGAGACAAAACTAGCCAAGCCCAGGTTCTCACAAATCCCATGTTCCCAATTGAAATCATTGCAGTCTTAATCATTGGATATTTAATCGGATCTATTCCTTGGGCGGTGATCGTTGCGAAGCGTGCGGGAGTGGATATTTTTTCTGTTGGAAGTGGTAATCCTGGTGCGACCAATGTTCTGAGAAACCTGGGAAAGCCTATGGGGTATGGCGTATTTGTGCTCGATTTCCTCAAGGGGGTGCTGGCGGTGTGTTGGTTTCAGATACCCCTGTTTTCTTTTTCTGGTGACCTGTCCCTTGGGTTGTGGGGGCTGCCCGCAGCAGTAATTGGTCACACCTATCCTATATTTACTGGTTTTCGTGGAGGCAAGGGAGTGGCCACTGCCATGGGTGGGCTACTGGCTTTAATGCCTGCCTGCTTGTTGGTGGGATTGTTTGTATGGCTGCTTACCTTTTACCTTACCAAATATGTGGCGGTTGCTTCGATTGCTTTTGGACTAAGCCTGCCTGTTTGCTCCCTCGTTTTTTCTGCAAGTGAGGAGGGAGGAGTTGGTCAGACCATCTTAGCTTTTGTGGTCATGGGCTGGATCGTGTGGAGGCATCGGTCCAATTTGGCCCGCCTTCGTGCAGGCACCGAAAATCGTTTCGAAAAGAAATCCTAACCCTATTCACCTTTTACCATGACTCCCAATTCTCAGGAATCTATAAAAGCCATCCGCGTTGGTATCCTTGGGTTCGGCACAGTGGGGCAGGGCACATGGAAACATTTGATTCAGAACGCCGATTTTTGGCCCAAAATTTTAGGGGTGGAACTTGTTCCGACCCGTGCATCTGTCCGTTCCCTTGAGAAGGAAAGGTCCATAAGCCTGAACTCCCAGCAGCTCACCACCGATTCCCAATCAATCGTTGATGATCCTCAGATCGATTTGATCTGCGAATTAATCGGAGGAGTAAAAGAGGCAAGAGAGCTGACCTTGCGTGCATTTGCTCAGGGTAAATCTGTGGTTACCGCAAACAAGGCTTTGATTTGTGAACACGGCCACGAACTCTTTAAGGCCGCGGAAGAGGCAGGTGTGGGTTATGGGTTTGAAGCGAGTGTAGCTGGCGGAATACCGATAATAAAAGTCCTGCGGGAGAGCTTGGTTTCAAACGATTACCCTCTTATTTATGGCATTCTTAATGGCACTTCGAACTATATCCTCACCCGTATGGAAAAGGAAGGTGCCAGCTTTAATGATGTTCTGGGCGATGCCCGCAATCTTGGGTATGTGGAAGCCGATGAAGCACTGGACCTCGATGGGGTCGATGCTGCCCACAAAGCAGTTATTCTTGCTTACCTGGCCCATGGGATCTGGGTAAACCTTGATGAGGTGACTGTTGAGGGAATCCGCCGAATTTCCAATGAGGACTTAAAGGCAGCCGAGGACCTCGGTTGCAGAATTAAATTGATCGGGGTGATCCGCAGAGATTTTACCAATAACCATGTAGCTGTAGCTGTTCATCCAGCACTGATTCCAGTGGAGGAGACAATTGCAAGAACGGATGGAGTGCACAATGGTGTATGTTTAAATGGTACGGTCGTGGGCACGGTTGTTTTAACGGGTCGAGGTGCAGGACAGGATCCTACTGCAAGTTCAGTGATTTCTGACCTGGTGGATGTGGTTAAAAATATCCGGAAAATTACATCTATGCCCAAGTTGCTACATGTTTCTCCAACCCAATGTTCTCCTGCCTCCCCAAAGGAAATCCACGGTCGTTTTTATTTACGCTTACTGGTCGATGATCGGCCGGGCCAATTAGCAAAAGTTGCGGAATCTATGGCAGAACTGGGTATCAGTTTAGCCACCGTTTCACAAACCCCTCACGAGAACAACGAGCCTGCAAGTTTAATTCTCACTACCCACCAAACAAACGAGCACTCCATTTCTGAGGCTGTGGCCAATTTAAAAAGTCTCCCTGGGGTAATGGAGGAGCCTGTACTTTTCCGAATGTTTGATCCCAACATTATATCGTAAAAATGAATGTGGTGGTACAAAAGTATGGCGGTACATCGGTTGCAGATGTTGACCGGATAAAAAAAGTTGCCCGTCGGGTAAAATCGACAGTGGATGCCGGTTTTGGTGTATTAGTGGTGGTCTCGGCCCGGGCAGGTGTGACAAACCAATTAATTGAGCGGGCCAAGGCAATCCAAAAGAGCCCATCCGAAAGGGAACTTGATATGCTCATGACCTGCGGGGAGCAGGAAACCATCGCCTTGCTTTGTATGGCTTTGCATGCAATCAAAGTCCCGGCGATTTCCAGAACGGGGTGGCAGGTAGGAATTATTACCGAAGGCTTACACGCCAAAGCCCGTATTCGGGAGGTAACCGGGGGAGACTTGCGCAAACAGTTACGTGCGGGAAATGTTGTGGTTGTTGCCGGATTTCAGGGAGTGAATGAAAAGGGCGATGTCACTACTTTTGGCCGTGGCGGATCCGACCTCAGTGCAATTGCCCTGGCTGGTTCATTAAATGCGAAAGCCTGCCAGATTTACACCGATGTTGAAGGAGTTTATACGGCAGATCCAAGAATTGTTCCGGATGCCAGAAAAATTCCTGAGATTAATTATGAAGAAATGTTGGAACTGGCGAGTAGTGGTTCCAAAGTAATGCAAACCCGTGCGGTCGAATTTGCACAGAAGCACAATATACCCTTCGAAGTTCGATCAAGTTTTTCCAAGAAATCAGGTACCATGGTAAAAAAGAAAGTAAAATCGTTAGAGGATATGCTCGTAAGCGGCGTAGCCACAGACAAAAACCAAGTCCGTATTAGTGTCACAGAGCTACCCGATCGCCCGGGTGCTGCTGCTGCTGTTTTTAAGGTTATGGCCGAAGCAGGCGTGGTGGTTGATATGATCATTCAAAATGTCGGCCGCCAAGGTTTGGCCAATCTTTCCTTCACTGTACCAACCGAGGATGCATTTCGTGCGGAAAAAGCACTGAGGGAGCATTTTGCTGATGGCAATGGTGGCAAGCTTGGTAAAAGCACCAATATAATCAAGGTATCAGTGGTGGGTGTAGGTATGCGCTCACACTCTGGTGTGGCAGCCACTTTCTTTGATGCCCTTGCCAATGCAGGCATCAATATGCTCATGATTAGTACATCCGAGATCAAGATTTCTGTAGCAGTGGAACCGGATAGTGGCGATGATGCCACTCGGGTTGCTCATCAGGCGTTTGGTCTCGGTAAGTAAAGACGAGCTTCTTTTGCAATGCAGTACCTCAGTACGCGTGGAGGTGCAGAACCAGTAGGTTTTTGCGATGCGGTTTCTCAGGGTCTCGCACCGGATGGCGGGTTATACCTTCCTGAAAGTTATCCTGATCTTTCAGACAAGATAGGCAGTTGGTCTGCCCTTTCTTATCCGGATCTTTGCCATGAATTTTTTAAGTACTTTGCCACGGATTTAAAGGATGCGGACTTACATGATGCCATCCATTCTGCTTATTCAGGGTTTTCTCATCCGGAGATCGCACCACTTGTACGTCTCAATGATCGGTGGCAGGTCTTGGAGCTTTTTCACGGGCCAACTTTAGCTTTCAAGGACTTCGCTTTGCAGCTCCTAGGCAATTTCTATGAGTTGCAAATCAAAAGGACTGGTAAAGCACTTTGTATTCTAGGCGCAACATCTGGGGATACGGGAGCTGCGGCAATTTCCGGGTTGCTTGGAAAGTCTGGAGTAACCGTATTTATCCTTTATCCAAATGGTAAAGTCTCTCCGCTACAGGAAAGACAAATGACTTGTACTGGGGCCGACAATGTCTTTCCTCTGGCGATAGAAGGGACTTTTGATGACGCCCAAAAAACAGTAAAGGATTTGTTTGGTGATCTCTCTTTTCGGGAATCGATAGGACTTTCTGCGGTAAACTCAATCAATTTGGCCAGGATATTGGCACAGTCAGTTTATTATCTTTATGCCTGGCTAAGGCTTGCTCCATGTGATCGGGAAGATACTCAGTTTGTTGTACCCACGGGTAATTTTGGAAATGTATTCGCGGGATGGTTGCTTACCAAAATGGGGATCAAGATGGGAGGTTTTCGTGTGGCAACCAATCAGAACGATGTCCTGCACCGCTTGTTTGACTCAGGGAAATATTCATTGGATAAAGTTTCTCCCAGTCTCGCCCCCTCTATGGATATTCAGGTGGCGTCAAATTTTGAGCGTCTGCTCTTTTATTTTCTTGGTGGAAATTCAGAGCATGTAAATGAGGTGATGTCCAAATTTCGCTCCGAAGGAAGGTATTCATTTGAGAAATTTTCTATTCCCGGATTTTCAAGTTCATCGACCACAGATGAAGAAATTCCCCAATTGATCAAAAAGATTTGGACAGAACACGACTACTTGGTCGACCCACACACAGCCTGTGCCTTTAAAAACCTTACCCATGACCAAAAGGCAGTAATTCTTGCGACCGCACATCCTGCGAAATTTCCTCAGGTTTTTGAGCAAGCCGGTTTAAGAAGACCCACTTCTCCTACTTTAGACGCCTTGCTAAATTGTACTCCCCAAAAATATAATGTGAGCGTTGACCCAGCGGAGGTTCGTTCTTTTATGGAGCAAAAATTAAAATAGCAGCCAGCGAGCGTTTTTAATTATCAAAGCAAACGAGGGTTATCCAAATGAATCCTGAAATCGTTTTCTTGCGAGGTGGGGGCTTGGGTGATTTTATCCTAACCCTCCCCCTGATCAAACTAGCCCATGAACGCGGCAACCGGGTAAGGCTTTATGCCAGAGGGAGCTATTTAAAATTATTAGGTCAGGATTGGAACTGGTTGGAAAAAAGAGAGATCGATGAACTGAATGGATCTGCACCGCCCAAAATTAAGGATGCCATGGTGGTAAGTTTTTGGACGGACCACAAGTGGTCTGAGGAAATGCTCGAAGCGGCTGCGAACAAAGCCGTGGGGCTGAATCCCCGCCCAGTGGAAGGCGGGAGCTTTCTCGTACAGGCTTCTGAGAAATTAGGCTGGGATTTAGCTCCAAATTATAAGACAGATCCAATCTTGGGAAATTATTTTAAAAGTGAAAATGATACACTATGGGTCCATCCAGGTAGCGGTGCATCCTGCAAAAATTTACCCTTGGAAAATTTTATTTCCCGAGCCTATCAATGGCTGGAGGAGCAATCAGATCGGAAAGTATTTTTTTCTTTTGGTGAAGCAGACTCAAAAGTCTTGGAAATGTTTAAGGCAAATCAGGTTTGCCAGGATCACAGGGTCAATATCATTCAGCCCGGGACTGTTTTGAATTTTAAAAATCAATTGCTATGCCACGCCCCCCATTACCTTGGGAACGATTCTGGACCGGGGCATTTGGCCGCCAACTTGGGCCTTCCTGTAGAAATATGGTTTCGGAACACGAACGCTTCCGTTTGGAAACCAACTGGGCCACGGGTAGTGGCCTATGACTTAGATTCTGATTCGAGCAGTATTTTGTAGGTAACCGAATCAACCAGGGCTTCCCAGCTTGCAGTGATTACATTATCACTGACACCCACGGTGCCCCAGGTCGAGATACCATCGGTGGACTCCACATGGACCCGGGTAATCGCATCGGTGCCTTGGTTGCTTTCAAGAATACGAACCTTGAAATCAACTAGTTTTACCTCAGCAATGTAAGGGTAATCCTTCACCAAGGCTTTTCTAAGAGCATGATCAAGTGCAGAAACTGGCCCATTCCCTTCGGCAACGACATGATGAACCTCATCTTTAATCCGAAGTTTCACAGATGCTTCCGAAGTTACATCATCGTCCTGGTTTACGCCTTCCACGCCCACATGGTACTTAAGAATATCAAAGGCTAAATCCTCTCCGCGAAGGAAACGGCGAAGAAGAAGATCAAAGGAAGCATCGGCCGATTCGAATTCATATCCACGAAATTCGAGAGCTTTCAGCTCTTCCAAAAACGATTTCATTTCTGGAGATCTTCCATCTACTTCCATGCCCATTTCTTTGGCTTTGAGCATGATGCTGCTTCGTCCAGACATATCCGACACCAGCACACGGGTACGGTTGCCCACGGTGGCAGGGTCAATATGTTCGTAACTGCGGGTAGATTTGGAAGCCGCATCTGCATGAACTCCTCCTTTGTGAGCAAAGGAAGCTGCACCCACATAAGGGGCACGAATATCTGGCCTTAGGTTGGTGGAGTCGTCAATGAACAGGGAAAGGTCTCTGAGCTTGGATAGGTTTTGCCCACAATGGGTATTCCTATTCATTTTCAGTTCCAGGTTGGGAATGATGGTGGTGAGGTTGGCATTGCCATTCCTTTCGCCATAGCCATTCATGGTGCCCTGGATCATCACCGCTCCTGCTTCCACGCCGGTTAGGCTTACCGCGACACCTACTCCGGCATCATTGTGGCAATGCACCCCAATTTTGGATTCAGGAAAATGCTCGACCACCGTTTTGGTTGCATGATGAAATGGAGTAACCAATTGTCCGCCATTGGTTTCGCAAAGGGTGAGAAAGTCTGCACCTCCACGAGCAGCTGCTTCGAGGGTGGACATGGCATAGTCCTGGTTATCCTGAAATCCATCAAAAAAATGTTCCGCATCATAGACCACTTCTTTGCCCATCTCTTTGAGGAACCGTACTGTGTCTTCAATCATTTGCAGGTTTTCTTCGGGAGTCGTCCTTAACACATCGGTCACATGCAAAAGCCACGATTTCCCAAAAATGGTAACAACTGGAGTGTTTGCATCCAGAAGCAACTTAACCTGAGCATCCTCTTCCACTGGGGTGTTGGCCCGGCGGGTAGAACCAAAAGCAGCAATCTTAGCATGGGAGAGGGTTAAGTCTACAGCTTGTTCAAAAAAAGCCATGTCTCGAGGGTTGCTCCCAGGCCATCCGCCCTCAATGTAATCGACACCAAACTGATCGAGCTTTTGCGCAACCCTGAGTTTGGATGCGACCGTGAACGATACGCCCTCGGCCTGAGAACCATCCCGAAGGGTAGTATCGTAAATCAAAATATTATTCTCTCCCATATTTATAAAAAAATTGATGCTCGTTTATAAATAGTACTTCGAGCAGAAGGGTGCAAGGGATAGTTACCAAGCCTTTTCCTCGATAAGAAACTGCCTCTCACCCTCAATCTGGTTGGCAATTCCAATTCCTTTGTCCTAGAGTTTTCTTGTGCCCTTTCCACAACATAGCCATTTGGGGAGTAACCTTTTTGATTCCCTAAGAAAATCTCCATTTAGGGAATTTATTTGCGATTATGGTCTGCCCCAAACCAAGAAGTTCAGCCGCGGAATCACCCTGAGCCTTTCCCTGCTTCTGTGCTCATACTTGAATAAAAGACTGGGGAGCGAGAAATTTGTAGGGGTGGTTCTGCCCACTGGATTGGGTGGGGTTTTGGCCAATATCGCATTATTTTTGAGTGGTCGTGTGCCCGTTAATCTTAATTTCACTTTGGGGAAAGAGATCAACCAAGAGATTATCGATCGTATCGGTTTACAAACTTTGATCACGGCTTCTCAGATGAAGAAAAAATTTCCTGAATTTCCCTGGTCGGACAAGGGGATAATGATCGATGAGATTCTGAAAAAATTTCGGTCGAAACGGGGACTTATTTTAGTAACCTATGTTTGGGTGCTGTTGCTGCCAAAATGGGTACGCTCTCATTTTAATGTGCCAAGAAGTGGAGGCTCCGAAACCGCACTTATGCTTTTTACCAGCGGAAGTTCCGGGAAGCCTAAAGGCGTACCTTTGAGCCACTCCAATATACGAGCAAACTGTAAACAAATGTTTGCTTTGCAGCTCTTTGAGCAGAATACGAGGGTCCTCCTTAACCTTCCCCTGTTTCACAGTTTTGGGCTTTCTTTGGGTATGATCTTTTCCA
>Ga0181591_10003366_pt1 | contig 13885 bp, 12 predicted proteins | sample 071ome_33_FD_133757 | JGI IMG/M metagenome (GOLD analysis project Ga0181591, IMG submission 133757) | Coastal salt marsh microbial communities from the Groves Creek Marsh, Skidaway Island, Georgia - 071412AT metaG (megahit assembly) | ecosystem: Environmental > Aquatic > Marine > Intertidal...
ACGGGCCTTGATGGTCTTCGCAACCGATCCGTCCGTGCGGCGGATCAGTTCCCAGTCGGCGTCGTTCTTCACGGCTTCAAGGAACGCGTCGGTGACGCGAACCGAGTTGTTCGAGTTCTGACCCGATACGGACGCATAGGCTTCGCTATCCCAATCTGTATCGTAAGTAGGGAACTCGATGCTGCCGTAACCTTGCTTAGCGTAGTCCAACACTCGCTTGACATACGTTTCTGGGATCGCGACTTTTTTCGCTCCGCGGATTGCATCTTTTAGCTGAGGGTTTTTCTTCGGGTCGACCGAGTCTTCAGTGCTGCCATCCCACGCTTTGATCGCCCCGAAGATCGCATTCAGCTTCTCCTCGTGCATTTTCGAGCCTGCGACGATAGAAGCCACCTTCTGCTCTTCTTTGACCTTCCAGTTTATGTATTCCTGAACGTCTGGGTGGTCGGCATCAACGATCACCATCTTTGCTGCCCGGCGCGTTGTGCCGCCAGACTTGATCGCGCCCGCCGCTCGGTCACCGATTTTCAAGAACCCCATCAGGCCTGACGACTTGCCGCCACCCGAAAGAGCCTCACCATCTGCACGCAGGGACGAGAAGTTGGTTCCGGTGCCCGAGCCATATTTAAACAGACGTGCCTCCCGAACCCAAAGATCCATGATTCCGCCGTCGCCTACCAAATCGTCTGCAACCGACTGAATAAAGCAGGCATGCGGCTGAGGATGCTCATAGGCAGACTTCGACTTTGTCAATTTTCCGGATTTGTAATCAACGTAGTAATGACCCTGGGAAGGTCCGTCGATGCCATAGGCCCAATGCAAGCCAGTGTTGAACCACTGTGGGCTGTTCGGAGCGGCACGCTGAGTTGCCAGCATGTGGCGCATTTCATCGAAATAAGCGCGCGCGTCGTCTTCGGTGGAAAAATATCCACCTTTCCAACCCCAATATGTCCATGCCCCTGCAAGGCGATCGAACACCTGCTTGGCGCTTGTTTCGCCGGTTTTCTCGGTGGTGTCGCTCGCCGGAACAGAGCGCCATAGGAATTCGGGTACACCCTTTTCCTTAACTTTCTTGAGTTCAACAGGAACGCCCGCCTTGCGGAAATATTTCTGAGCGATCACGTCTGAAGCCACTTGGCTCCATTTCGCTGGAACCTCTACGTCATCCAGTTTGAATACGATCGAGCCATCCGGATTGCGAATCTCTGATGAGGTCGTCACAAAATCCAGTTCCGCATATGCGTCTTGACCCTGTTTGGTGAATTTTCTTTCGATTTTCATTCCGGCTGCCTCGTTTCCAGCGTTTGTAATTCCCAGACCGTCGTTGCGGTCGTGCCAGAGGGAAACGTGAGCAAACAAAGGACCACCCTGAAACATGAGCTTCAGATGCTGCGGCGTCACCGCAAATGAAATGAGTTTAGTCCCTGTTGGCCCCGTCGCACCACTATATCTAGTAGCCACCCCGTCGGCCTGCACAAACTGACGTATTTCGACCTATCAGGTCAACGGATTTTTTTAGTTAAAATCGAAGTATTTTCCCTTGACCAAACCGGCATTCGTAACAATGAAAATTCAAGGATTTGAATCACTCACTTCGAAACATGAAGGCGCAGAACCGGATATTTGCTTATTTCATGGAAGCTTAGCGGGGAGGCTTGAAGTTAGCGAACACCGAATCCGCAATCAGTAATAGAAACATATCGACCAACTACATCTATTCACGCATCATTACCGAGACACTAAACTTTGTGCATCTCTAGTTTTGACCGCGCAAAATCATACAGCGAGATTCGCAAACAACCTACTGACATTTTAAGAAAGTGGTCGGGGCGGCGAGATTCGAACTCACGACCCCCTGTACCCAAAACAGGTGCGCTACCAGACTGCGCTACGCCCCGACACAGGCGTTGTCTAATGTGCGTTTTCAGGAAAGAAAAGGGGGAAAAGTACCTTTTCCTCAGGATTAATTATCGCAGGGCCATGCGGCGATATCTTGATCAATCAAAGGGTGCTGCGTCTGACTGCCCGGAACGATCCCCATAAGCTTTGAGATGCCGCCGTTGATCTCGAGAACATACTGGATATCGGTACCACCGGGGATGATCGTTTCATCCAGCGGCTGCGCCATATGGTGGACAGCTCGGATGGTGCCATCCTGCGCCGCAAAGATCATATCAAGGGGAATAAGAGTGTTGCGCATCCAGAAACTGACGCTTCGTGGAAAATCATAGACGAACAACATCCCTGACCGGGCGGGCAGGGTTTCCCGATACATGAGGCCAAGCATGTGCTTTTCCGGTGTGTCGGCAATCTCGACATTGAAAGCGGCTTGCCCCCAATCGCCTCGAAGGGAAACTTGGTTGGGGCTACACGCGTCGGCACTAACAGAACCTGCAGTCAGCAGTAGAATTAGTGCGAGTCCAAGGCGCCTCATTGTTTATCCGATCTGTAGTCCAGTCTCCCAAGCACAGACCTCGGCTGCCATTTTTCCGCGACGGCCGTCAATGATCCGAAGCGCAACCGCTTCTCCGGGCATCAGATTGGCCAAACCGGACCGACGCAAAACCTCGATGTGTACAAAAATATCCTGATCACACCCAAAGGCGTTTGCAAAGCCAAAACCTTTGCCTTTGTCGAACCATTTCACCCGCGCGGGCTTTAGTGGCGCATTTCTCAGTTCTTCTGCAGAAACATCTGAAAAGTCCTCGAGAGGTGGCGTTTCATCTCCAACTTCTTCGGACCAGATTTCAAGGATCTCTGTAGCCTGTACGCCCTTGGACGTTTCTTGAATCTTCAACTCGATGTTTACTCCGTCCGCGACCGAGCTTTGGCCAAAGTTGCGCAAAACATTTGCATGCAACAGAATGTCAGGGCCTCCGCTATCGGAAACCACAAACCCAAACCCTTTCGCAGGATCGAACCACTTAACGCGCCCTAAGACGCGCTCTAGGCACTCTTCTATTGCCAATTCCATAATCCGTTCGTCTCTCACCCCAATGCGACATTAATCGCGCCAAAAGGATACATATGCAAGAAAAAATGTATGTTTGTCAGATACTTTTTAACTCACGAAACGCGAATGACGAGCTGAATTATCAGCAAAATTAGGGGTTTAAACGCAATACATTCCAATCAGTTTGATCGCCATTCTTGGTCCAGCGAAAGCGATCATGCAACCTAAAGGCTCCGTCCGCCCAAAACTCTATCTCCGTCGGGTAGATGCGGAAACCGCCCCAAAAAGGCGGACGCTTGGGCGAAGTCCCCTGTGCGGCCGTCACTTTGGCCACTTCGGCCATTAAAGCAGCGCGCGAAAATAAAGGCTGCGATTGGTGCGATGCCCAAGCACCCAGTTTGCTTTTGAGTGATCTGGAGTGAAAGTATTCATCAGCATCCCTACCCTCTTCCCGAACGACTTGTCCGCGCACGCGAACTTGCCGCCGCAAAGATTTCCAGTGCATGACAAATGCGGCCTTTCCGGCGCTGTCAATTTCTTGTGCCTTTGCACTTCCATAATTGGTGTAGAAAACGAAGCTGTCCGCTTCGATTGCTTTCAGCAAAACCATGCGAGCATTAGGCATTCCCGTGCTGTCCACTGTCGAAAGCGCAATCGCATTGGGGTCGTTAATCTCGGATTGTTCGGCTTCTGACAACCAACGACGCGCTATTTCAAACGGATCCTCTCCTGCAAAAATACCACTGCGATCTGTCATCGGTTTGCTCCTGAGTTTGATGCTTTGGGTCCTAGGAAGCGGCTCTGGACTTGAAGGCCAACTGCCAATCGCCTAAAGATTTTCATACCGAATTTAATTGGCGCAAGGGAACGGGATGTCAACTCAACTGATGAAGGGCAAGCGCGGGCTAATCATGGGATTGGCAAACGATAAATCTATCGCATGGGGTATTGCCAAAGCCTGCTCAGATGCGGGTGCCGAACTTGCGTTTTCGTATCAAGGTGATGCCTTGAAAAAGCGCATGGAGCCGCTGGCGACACAACTGGGCAGCAACATCGTCCTACCCTGCGACGTGTCCGACGAGGCATCCATTGATGAACTCTTCTCGGCCTTGGAGAAAACGTGGGGTAAACTCGATTTTGTCGTCCACGCTATTGGCTTTTCCGACAAAAACGAACTGCGCGGTCGCTACGTGGACACCAGCCGCGACAACTTTACCATGACGATGGACATTTCGGTCTATAGCTTCACAGCTGTCATGCAACGTGCAGAAAAGCTGATGACTGAAGGCGGTAGCGCAGTCACTCTTACTTATTACGGTGCGGAACGTATCATGCCGCATTACAACGTCATGGGCGTCGCAAAAGCCGCGCTCGAGGCATCTGTCCGTTATCTGGCAGAAGATCTTGGCAAGGATGGCATTCGGGTCAACGCAATCTCGGCGGGTCCGATCAAAACCCTCGCTGCAAGCGGTATCGGTGATTTCCGATACATTATGAAATGGAATGAATACAACTCGCCCCTCCGCCGGAACGTCAGCATTGATGATGTGGGCGGTTCGGCGCTATACCTGCTCAGTGATCTGAGCGCAGGTGTTACTGGCGAAACACACCATGTAGACGCGGGCTATCATATCGTTGGCATGAAAGCTGTTGACGCCCCGGATATCCAGAAAGGCTGAAATATGGACCGTCTCCCCCACGAAAAAGGATTCCACGTAAGCTGGGATCAATTGCACCGCGATGCTCGGGCATTGGCATGGCGTCTCGACGGGCATGGGCCTGATGATGGCGGTTGGCGCGCGGTTGTTGGAATCACCCGCGGCGGCATGGCTCCGGCTATGATTGTTGCGCGCGAACTGGATATTCGGACCGTCGATACTATCTCGGTCAAATCCTACCACGCAGGCGGTGGCAAAGCCGATCAGCGTCGCGAAGCCGAGGTATTGAAAGCTCCTGACGCGAACGTGATGGGGGACGGAGAAGGCATTCTTGTAATCGACGATCTGGTAGACAGCGGGAAAACGCTGGAACTGGTGCGAAGCATGTATCCAAAAGCCCACTTTGCGTGCGTCTACGCCAAGCCCGAAGGTGAAAAACAGGCGGATACTTACATCACATCTGTCAGCCAGGACACTTGGATTTTCTTCCCGTGGGATATGGCTCTACAATATGTTGAACCCTATCGCGGCACTGATTAACCAAAGGCGCTGGCCCAACGATGCACCTGACACGCACACTGGCCACATTTGATCCGCCAATACCAGAAGCCAAGACCTGGGTGCGTGAAACTATGTACTCGGGTCAGGGGGCATTGCTTGATTTTTCTCAAGCGGCTCCAGCAACCGCTCCTGCTCGGGAAATGCGCGCGTTTCTAGCGGATGCCCTGCTGAACAGGACTGACATTCACCTCTACGGAGCAGTCCTTGGCCACCCTGATTTACGTGCTGCGCTCGCCGAAAAAACGGCACGTCTATATAATGGCATCGTCCGCCCCGAGCAGATCGGCATTACTTCCGGCTGCAACTATGCCTTTGCTGCTGCTATAGCGTCTTTAACGGGCGAAGGGGACGAGGTGATTTTACCGACCCCTTGGTATTTCAATCACAAAATGTGGCTCGATATGACAGGCGTTAGGGCCGTACCCCTGCTCACGGGAGAGGATTTGCTCCCCTCCGTGGATCAAGCCCGCGCATTGATAACCCCGAAAACCCGGGCCATTGCGTTGGTATCTCCGAACAACCCGACCGGAATGGAATACCCACCTGAACTACTTGAGGCCTTTTATCTACTGGCCCGCGAAACCGGTATTTACCTGATTCTGGACGAAACCTATCGGGATTTCCGTAAGTCCGAATCTCCTGCCCACGAGATTTTTGCCGACCCAGACTGGCCAGAGGCACTCATTCACCTCTATTCCTTCTCGAAAGCATATCATCTGACCGGGCATCGGGTGGGTGCACTGGCCACTTCGTCTGGTCGGTTGCATGAGATTGGTAAATTCATCGATACAGTCACCATTTGCCCCACTGGCGTTGGGCAGGCTGCGGCTTTGTACGGTTTGCAGAATTTGGATAGCTGGCTTGCTTCCGGACGACAGGAAATTCTGAACCGAGGCGAAGCAGCAAAGAACGTGTTTGAAGGGCTGCAATCCAAAGGTTGGGTATTGAAAAGTCATGGTGCCTATTTTGCCTACGTCGGCCATTTAGATGCAATCAAGCATCAGAATCCTGCTCGATTGCTCTTGGATGAAACCGGTGTTTTATTCCTTCCCGCGCACATGTTCCGCCCCGAAGGTGAAAGCGGAGGTGCGACTGAATTTCGAGTGGCTTTCGCAAATGCAGAGGTTTCAGGAATCGAAGAAATGGGTCGCAGGCTAAGGGATTTCAGCTTCTAGCTTGCCCCCCATCTTTCAACCGCGTAGACACCTGTTTCAAAGCAGGGGAAAGGGAAACCTGATGGCGCAAACTAAGGGTTCGCGGATATTTGTCTGGGCAATGCTGGCGATGATCATCGTCGGTCTTATCGGCTTTGGCTCGACCAACTTAAGCGGCAATATCCGTTCGATTGGATCAGTCGGCGATCAAGAGATTTCGGTAAACACTTATGCGCGTTCACTGCAGCAAGAAATTGCCGCTGCAGAAGCGCAAGTAGGAAGGTCGATTTCGTTTGCAGAAGCTCAAGCGTTTGGCATTGATGCGCGGACGCAGGCGCAGGTTATCACGGTCGCATTACTTGACGCGGAAATGTCTCGCCTCGGAGTTTCTGTTGGTGATGAAATTCTGCGTGAACAACTTCTGCAGATCCAAGCCTTTCAGGGCTTGAACGGCCAGTTCGACCGCGAGGCATATAGCTTTGCCCTTCAAAACGCCGCTCTTTCAGAAAACGAATTTGAAGAGCAGCTTCGAAACGAGATTTCGCGTACGCTCCTTCAGTCGGCCATCCTAGGCGGAACCACAGCCAACGACACCTTTGCAAAAGCGATGGTCGGTTTCCTGCGCGAAACACGTGACCTCACTTGGTCCGAACTGACACTCGACGATCTGGAAACTACCGTCGCAGCGCCAGACGAAGCAGCGCTCAAAAGTTATTACGACGAAAACATTGCAGACTACACACAGCCTGAAACACGTCACATAACCTATGTTTGGCTTACCCCCGATATGATCGTCGACACGGTCGAGATCGACGAACAGGCATTGCGTGATTCTTACGCCAGGCGCGCCGACGAGTTTAACACACCCGAACGGCGCCTTGTGGAACGACTGTCTTTCCCGGATATGTCCTCGGCGCAAGGCGCTGTTTCTCGGTTAGCGAACGGTGAGGCCAGCTTTGAAGAACTGGTTGCAGAACGCGGTCTTGAGCTAATTGACATCGACTTGGGCGACGTAACCCGCGAAGAGCTTGGCCAATCAGGTGATGCTGTATTTGCAGACGCCACGCTTGGAGTAGTCGGCCCATTGCAAACCAGCCTGGGACCCGTTGTTTACCGAGTCAATGCCATTCTATCCGCCCAGACTACGGAATTCGAAGACGCCCTGCCCTTGCTGCGTGACGAATTGGCTTATGACCGCGCGCGTCGTGTCATCGACACACTAATGAGCGATGTCGATGATATGCTAGCTGCAGGCGCCACTCTGGAAGACGTGGCGAACGACACCGAAATGCAGCTGGGCTCCATTGGCTATCACGCCGCGATTTCCGATGCGATTGCGGGCTACGCAGATTTCCGCACAGCCGCATCGCAGGTCACCACTGACGACTTCCCCGAGGTTGCGACCCTTGATGATGGCGGCATCTTCGCATTGCGCCTAGACGCAATCGAGGAAGAACAACCAGAAAGCTTTGACGCGGTAAGAGAAGCCGTCAGCGAAGACTTACTTCGCTCGCTTCAGATCGAACAACTGGAAAAGCAGGCGCAGGAGCGGATTGATGCAATTTCAAGCGGTGCCAGCTTTGCCGAATTGGGCATGACTGCAAATGTCGAAACCGCGCTCACACGAAACAGTCAGATCAGCGGCGCTCCGGCCATTCTTGCGTTGAATGCATTTGAGCTTGCCAATACGGGTGATCTGGGCAGCCTGAATACCGGCACAAGCGTCATCATCTATCGTTTGGATGCGGTGGTCGCTCCTGATTTGACATCCGATGAAAGCACTTCACTGACCAACGTCGTGACACGTCAGATCGAAGCCGAGCTTGAGCAAGAGATTTTCGAGGCATTTGCAAATGCTGTCCGCGCGAGAACGGAAATTGAAATCAAGGATCAAGCTCTCAACGCCGTTCACGCGAATTTCCAGTAAAGGATCATCCTGTGGCGCTTACACCGTCTTTTGAAGAGTTCAGCAAGGGTTACGAAGCAGGCCGAAATCAGGTGGTCTACGCTCGTCTGGCCGCAGACCTTGATACGCCTGTGTCCCTGATGATGCGCCTGACGGGCGCCCAGAAAGACAGCTTTGTTTTGGAATCGGTCACCGGCGGCGAAGTCCGGGGGCGCTATTCTATTATCGGCATGAAGCCGGATATTATCTGGCGGTGTCACGGTGAAACTTCGAGCATCAACCGTCAGGCGCGTTTTGACCCAGAGGCATTTCGCGATCAGGACATTGATCCGCTTACAGCAGTGCGTGCGCTGATTGACGAAAGTAAAATCGCCCTGCCCGACGATCTACCTGCCGCAAGCGCGGGTCTTTTCGGATATCTTGGCTATGACATGATCCGTCTTGTCGAACATCTGCCCGATATCAATCCAGACCCGCTTGGCTTGCCGGATGCGGTGCTGATGCGTCCGTCGGTAGTTGCTGTTCTGGACGGCGTTAAGGGCGAAGTTACCGTCGTGGCACCCGCTTGGGCAGGCGACGGGCAATCGGCACGCGCCGCCTATGCACAGGCCGCAGAGCGGGTCATGGACGCGCTTCGTGATCTGGAACGCCCCCTTCCGTCGAACAACCGCGAAATGGGTGACGCATGTGAATTGCCAGAACCCACATCAAACTTCTCGCATCAAGGGTATCTTGAGGCTGTCGAGAAAGCCAAAGAGTACATTCGCGCGGGGGACATCCTTCAGGTTGTTCCCTCTCAAAGGTGGACCCAAGAGTTCCCCTACCCGCCGTTTTCGCTTTATCGGTCATTGCGGCGCACAAATCCGTCACCGTTCATGTTCTACTTCAACTTTGGCGGTTTTCAGATTGTAGGTGCAAGCCCTGAAATTCTGGTCCGCGTGTTCGGCAGCGAAGTCACCATTCGCCCGATCGCTGGAACTCGTCCGCGTGGCAAGACGCCCGAAGAGGACAAAGCGCTGGAACAGGATCTGCTGGCCGACCAAAAAGAACTGGCCGAACACCTGATGCTCTTAGATCTTGGCAGAAACGACACTGGTAAGGTTTCGAAAATAGGAACCGTGCGCCCGACCGAAGAATTCATCATCGAACGCTACAGCCATGTGATGCATATCGTTTCTAATGTGGTCGGCGAATTGGCAGATGACCAAGACGCACTCTCGGCCTTGCTATCAGGGCTGCCCGCTGGAACGGTTTCAGGCGCCCCGAAAGTACGCGCCATGGAGATTATCGACGAGCTTGAGCCCGAAAAGCGCGGCGTCTATGGCGGTGGTGTGGGTTATTTCAGCGCCAACGGCGATATGGACATGTGTATTGCCCTTAGAACAGCGGTCGTAAAAGACCGGAACGTTTACATTCAGGCCGGGGGCGGAGTTGTCTACGACAGCGACCCCGAGGCCGAATTTATGGAAACGGTCAACAAATCGAAAGCAATCAAGGCCGCCGCGGCAGACGCTGCCCGTTTTGTTACCACCGCCAATTGATCCGGTTTATTGCTGTAAAACAGCCGAGATAGGTGCCAGTGCCACGCTGCTGGCCCTATCCTGCAAACCCCAAAGCAACAGCGCGGAAATGGTTGCTGGCCGCAAACGCCCGACCATAACGATTTGGTCTACTTGTCGTGCTTTGAAAGCTGCCTGATCCAGGAAACGTCGGATTACGGTGGCATCCTGACCATTGGCATCGAAATCCCTAAATATAGTCTCGACGGGCAAATTACGGCCATCCGCGATCTGCTGTGCCGCGTTCAAACCTTTGGGGCGCAAGATCAATCCGTAACCTGATCCAGAAACTGCACGCAGTACTTCTTCCGCCAGTTCCATATTCCCCTGAAGACCACCGTCAGTGCCCTCCAACACACCAACCAGCCCCGGCATACTATCCAACGTAGGTATCAGGGCCAAGGACGGCAGATTTCCGTCCCCGTTGATTGGCAAGTCTGCCAAGGCTAAGACCTCGAAACCGCGCGCGCGGTAGGATTGCACTTTTTCAAGAGCGTCTTCGCGCAATGGATCAATCGCAAAGGTGATCGGATACGGGAAAGACGCCAAGGCATCAGCGTTGATATTAAACTCTCCGGTGTCGATCAAAACAATCGAAAGAAGGGGGCGGTTATCTGAGTTCGCGAACGCCTCGGCGTTGGCCATTAGCGGGCTATTGCCGTCTGTGGTTACAGAAGAAACCGTCGGCAAACGGTTGGTTATGATACTATCATCCGTCTGGAGGCCGCCGTTTGAAGCAAACGTGGGCGATTGCTCTTGTGACTCTCCTTGATCGCGCGTTTCAGAGGTCTCATCCGCGGCAAGGGCGATCGAGGGCAGTTCGTCCTGTAGTTCCTCTTTGATTGCAATTTCGCCAGCATCAGATACGCGATTTTCAGGCTGGGTTACCTCTCCCGAAACCGTGAAACCTTGGTCAACAGCGGGCACATCCATCTCTACGACAGCTGAACTGTCCATGCTTTCATCGGTCATCAGAGAAACCTCGGGCAAAGCGCTCTCGACTTCCGTCACAGCAACGCTTTCATCCACGCCACCGCTTTCCGGCCGTATGTCCGAGGTGCTGTCAACCACGACCGGGCTATCGTCGACAATCGGCGCTTCCATTTGCGATAGCTCTTGCGACTGGCCAGCTGCTTGCTCAGTTTTTGGCTCTAGCTGAATATCAGCAGCATTAGACTGCTGCGCTGTATCACGAGACGCGGCTGTCTTGGTCCGTTCAGGCATTGGCAAACTCAGTGAGACAATTGCCAACAATAGCGCCATGACGAATGCGCCCGTAATCAAGCCGGTTATCAATCCGCGTACCACCCGAGTGCTCCCAATCGCTTCCAAGTCGTTTTCTCTATACTGCGCCCTCTTGACCCTTGGACGCAAGCCTGAGCATGTATAGCCCGACCAACAATGGGGCAACCAGAAGAATTCGTTGCCCGGAAACCTCGAAAGGCCGTCAGCATGCTGCTTCTGATCGATAATTACGACAGTTTCACTTATAACCTCGTGCATTATCTGGGCGAATTGGGTGCAGACGTCGTTGTGAAACGCAACGACGCCCTTTCAACACAAGACGCGCTGGCGATGAATCCGGCGGGAATCCTGCTATCGCCCGGCCCCTGCGATCCAGATCAGGCTGGTATTTGTCTTGAACTGACAAAAGCCGCCGCTATCGCCCGCGTACCCCTGATGGGCGTTTGCCTTGGGCATCAAACAATTGGTCAGGCCTTCGGTGGCAATGTCATTCGGTGCCACGAAATCGTTCATGGCAAAATGGGTATGATGCACCACACCGGAAAAGGGCTTTTCCAAGGCCTTCCCACGCCATTTGAAGCCACTCGCTATCATTCTCTGGTGGTTGACCGCGATACCTTGCCTGATACTCTTGATATCACCGCCGAGCTGGAAGACGGCACCATTATGGGCCTTCAACACAAAGATCTGCCGATCCACGGCGTCCAGTTCCACCCCGAATCCATCGCTTCGCAGCACGGTCATGCCCTGTTGCAGAACTTCCTGAACGAAATGAAGGTGCCCGCATGAGTGACGCAATGAAACCGATCATCTTTGCCGCCTCTGAAGGGCCGCTGTCGCGTGCCCAAGCTGAAGCAGCGTTTGAAATGTTGTTCGAAGGCGAGGCAACCGCCGCTCAAATCGGCGGTCTGTTGATGGCGATGCGCGCGCGCGGCGAATCCGTGGCCGAATACGCCGCCGCCGCTGCGGTGATGCGCGCCAAATGCAACGCGGTCCAAGCCCCGGAAGGTGCTATGGACATTGTCGGAACCGGCGGTGACGGCAAGGGCACGCTGAACATCTCAACGGCAACGGCCTTTGTCGTAGCCGGCGCAGGAGTTCCCGTAGCCAAGCACGGTAACAAAAACCTAAGTTCTTTGTCTGGCGCTGCAGACGCCCTGACACAAATGGGTATCAGCGTCATGGTCGGCCCAGACATTGTGGAAAGGGCCCTGAATGAAATCGGCATCGGCTTTATGATGGCCCCGATGCACCACCCTGCCATTCGACACGTCATGCCTGTCCGTCAAGAGTTGGGCTGCAAAACGATCTTCAACATCCTCGGACCTCTGACCAACCCCGCAGGCGTCAAACGCCAACTCACCGGCGCCTTCGCCCCTGATCTGATTTTCCCGATGGCAGAAACACTGCAGCAATTGGGTAGTGAAAAAGCGTGGCTGGTTCACGGTTCCGATGGTACCGACGAGCTCACCATCTGCGGCCCGTCATCGGTTGCAGCCCTCGAAAGCGGCAAGATCACCGCAAAAGAAGTACACCCCGAAGACGCCGGTCTTCCGGTGCATCCGTTCTTTGCGATCCTTGGCGGCTCACCCGAGCACAATGCCAAAGCCTTTGCCGCGCTTCTTGATGGCGAAAAGTCCGCATACCGCGACGCGGTCTTGCTGAACTCCGCCGCCGCCCTTGTCGTAGCAGACAAAGCCGCCACCTTGACAGAAGGCCGCGAAATGGCCGAAGCCTCAATCGACAGCGGTCAAGCCAAAGCCAAAGTCGACGGTCTCGCCCACATCACCTCAGGCGCCTGATTTCATCTTTCCCTAAATACTCCGGGGTCCGGGGCAGCGCCCCGGTCCTGCGCTCTCACAGTAAAAGACCCGAATATGACTGAAACCGTTCTAGACCGTATCAAAGCCTATAAACTCGAAGAGGTCGCTGCTGATAAAGCCGCCGTCCCCTATTCTGAGGTCGAGGCTGCCGCCAAAACCGCCACTCCTACCCGCGGATTTGCTGATGCACTCGTCAAAGCCAGTCAATCGGGCTACGGCCTGATCGCCGAAGTTAAGAAAGCCTCCCCTTCCAAAGGCCTTATCCGAGCCGATTTCCACCCCGCAACGCTTGCCAAAGCCTATGAAAACGGAGGGGCAACGTGCCTATCGGTGCTCACCGACACCCCCAGTTTTCAAGGTGCAAAGCCGTTTTTGACGGAAGCACGCAACGCCACCAACATGCCGGCCCTGCGCAAAGATTTCATGTATGACACCTATCAGGTGGCCGAAGCCCGCGCCCTTGGCGCCGATTGCATCCTGATCATCATGGCCAGCGTCAGTGACGCTCAGGCGCAGGAACTGGAAGACGCGGCATTTGGCTGGGGCATGGACGCACTGATCGAAACACACGACGCAGAAGAAATGGAACGCGCGCTCAAGCTCAATTCGCCACTGATCGGGGTGAACAATCGCAATCTCAAGACCTTTGAAACCACGCTCGATACCACCCGACAGCTGTCGGCAATGGTCCCCGACGATCGACTGCTCATTTCAGAAAGCGGCCTGTCCACCAAAGCCGACCTGGATGATATGGCCGCATTCAACGCGCGCACCTTCCTGATTGGTGAAAGCCTGATGCGCAAGGAAAACGTAGAAGCCGCGACCCGCGATATTCTCTCCAACCCGATTCCAAGGAGTGCATGATGTCCGGTCTCAGCCATTTTGATGAACAAGGCAACGCCCATATGGTTGACGTGTCGGAGAAAGCCATCACGGACCGCATCGCCACCGCCGAGGGCTGGGTGAAAATGGCAAAAGCCACCTACGACATCATTGCCGAAGGTCGTGCAAAAAAGGGAGATGTAA
>Ga0181591_10003368_pt1 | contig 13882 bp, 9 predicted proteins | sample 071ome_33_FD_133757 | JGI IMG/M metagenome (GOLD analysis project Ga0181591, IMG submission 133757) | Coastal salt marsh microbial communities from the Groves Creek Marsh, Skidaway Island, Georgia - 071412AT metaG (megahit assembly) | ecosystem: Environmental > Aquatic > Marine > Intertidal zone...
ACCCTCATGAATTGGACTTGCCCTCTCTCTCGTTTTAGTGCCCTATCCTTACTACTATTGGCTTTCGCCGTTACAACTCGAGCGATTGGATATCATTTTTTAGAAGGAGTTCTTAGTCCTGGCTTATTAGAAACCTGGGAAACCGCCGTTCAATATCAATTTTGGAATGCCCTTGGACTCATGGGTCTAAGTTTACTCGAAAGAAGTTACGGGGTAAACCTAAACCTAGCTATGGGTTTTGTGATCGCTGGTATATTTCTTTTTTCTGGTAGTTTATATCTACTATGTTTAGTCCCTAATTCGTGGGTGGTATATCTCACTCCAATCGGTGGAATATCATTCCTCGTTGGTTATGTGGGAGCCGCCATTCGATTGGTTATGCCTCAAAAAACCAACTAAGAACTACCTTTCTTCATAAAACTTCATATATCTTCACATTTTCTTCACAATTGGTGCTTTTCTTTAGCAATCAAATGGCAACAGACACGAGAATGATTGCTCTGTTGGTCTAAATTAACGACTAGACTATTCATCAAGGGATGTTCCCTACCAAAAGTAGATTTCTAAATACAAGTTATTTTACGGCTATTGCTATGTTCATGAGCCTGCATATTGGCTCGGTGAATGGGTACGCAGAAGGTGTGTCTGCTAATGAATCACCTTGGTCGACACCTCCCTCTATATCGTCCGAATCAGCACTTAATACCGAACTACACGGACGAGTACTGGATCAAAATGGAACACCTATTGCCATGGCTCATGTACGCTTGAGTGAGACTAAAGGGACCACCACCGACTCACTGGGGTATTATTCGCCCAAAGGGTTTCAACCCGATCGCTATACCATTACCATTAGTGCCATTGGGTATGAACGATATCAAAGAACGGTGGAAATCATGGAAAATGATAAAATTTTCATGGAAACCGTTCTAAAGTCCCTTGCCTACGAATCGGAAACAGTAGTCGTTACCGCATCCAGAACCAAGGAATTGCTCAATGAAGTAAGTGTGCCAATGATTGTAGTTCCCAAGCAAGAAATTCAACAAAGTGGGAATGTACGCTTAAGCGATGTGCTCTCCGAACAGTTGGGCTTGTATTTAGTAGAGGATCATGGAACCGGTTTACAATTACAGGGTTTTGATCCGGAATACACGCTTATTCTCATCGACAATCAACCGATTATTGGACGGACGGCCGGAACACTAGACCTCACGCGACTGAGCGTTGGTAATATTGAACAAATCGAACTTGTGAAAGGTCCGTCATCGGCTCTTTGGGGAAGCGATGCTCTTGCTGGAGTGATTAATATTATCACCGACAAAGGCTCCAAACCCTTTGAGTGGGGACTGAATACTCGTTATGCAACCCATAACACACGGGATGTATCGGGTCATTTCAATCTGAAAAAAAACAACTTCCAAGGTCGATTTTATGGTAATCTAAATGGCTCTTCAGGCTATGACTTAAATCCCAGCACCCTCACACCCACCATACCCGAGTACCTTAACTATACCCTTCAGGGTGGAGGCAGCTATTCCTTTCAACCCGGACTTTCCTTAGATGTTTCGGGTCGTTACTACCGGGAAGATCAGCAGTATCCCGATGTTATACTCAACCGAAGAGTGGAACGTAAGGCACAGGGAGATGAGTTTCAGCAAGATTATTTCTTATCACCTGCTCTTCGTTACGCCGTTGGCTCGGTGCATTTGGTCGAAGCCCATGGTTATTTTGGTTTTTTTCAAAGTCAATCAACTCTACGCTACGAAGATACCGGTGAGCGTTATTTTTCGGACCGATTTTCTCAACGTTTGAACAACTATGAATTTAAGGCCTCTACCTTTTGGAATACATCCCACACCACCATCCTTGGTGCTGGGGTAAAACAGGAGTCACTAAATGCCGAAATCTACGCCGACGTACCTACCTTCACCAGTACGTTTATGTACGGTCAACATGACTGGGAACCTTCCAACGACTACTCGTTAACTTTAGGTTTTCGGTACGACACCCACAGCGAATATGCGGCTCAATTGAGTCCAAAGTTATCGACAAGATGGAATCTTCACCCAAATGTGACGTTGAAAGCATCCTTTGGTGGAGGGTATAAAGCACCCGATTTTCGTCAGCTATTTTTGAATTTTAGCAATCCAATTTCTGGATATAGCGTATACGGGACATCCACCCTTACCCTAGGTCTTGAGCAATTAGAGGCTACGGGGCAATTGGCCGAATTGTATGTAGATCCCTCCGAGCTTAGCGAGATAGAAGCCGAACAGTCCCTAGCCATAAATCTAGGCTTCGATTGGAGCGTACGTCCCACCCTCACCCTGCGATTTAATTCGTTCCGAAATCATGTAAATAATCTCATTGAAACACAGCGAATCGCTTTAAAAACCAACAATCAATCGGTTTTTTCTTATATCAATATCCAACAAATGTATTCTCAAGGCATGGATGTGGATGCGCAAATAGAATTCTCTCGGGTTGAAGGTTTGCGTTGGAATGTTGGGTTACAACTTTTGGACACCCGGCAACGCATACGCGAACAATTCGACGATGTCGTGGAGGGCGTAATTACTGAAAAAGTGGTCTTTCAATATGTACCGATGTTTAATCGCTCGGCTATAACAGGGGTAACCAAGCTGTATTATGAAATACCAAATAGTGGTTGGGACTTTAATTTCAGAACCCAATACCGAGGACCTTATGGTTTTGTGGATTTAAACGGCAATAATCGAATCGACTTTCGGGAAAAAGTAGAAGGTTATTTCATCCTGAACAGCTCTGTGGGTAAAAGCTTCCGAGAATATTATCGTCTTCAATTCAATATCAATAATCTATTCGACATAATAGACCGTCTACGTATGCCTTCAAATCCAGGCCGAGTATTCAGTCTACAATTTTCAATGAATTTTTAACTAATAACTATACCTACTATTCAACATGAGAAACATCCATTTACTACTACTAACGGCCACAATGCTGGTTTTTACCGCTTGTAATGGCGGTGGAAATGACGGCCCTGCACCCGTAACCAATAACATAATGGAAGACATTGCCGCTAACTACAATACCATTATTCAGAATATGGAGTTGGTTACCGACATCAATGATTATCCTAGTGAGGAAGGGAAATACACCTTCTATGATTTAGATCAAGGGGTTACGGTTGAAGATTCAACTTCAGACGTTTGGGATATTGCCTTCGGTGGTACTACTCTACTTGCAAATACAGCCCATGGCGGCGGAATTCAAGTTGTCAATGAAGCCTATTCAACATTAGAAAACGCCCCTGAATCTGGTTACGAAAGCAACAATGCAAGTTGGTACATATATACTGGAGAAGCGCCCAATCTACCAAAGCATGCCGTTTTACCGAACACAAATGCAACGGTTGTGATCAAAACTCCTAACGGCACCTATGCTAAAATGGAAATTCTAAGCTATTACCAAGGAAATCCAGACATTACAAGTGCCGAATTTGCCAATCTAATGACTCGTCCTGCGGCTGGCTATTTTAGTTTCAACTATATCCTTCAAGAAGCAGAGACAACTGAACTATTTCACATTGATCGCTACACCTTTGTTGATTTAGAGAAAGGTGAATTGGTACAAGATTCTACCTCATCTCAATGGGATGTAGCCTTCAATGCCACCAACATCATAGCCAACACAGGTAAAGGTGGTGGGATTCTTTCATTAAATACCCCCTATACCGATGTAGATGAAGCACCGGTTGAAGGGTATACAGCATTAGATGCGAGCTGGTACACCTACACCATGAATAACACTCCACCGCATGCCATATTACCTAAGGATAACTACACCTTAGTGGTGAAGACTCCAGAAGGCACCTACGCTAAGTTCCGAATTATAAGTTATTACAAAGGCAACCCAGATGTTAATTCAACCAATTTCATCAATTTCATTCGACCTGCTGATCGCCACTACACCATAGAATATGCTCATCAAGGCGATGGTTCTCTATTTTTTGAATAAATCCATATAACCCACGAGAGAGTCTTTCTTGACCGAAGGCTCTCTCCTTTTTAAGAAACTTTGTCCAAACTAAAATAAAAGGTGCTACCTTTGGCTGGCGAGCTACTTACTAGTATGTCAGTATCATGGGCTTTCAATATACTACGGACAACGGCCAATCCTAAACCAGTTCCACCTTTATCTCGCGATCGAGCTTTATCCGTTCGATAAAAACGATCAAATAGATGTTCTAGATGTTCTTCAGCGATACCAATTCCTGTGTCTATTACCGAGATCCAAATTTTGGAACCTTCACCTGTTACACGTACCGTTATGGATCCTTCATTGGTATATTTGATGGCATTGGTGATAAGATTATCCAATACCTGATCTATTTTATCCTTATCGGCATGAACGGATCCATTATCCAATAATTCCGTCTCTATTTTGATATTCTTTTCCTCTGCAATTGGGCGATAACTTTCAATTAACTGTGAGATGAATTCGGACACTACAAATTCACTTTTCGTCAAAAAATGCTCATCTAAATCATATCTTTGCAGCATTTTAATGTCATTAAAAAGCCGTACCACTCGCTCTACTTGTTTTTGTACGGTATGAAGATACTGTTGCTTCTTATCTTCAGATAGACCTTCCATTTGAATCATTTCAACGGCACCAGATATGGTATGAAGGGGATTTCTGACCTCATGTGCTATATCGGCAAAGAATTGATTCTGTTTCTTATTCAGGACCTGAAGCTGACGGTTGTCTAGCTTAAATTTTTCGGCCATTTTATTCAAAGAATGGGCAAGTGTACCGAATTCATCATTACGATCTATTTCTAGCGTCTCATAGTGTTTCCCTCCCGCAATATTTAAAGCAGCATCGTTTAACTGTTTAATGGGGCCTGCCATATAGCGAGAAAATACAAAGCTTACCACCATGACTGCTGCGATGGAGAAGAGCATCCCCGCATAAATGATGTGACGAATATTATCTACTGCTTCATAGTATTCTTTTTTATCCTTACTTATCCGTAAGTAATGTATACTTGGATAACCATCACGAACTTCAGCAAAGGCCACGATACGCTCATATTCAGGATCATTAATGACATAGATTCGATCCCCTGTACGCCCTATAGAGTCGACCACCGGTTCGCTTAAAAATTCGCGAGAATCAATAAACTGCTGTTCGGGAACGGTGTTGTAAATGGGTATTCCAGTAGAATCAAATAAGGCCAAGTCATAATCAAATAAAGCGGATGTCTGAGTAATGAAAGGGAAGAAGTCCGTATTTTCATCGGAGGACTCAACGGCTTGCCTAACAATCTTGGCATCATCTTTAAACTGTTCTAATCCTTCGGCAAACAAATAAAAACGAATACTCAGGATGGCATAGGCGCTTATGGTTATGATTCCGATAACCAATAGGACTATGTATGTTACTGAAAGCTTAGCCTGAATGTTCATGAATGTAGAAACTCTCGATTAAAACCATAGCCAACACCCCTATAGGTTTTAATCAATTTGCATTCCTCTTTCATTTTAATCCGTAAGTTCTTGATATGCACATCTACAGTACGGTCAAAAATGAATTTTTCTTCATCCGAAATGTGCTCTAAAATTTCATGACGGCTATATACCACCTTGGGGTGCTTAAAAAATAGTTCGGCAATTATATACTCGGTATGGGTTAAATCAACTAGGGAATCATTGATAAACATCTGCTTAGAATCGGTATCCAAATACACCTGATCGTATCGCAACCATTGTTTTTTATCGGGTTGCATCCTTCTTAATTGACTCTCGACGTGTGCCTTAATAAGGTGTAGGCTAGCGGGTTTTTTTATGTAGTCATCGGCCCCTAATTCCAAGCCTTCAATTTCATCTTTTTCCTCATCTCTAGCGGTTAAAAATAGTACGGGTATATCACTAATAACGGGATGCTTGCGAATATGAGCACAAACTTCTTTGCCATCGATATGAGGAACCATAATATCAAGTATCGCCAATTCAATATCATCGGCATGTGCTTCGATCATCTTCAGGGCTTCCTTACCATCCTTTGCCCAATAGGTTTGAAAGTGATTAAGCTCTAAATAGTTGGCAAGCATTTCACCTGCTTCTATTTCATCTTCCAAGAGTAGTAGGCTATGTTTTATCTCCACATTCTTTGGCTTTATATTGTAGATTCAAAATTGTGACACCGTACGTCTAGCTAATCATCTTTACAGAAAACTATATTCAACGTATAGTTCCTCTCTATAATTAACTAAATTATACCAATAAGTTTAATAAATATCATTTTTGACTATGAGTACGGTAAGCTCCACTTCCAAACCCGTTGTATGGATTACGGGTGCATCTTCTGGCATTGGTAAGGCATTCGCAAAGAAGTACGCACTCCATGGTTCCGATCTCATTTTATCTTCCAGACGAAAAGAAGAGCTGGAAAAGGTTAAGGATGAGTTGATTGAAATATCTCCCAGATCAGAAATCTTGATACTTAGCTTAGACTTGGCAAAGGAAAAGGAATTAGCCGACAAAGCCCAAGAGGCTTGGGACTGGAAAAAACGCATAGATGTACTCTTAAATAATGGCGGGATTAGTCAACGCTCACTTTTCTTAGAATCGGACATGAGTACCTTACGCACATTAATGGAAGTTAATTTTTTTGGGTCATTGGCCTTAACCCGATATGTATTACCTAAGATGGTGGAACAAGGCGCTGGTCATGTACTGGTTACTAGTTCAGTTGCAGGAAAATTTGGCACCAAGTTTCGTTCGGGTTATGCGGCAAGTAAACATGCTATTCAAGGTGCCTTTGATAGCATCCGCCAAGAGATGTACGAATATAACATTGCTGTTACACTCATTTGTCCTGGACCTATCAAAACAGCCATCACACAAAACTCTCTAACGGGTGATGGAAAAGCCTTTGGTAAAATGGGGGATCTACATACGCAGGCCATGGATGCCGATGAAATGGTTCAGAAAATTTGGAAAAAAGTAGTGGCCCGTAAAGAAGAAATTGTGGTTTCTGGATTCAAAGAGCGATTTGCATTGCTATTAAAACGAATAGCTCCCCGTCTATTAAATAAGATCTTGCAGCGCTCTAAAGTCGTCTAAATCGATTAGCACACATCGAAAGTGGCTCTATAGCACACCCAAACTTGTTAAATTAACCTTCGCCTTTTGTTTAAGAAATGGGTCAAAGCATCGTTAAGGCTATTTTCGGTTGAAATGGATTCAAAATCAATCTGGAACTCATCACAGGCCTGTCGAAATTCATGTACATACTGAGATAGGTTTTGGCGATAATCTTCTTTGACCAAATCTGGACTTACTTCAAGCTCTTCACCGCTTTCCAAATCCTGTAGTATATAGCGCACATGCTCAAGATCGAGTAACTTTTCAACGCCTTCCTCCATTACATTGAACAATATGACCTCATGTTTGCGATGACGTAAATGCTTGAGGGCAGAAATCAAAGCGTCATGGGATTCTACATTTTCAAACAAATCGGTAAAAATCACCACTAAGCTCCGCTGATGTATGCGTTCGGCTAGTTCATGGAGTGCCGCTGCTGAAGCCGTTAAACGACCTGTTTCCTGATTCATATGCCGCTCCATCTCGATGAAAATGCGGCGCAAATGGCGACGAGTACTTTTAGCCGGCACAATCTGGTGGAGCTGATCTGTAAAACTAGCAAAGCCTACCGCATCCCGTTGCCCTTGCATCAAGTAGGCCATAGCCGCTGCTAAATGAGCGGAAAACTCGAGTTTGTTCCAGTGAGACCTATGCTTAAACTGCATGGAAGAACTACCATCCAACACCAGAAAGCATCTCAAATTGGTTTCCTCTTCGTACTGCTTCACATAAAAACGCTCTTTTTTTGCGTAAGCTTTCCAATCGATATGTTTAAAATCATCCCCCGTGTTGTATGGCCGGTGTTCAGCAAATTCTACACTAAATCCGTGATAAGGACTTTTATGTAATCCTGCAATAAAGCCTTCCACGATCTTTTTCGCGCGTAACTCTAAACCCTTAATTTGGGATAATATCTCTGGAGATAAGTTCATCCTATATGGTACTAAATGCTTCGTTCAATTGCCGAACAAAGCATGAACAACCGGCAAAAAACTATTTTGAGAGATAGAGATTTTTAAACTCAAAGGGTTTGCGGAAGTGTTCATCGTTAAAATCTTCTGCAAAATAAATACTTTCACCTGTTGATTTCATTTCGGGACCTAACTCTTTCTTCACTCCTATAAATTTATCGAAGGGGAATACAGGTTCTTTAATAGCCCAACAGGTCAACTTGGATTCTAAATCGAATTCGCTCAGCTTTGCACCCAGCATGACTTTAACCCCAATCGCGGCCTCAGGTCGCTCAGTTGCTTTGGCCAAAAATGGAATGGTTCGAGTAGTTCGAGGATTGGCCTCTAAAATATAGACTTTACCATCCTTCACGGCATACTGCACATTTAAAAAGCCCTGAATCTCCATGGCCTCTGCAATCCGTTCCTGATAGTTTTTTATGGTGTCCTGAATTTCCTGAGAGAGCGAATAGGGGGGTATTACAGCTGTAGAGTCTCCTGAATGAACCCCTGCAGGCTCAATATGCTGCATCATTCCCGCAATGTGCAATTGCTCCCCATCATATACGGAGTCAACATCCACTTCAATGGCATGCTCGAGATATTTATCAATCAAAAATGCATTTTCAGGATGGGTTTTTAATATGTTTCCCACATAGCGTCTTAGTTCGTCTTCTTTCACAGCAATCCGCATACCCTGCCCCCCCAAAACGTAACTTGGGCGTATCAAAACGGGATAGCCAATTCGCTCGGCTATGGAAAGTGCTCCTTCCACATCTGTAGCCGTGCCATAATCGGGAAATGGAATCTCTAGACGGGTAAGTAAATTGGAAAAGGCCCCACGATCTTCGGCAAAATCAATTCGATCAAATTCAGTCCCAAAAATGTGAATACCTGCTTTAACCAATCGCTTTCCTAGTTTAAGGGCTGTCTGTCCCCCAACTTGAATAATAACTCCTTCGGGTTGCTCATGCTCAATGATATCCAGCACACGCTCCCAGTATACGGGTTCGAAGTATAGTTTATCGGCGAAATCAAAATCGGTTGAAACCGTTTCGGGATTACAATTAATCATAATGGCTTCATATCCCATATCTTTAGCGGCCAACACCGCATGAACACAGGAGTAGTCAAACTCAATACCTTGTCCGATTCGATTCGGCCCGCTTCCTAGTATAATCACCTTCTTTCGGTCGGTAACCACACTTTCATTTTCACCCTCATAGGAGGAATAATAATAGGGCGTCTGAGCCGGGAACTCAGCTGCACAAGTATCTACCACTTTAAAGACCGACTTCAGCCCTAAACCCTTGCGATACTCCCGCACCTGATCTTCCTTAACCTTTTTTCCCGATTTACTCACCAACCAGGCAATTTGTGCATCGGAAAAACCCGCCTGTTTGAGTTCGTATAAATCCTCTTTAGAAATCTCTTCCAAGCGCTGACCTTCGGTTCGATTCTCCAGTGATACCATGTATTCAATCTGTTGAAGGAACCAGGGATCTACTTTGGTAATATCTGCTATTTCATCAACCGAACTCCCTAACTTGAAGGCATTACGTATTTGCAAACTTCGATCCCAGTAGGGCTTTACCAAACGCTCTCGAACTACCTTGCGATCGATTTCCTCGTATCCATCGGCCCCTAACCCATCACGGCCCACTTCCATACTCTGCCATGCTTTATTTAAAGCCTCTGGAAAGTTACGTCCAATACTCATTACCTCGCCAACGGCTTTCATCTGGGTAGATAACTCTTCATCTACACCTGGAAACTTATCGAAATTAAAGCGCGGAACTTTACAAACCACATAGTCAATAGAAGGCTCAAAACATGCCGAAGTGGTTCCTGTAATTTGATTATCCAACTCATCTAGAGTATATCCCACCGCTAATTTAGTGGCAATCTTGGCAATTGGATATCCCGTAGCTTTGGAGGCCAAAGCTGAGGACCGGCTCACCCTTGGGTTGATTTCAATGGCTACAAAGCGATCCGAACCAGGCTCCATGGCAAACTGTACGTTACATCCCCCTGCAAAGGTTCCAATAGAACGCATCATTTTTATGGCCGCATCTCTAAGTATTTGAAGCTGTTTATCGGTAAGAGTTTGCGTAGGGGCTACTGTTACCGAATCTCCCGTATGAACCCCCATAGGATCCATATTCTCAATCGAACAGATGATGACCACATTATCGTTGGCATCCCGTAAAAGCTCCAACTCATATTCCTTCCATCCGAAAATACTTTCCTCAATTAATACCGAATGTACGGGGCTCATCTCCAAGCCATGTAATACTTTTTGATCAAATTCTTCTTCTGTCCAAACGATACCACCTCCAGCACCTCCCATGGTAAAGGATGGGCGAATTACAATCGGCAAGCCTCCTAACTCTTCTTTAATTTCTTTGGCATCAAGAAGTGAATGCGCTTGACGACTTCGGCACTGCTCAATCCCAATTTCCTCCATTCGATCTCGGAATAATTGCCGGTCTTCGGTAAGTTCAACCGCATCAATATCCACCCCTATGATCTGGATACCCTGAGCTTTCCAGTAACCTTCCTTTTCCAAATCACGGGCTAAATTGAGTGCCGTTTGTCCCCCCATGGTAGGTAATACGGCATCTGGTTTTTCTTTGGCTACAATCTCCTTTATAGAATCCGTAGTCATGGGCAACATATAAATTGCGTCGGCCATGATGGGATCGGTCATAATGGTTGCCGGATTGGAATTTATAAGTACAATTTTATAGCCTTCTTCCTGAAGAGATCGACAAGCCTGAGAGCCCGAATAATCAAATTCACATGCTTGCCCGATGACGATGGGGCCAGAACCGATGATGAGGATTTTGCTAATGTCGTTACGTCTTGGCATGATTTGTAATCGAATTGGTTAAGTGTGAGTGATGGAGAGTTTTAATGTTAGGATGTATGCTTGGCCATGAGTTCAATAAACTGATCGAATAAATAGGCCGAATCATGAGGACCAGGTGATGCCTCTGGATGATATTGAACCGAGAATCCTGGGAAACGCTTAAAGGCCAAACCCTCAACCGTTCGATCATTCAAGTTGATATGTGTAATTTCAGCCACTTCTTCAGAAACCGAATCTTCCTTAACCGCAAATCCATGATTTTGTGTAGAGATTTCAACCAATCCTGTTTTTAGGTTTTTTACTGGGTGATTAGCTCCACGGTGGCCTACAAACATTTTGTCCACTTCAATTCCTTCACTTAGGGCCATTAATTGATGTCCGAGACAGATCCCAAATAGTGGCTTACCAGATTTCTTTGCGTATTCTACTATTTCAAGGGCATACTCACCCGTTGGGTTAGGGTCGCCAGGTCCATTTGAGAAAAAGAAGCCATCCGCCTCCCAAGCCTTTACCTCATCCAAACTCGTTTTAGCAGGAAAAACCCGTAACGTACACCCGCGAGCTACAAAACTGTTGATGATGTTACGCTTAATTCCATAGTCAAAAGCTGCAATTCGAAATCGAGATTCTCCTTCGGGTTGAAAGGTCTGGGCCTCACTTCTACTCACTCTAGTGGCTAATTCTAGGCCCTCCATGGGCTCCCATTCCTTCGCCATCTTTACCAATACCTCTGGATCCAATTCCTCAGAAGAAATGACCGCATTCATCACACCTTTCTCCCGAATATGACGCACCAATGCCCGAGTATCGACTCCAGAAATACCGACCACTTTGTGATCCTCTAAGTATTGTTGCAAACTGCGATCGGCTTGAGGATTACTGTATTCATGGGAAAAAGCTCTGGTAATAATACCTGCCACCATCACTTTGCGATGCTCATCATCCCGTGCCATTGTTCCATAGTTTCCTATATGAGGATAGGTCATCATCATCAATTGACCGTAGTAACTAGGATCGGTAAAAATCTCTTGATAGCCTGTCATACTGGTATTGAAACAAAGTTCACCACCCGTAAGGCCTTTATGCCCGACGGAAAATCCGTGAACCACGGTCCCATCACTAAGTGCTAAGATTGCTTTTTCTCGAGGTTGCAATGCCATAGGTTATGGTATACTTAAAAATTGAGTGTTTGGTGAGTTTCTTTCATTGCCAACTAACTGCTCGAAACTATGGTTCAAAAAAAATCCGACTACGGGAACCGCGCCGGATTTAAATGATATATAAATAGGAAACAATTCCATTAATTCTGCGACCCCTGACTTTTTTTAAGTCGCATCATCTGTTTTTTCAATCTATGTGGAATTGATTTTGCTATGAGTGACAAGCTTAGATTGCAATTTCACTAAGATAAACAGTTGGGCCTTCAGCTTCAACCAAAAGTTATTATTTTTTAGCCTGTGCTTGGGCAAACAACGCTCGAGTCATCGTGGCAATTCCGCTCATTACTCCACCAATAACACCCGTGATTGCGATAAGTATCCACGCCTGCTCCACTCCAAATGTTTCAGCAATTCGTGCACTTAAGACCCCTTCATTCAGATGATTAATAACCGTAGCATGTACACTCCATGCTACAAATACGGCCAAAAAACCCACGATAAATGCCGTTAATGGAGTTTCACGAAAGCGTTGACCAAAGAAAAGTCCAGGCAAAATCATCGACCACCAGGGCAACACCAAGTTTAGAAAAAAGGCATTCAATGCAATGAGAATAAACAATAAAATCATGGGTGTATACTCCATTTAACGTCATCATTAGTAGGGGCTTTTCGATAGAACTTTAACTCATACAGTTGGCCTGTTCTCCAGGCTTCTACCATCGAGTCATAATTAGAGGAACCGGGGTTGCCCGATGGACCGCCCGGATAAACACCCCAAGCCTTTAGTTCGGGCCCCAATTCAACAATCATTCTCCACGAAGGACCCGATGTTCCACGGGTAGCATTCACTGATTCTGCTCCACCGCCACTATACAATGCATCCGTGCCCAATCCATTGGTTTGAGTTAAGTGAGGAACATGATTATCCATAACCCATCCCCAATCCCAAGCATCACTCCAGTCCCCATACTGTTCACTTAATGCTTCAATGGCTCCTAAAAATGCTTGTGTTGTGATTTCTTCAATCGATTCCACACGATCGGTAGTCATGTTATCAACCATCCAAAAATTAGGGCTCTCTTTTAGCTGCTGCATCAAACGATCTCTGGCAGGAAACCTGAGCGGAACTTGCGCGTCATATTCATCACTCAATATTCCTCTACTTAGTTCGTACCACCAATTTCTGAATACACTTGGCGATCGATATTCCGCTTCGTTATAAAAATTCCAAGCCCCTAGGCTATCAGCAATTTCCAATGCTACACCACCCAGAGAATCTCGTTCTAACCAGCCTAACATTTCAGGGAGAATTTCAGATGCGTGATAGGAATAATTGTCCATTAATAATTCCTGCATGTCTTCTTTGGTAATATTATCTAAATCAGACAATCGATCATTAATCCGTCGGCCTCTCTCAAAGGGTGCATACACATCATCCATATAGTAAGGGTAGTCTGGAGCGGCAGATTCTTGGTTTGCCGAACTCACAAACCCTCTGGGTGGATTTTTTATATGCGGATGATGTTCTCTTGGTATCCACGATTGCCAGTCGTAGAGTGGATCAGTTCCATCGCTAACCGTTCGGCCCTGGCCATCCCATTTATTTGGAAAGCGACCATTTACCCAGAGTGCAATATCACCGTCTTGGCTTGCAAACACAAAATTTTGAGCAGGAGCTTGATAGTGGGTTAATGCCTCTACATAATCGTGGTAATTCTGAGCCCGATTCAATTGATAAAAGGCGCGGATTTCATTTGAGGGTTCATG
>Ga0181591_10003380_pt1 | contig 13855 bp, 16 predicted proteins | sample 071ome_33_FD_133757 | JGI IMG/M metagenome (GOLD analysis project Ga0181591, IMG submission 133757) | Coastal salt marsh microbial communities from the Groves Creek Marsh, Skidaway Island, Georgia - 071412AT metaG (megahit assembly) | ecosystem: Environmental > Aquatic > Marine > Intertidal...
ATGATGCAAGTTGTCAAAAAACCTACCGTTCTTATGGAGCGGTTTCCTTATCGTTATATTCAGGTTGGTAAGTTGGAAATCAACGGAATGCCTGATTGCCGCATTCAAAAGGTAGATTCCTACACTGGACGCTACCGTGATATGTATCTCTGCGATAATGAGATGCAACTCATGACTGCCATGGAAGATCACGATTACACCTGTTGGTTGGATCCAGATAACGTTCCTGCTTATGTCAAGGACGATGAAGACACGGAGAGTCTCTAAAAGAACTGGTGGAGTCATCCCCAATATGCCCGTGATGGAGACACGTTAACAACCCTGGTCGGGATGGTCATATGACCCTCGGAGTTTACTGCTTCTCTCAAGAGCAGTTGGTGCGGATGGGGTTACCCCGCCTAGGATTTAGTTATTACCTAGTTAAAAAAATAACTTGGCGTGCATGTAAAGACCTTTGAGGACGGTTGCATAAATCGTCCTTTTTTAGTATAATACATACTATATGAGTTTTCATTTTTAATGTCTGAATATAAGAAGACGGCACTTGTGCTTGGTGCTGGTGGTTTTATTGGAAGCCATATGGTTAAAAGACTTCGCTCCGAAGGATATTGGGTTCGTGGTGTAGATCTTAAATACCCAGAATATTCTCTTAGTGAAGCAAACGAATTTATCGTTGGTGATCTTCGTGATGTAAGTTTTGTTCGTCGATGTATTAAATATGCAGGAGAACGTGGAAACTTCTATGCAAATATTGTAGATAAGTTCCTAGAACCTTTTGATGAAATCTATCAGTTTGCTGCTGATATGGGTGGTGCAGGTTTTGTATTCACTGGTGAGAATGATGCAGATATTATGCATAACTCTGTATCAATCAACTTGAATGTGCTTGATGAGCAACGTAAGTGGAACGAAATTACAGAGCAAAATAAAACCAAGATTTTCTATTCTGGATCTGCTTGCATGTATCCAGAGCACAACCAACTAGATCCTGACAACCCCGACTGTCGTGAAGAATCCGCATACCCCGCTAATCCCGACTCCGAATATGGATGGGAAAAACTATTTTCGGAACGTCTTTATTTTGCTTATAATCGTAATTACGGGATCCCTGTTAGAGTTGCTCGCTATCACAATATTTTCGGTCCTGAGGGAACCTGGAACGGTGGAAGAGAAAAGGCTCCAGCTGCAATCTGCCGCAAAGTCGCTCTCCTCCCAGAGCGGGGTGGAACTATCGAGGTGTGGGGAGACGGTTTACAAACTCGTTCCTTCCTGTTCGTTGATGAATGCATCGAAGCGACTAGAAGATTGATGGACAGTGATTTCATGGGACCTGTGAATATTGGTTCTGAAGAAATGGTTACTATTAATCAACTTGTAGATACTGCAGCAAGAGTTGCGGGTAAAGATGTAGAGAAGAACCACATCGACGGACCTCTTGGTGTTCGTGGACGCAACTCTAATAATGATATCATTCGTAAAGAGTTGGGATGGGATTATTCTCAAACCCTAGAAGAAGGCATTCGTAAAACATACGACTGGATTACTGAGCAAATCAATTCGGAGAAACTATGAAAGTATTTGACGTATTTTTATTCAACGGCGAACTCGATCTTCTCGAAATTCGTTTTAATTTGTTAAATGATTATGTTGATTATTTTGTAATATCTGAATATGACGAAACTCATTCGGGGATTAAGAAAGAGTTTTACTATGAAAATAATAAACATCTCTTCGAAGAGTTTCATGATAAAATCATATACACAAAAATAGATTCACCAACTCAAGAAGATTTGGATACAGTTTCAAATTTGTATGGGCTTCATGGACATAGAACTTTTCAACAGGATGCTTATGAAAAGGATAGTATCAAAAAAGTTCTAGAAAAGCACTGTAGTGATGATGATGTAATCATATGGAGTGATTTGGATGAGATTCCAAATCCAGATGTATTAAAGGAGTTGAATAGTTTCTACGATAGTAGTGTAGTATATAATTTCTCTCAAGATAATTTTCAAGGTTATTTGAATTGGATTGAGACAACGGGAACTATTCATTCACAAACAATGGATTTTGATTGTGAAGGAAGACGCAGGTGGATTGGAACTAAAATGTTTAGTTTCTCTATTCTGAAAAAGTATACCATGACACAGATGCGCAGAGAACTTCCCAATGAAAATAATTCAAGAATTTATCCTGGTGGATGGCATTGGAGCACTGTAGGAAGTCCAAATAAAAATTCTTTCTATGAAAGAGTTATGAGAAAAATAAAAGGATGTTCTCATATTGAACTGAATAATGAAACCTTATTATCTCAGGTAGCTAAAAGAATAGAAGAGGACAAGTCTCCTTTGGGGCAAGATAATGCAAGATATAGTGTTATTGACTTGAATGAAGAAAATAATTTTCCAGAATATCTAATCCAAAACAAAGAAAAATACGCATACCTGATTAAATGACTTACTTCCATAACAAATCTGAATTAGATAGTTTTCCAAAAACTGAGGTTGAATTTTTTAATCTCATCAAAGATGATGTGGATGTTGTATTTGATATTGGATCTAGGGATGACATCGATTATATAAAAAACTCATATGATAAAAGTAGAGAGTTTCATTTGTTTGAACCAGTACAGAAATTTCTTTCTAACTGTCAAGAACAGATTGAAAATTTAAATCCCTCTGACACAATTGAAAATAAGATATTTTTGAATCCCTATGGAATAGGTTCTGAAGAAGGGACTATGAATTACTATTCCAATACCCAATCTTTCGTCTTTAGAACACATAATGCGACATCTATCGATTCTGGAATGTCATTCGAAATTAAAACTCTTGATGGATACTGCACAGAAAATTCTGTTGATTCAATTGACTTTTTGAAAATTGATATTGAGGGGATGGAAATAGATGTCCTCAATGGCGGAAAAAATATCATTAACTCGACAACCAAAATTATTCAGTTTGAATTCGGTCTTTGTATTTTGGACAGAAAAATTAATCCAGATGATTTAGTTGGTTGGTTTGATAAAGAGAAGTTTGATATCTACTTGCAGCGTGTAGATCCCAGACATCCTTATTACTCTACAAATAGTGATATGTTAACTCCACTCTCGTCTGAGGTTTATGATATCATTAAGAGTGATATGATTAAAGGTGCTGGTTGCAATCTTATTGCAATTAGAAAAGACATTTCTGATAAAATTTATTCCAAAAGTAAAAAATGATTGTTACTGAAATTTATAGCGGTGCAGGTCTTGGCAACCAGATTTGGAATCTAGTTGTGACACGTATTCTTGCCGAAAAGCATGGATATAAGTGGGGAGTAAAACAGACTACACCATTCAAAGCAACAAAGTTTATGCCTAACTTTGATTATGGTGAAGAAGTTATTGGTGGACACACTCCCGTGCAAGGTCAAACTCCTGCCTCATTACCTGATGGGATTGTGCATTACATTAGAGAAAGGGCTGATGTAATGCCTGAATGTGGACACACTGCTATTGCTTTCGACGATTATCTGTGGAACCAACTGCCAGACAATAGCAAGCTGGATGGATTGTTTCAGAACATGAAATACATTGTGGATAGAAAGGATGATATTCGTGAGTGGTTGAAGCACAATGTTAATATCACTGAATATTCTTCTGATGACATATGTGTAATTCACTTTCGTGGTGGTGAGTATCTTATTACTGCTTCCTGGTGTCCTCCTGAGTATTATGCAAATGCTAGGGATAGAATGTTGGAAATTAATCCAAACATGAAGTTTGTGGTGGTGACTGACGATCCAGAAAATGCTCATAAGTTTATCCCATGGGCAACTGTAGTTGGTGCGACTACACTCGATGAGCAGGAAGATATTGAGCAGGGAACAGGATTCTTTAAATACAAAGGTGGAAATATTGGTGTTGACTGGTCTATCCTGCATAACGCAAAGAATATTATCATGTCTGCCTCTACATTTTCTTTCTGGCCTGTCTGGACAAGTTCTGTAGAACCGAATGTTATTGCTCCTAAGTATTGGTTCGATTATAAAACTTCTACAGGATGGTGGAGACCTGTTGACAGCATTGTAGATGGTTGGAATTATATGGACACGACTGGCAAACTATTTACATCCGATCAATGTAGAAAGGAGTGGGACAATGTATAGTGTATTCGGTGCTACTGGTTATGTCGGTAGCACTTTTTGCAATATGTATTCATCTGAGGTAATCCGACAAGAAAGAGAAGATAGAATACCTAAGTCAAACAATATTTTATATTTGATATCAACCACAGATAACTATAATGTTCATTCGAATATTACTTTGGATGTTGATACAAACTTAAGAGTCCTTTGCGAAGTGCTTGAGCATTGTAAGAAGGAAGACATTGTATTCAACTTTATTAGTTCATGGTTTGTTTATGGCACAGTAGATTTGCCTGCTACTGAAGAATCATCATGTAATCCAACTGGGTTTTATTCAATTACAAAGAAAGCGGCAGAGGATTTAATTATTTCTTTCTGCAATACTTTTGGATGTAAGTATAGAATTTTGAGACTTTGTAATGTACTTGGTGGCAATGATGGGGGAACTTCGACGAAAAAGAATGCTATTACTTACATGATTAATAACTTGAAAAGAGATGAAGATATTTACCTGTATGATAATGGAACACCGATTAGAGATATTATGCACGTTGGTGATGTTTGCCGTGCCATTCATTTGGTGATAGAAAAAGGAAACGTTAATGAAATCTACAATATTGGTAGTGGACAACCAACACACCTGTGTGATATAATGAATCTAGCCAAAGAATGTTTAAATTCTAAAGGTGGCATATACAGCAGAGAAGCTGCAGAGTTTCATAAAGTTGTTCAAGCAAAAGATTTTTGGTATGATACAACTAAACTAAAAAACCTTGGTTTCAAACAAACCATTTCCACTGAAGAGATTATCAAAGAATTATGTATCAACTAATTGATAAGTTTATTCAAGATGCAAAGGAAGCTGATGATAGCATCTTTCCTTTCATGGCGAATAAAGATTGGAAACCTGGAAAATCAATATACTACTCTGGTCCTTATTGGGATGACTTAGAAGCACAAGAACTTATCTATGCAGTTCTCAAGGGTAAGTGGCTTTCTTCTGGTGAGAAAGTGAATAAGTTTGAGCGTGAGTTCTCAAATAAGTTTGGTTTTGGTCATTCTGTGATGGTGAACTCTGGTTCATCTGCTAACCTGGTGATGATTGCTGCACTCAAAAAGTATTTTGGGTGGAGTGATGGTGATGAAATAATTGTCTGTGCTTGCGGATTTGCCACTACTATTGCACCAATTGTTCAAAATGGATTGAAACCAGTCTTTGTTGACATCACCTGGAACGATCTTAATTGGGATATTGATCAAGTAGAAGCAAAGATTACCGAACGCACCCGTGCAGTCTTTTCCTCACCAGTGCTTGGTAATGCATATGATATGGATAGAATTATTGATATATGTAATAGTAAAGGAATTAAACTAATCGCTGACAATTGTGATAGTCTTGGTAGTAAGTATAAGAATGACTATCTAACAAAACATGCCGTTGCTGCATCTTGCTCATTCTATCCTGCACACCACATATGCACAATTGAAGGTGGTATGGTATCTTCAAACATTAAAGAGGTTGTAGATCTTGCTCGCAGTTTTGCTTGGTGGGGGCGTGGTTGTTATTGTGTTGGGCAACAGAATCTACTTTCCAATGGTGTATGTGGACGTAGATTTGATAAATGGCTAGAGGATTATGACGATATTGTCGATCATAAGTATGTCTTCGGGCAGATGGGATATAATCTCAAACCTCTCGATCTCCAGGGTGCTGTTGGTTCAGTTCAGTTGTTGAAGTTTGATGAGATTCACAAGATACGCCGTAAGAATAAAGAAACAATTCACAGCATGATTGAAACTGTATCTGGATGTAGGGTTGTAAATGAAAGAAAAGATTCTGAGACTAGTTGGTTTGGAGTTCCAATTGTATGTGACACTCCAGAATTGAAACACTCTTTAGTTAAGCACTTAGAAGCAAATAAAATTCAGACACGTAACTATTTTGCTGGCAATATTCTCCTTCATCCTGGATACGTTCACTTAGATGATGCATTCAAATATCCTGAAGCCAATCAAGTTCTGAACAAAGTATTTTTCCTCGGTTGTTCACCTACCATTAATGATGATATGCTAAATCATATTGGAGAGGTAATTAATAATTATGCTTGATCTTTCAAGGGTTACATGTTTTGCTATAGACAATACACCTCGCATCGAAGATACAATTAAGGGCATTTATACTTGTATGGATGTGGCTTCTTTTGGTGAAGTAAAATTAGTAACTACTTCAAACTATGTTGAAAAATATAAAGATAGTTTGTCTGAAGATGGCATAATTGTAGAAGAACAGGTTAAACCACTCACAAATATTGATGAGTATAATGAATACATTTTGTATCACATGTACAAACATATTAATATGGAGTTTGGACTAATCGTTCAAGATCATGGATTTATTATTAATCCTGATGCATGGACTGATGAATTTCTCGATTATGATTATATCGGTGCTCCCTGGCCTTACAGTGAGGGTTCATACATTACTCCGTATGATGAACATGTCAGAGTTGGTAACGGAGGATTTTCTCTTCGTTCTAAAAAACTAATGGAAGTTCCTACAAAGGTTGAAGTTCCTTATCGTGTTTCTGACAAACCAGATTTCTATAAAATGTTTGGTTCGAAAAATACAAATGAAGATGGAAACATTTGTGTGCATAATAAACACATTTTTGAATCGCAGGGATGTAAAATTGCTCCCTTAGAACTGGCAAAATATTTTTCATATGAATCACCAGTTCCTGAAAATAGAAATATCATCCCATTTGGATTTCATAGAAATCTCCCACCTGGTGTGGAAGTATCACAATAAATAAAACGAAATTGAAAAAATTATGTCAAGTTACAATCCCCCCTCTTTTGTAGAGGTTGATAACGTTTTTCCTGAAGGAACAAAAAGAACAGATAGAAACACTCTATCATATACTCTAAGTCATCTTGATTTTGCTGATAGAATCTCTGAACTGGCAGGAGAGGGAGATATTTTAGAGTTTGGCGTTTGTTCTGGTGGAACTTTAGATCCAATCGCAAAAGCTAATCCAGATAGGAGAGTGTTTGGATTTGATCATTTCGAAGGTTTAGAGCAAACTTCACAACCTACTCCACACTATTCTGGATGGACTCCTGGCGCATTTCGTGTAGGAGATCCTCAATACACTTGGATTCCTCAAACAGTACAAGGAGTAATTGATAGACTGAAACATAATGAAAATGTAACTCTTGTCATTGAAGACGTTCATAAACTTGAAGATCCGTCTGAATATGGTATTGGTAAAATCGGTGCTGTTCACATTGATTTGGACATTTATGAACCAACTGTCTCTGCATTTAAGTTCATTGACAAGTGTGAGTGGGATGAAATCTATTTCAGATTTGATGATTGGCACGGACATGAGCCAGATTATGATCACCACGAAAGAAAAGCATTTAGAGAATGGTTAGATAAACATGGATACCGTTTTGAAATCTATGAAGACGGTATCAATGGTGGTGCTAAAGTATGGAAGTAAAGGTATCAATTGCTGTTCCCGCTTATGAACATTTTGATAGAGGTGTAGAATTTCTTGATGATTTGTTCAGAACCATTTCTATTCAAACACTAAAAGAAGTTGAGGTAGTAGTTTCTGATCACAGCACTGAAGATAATGTTGAGAAGTTTTGTGATTTAAATGAATACAATTTGAATATCAAATATATCAGGAATCGGGAAAGTAGGGGGAACCCGTGCGCCAATACAAACGTTGCTATTAATCATGCAACAGGAGATGTTGTAAAGGTATTCTTTCAGGATGATTTCTTATATGATACCACTGCACTAGAAAAAATTTATAATGAACTAATGAGCAGTGAAAGTATGTGGTTAGTTAATGGGTGTATTCATACAAAAGATGATGGACACACCTTTTATCATCCCATTAATCCTAGATGGGATTCAAACATGATAAAATCTCCAGGACATAATTTCATCGGTGCTCCATCTGTTGTCTCATTTAAGAAAGAAAATAAGATTCGCTTCGATGAAAATGTTGCTATGTTAATGGATGTTGATTTTTATTATAATATGTTCTTGAATTATGGACACCCAATATACTTGAATGATACTTTGATTGGGAATAGAGTCAGAAAAGATACATGGCAGGAATCCATAAGCCAGGAAGAGGTTGATAAAGAATTTGAATACGTTCATCTAAAATATGGATTGTAAAATGAACCACAAATATTATTTCTCCGTCGCTGCAATGTTCAAGAATGAAAGTTGGAGCTTAAAGGAATGGATTGAGCACTATAAGTTTCATGGTGCAGATCACATTTATCTGGTTGATGACTTTAGTGATGATGATTACCTACCAATACTTCAACCTTACATTGATTCTGGATATGTAACTCTTTTCAAAAGTGATATATCTGAAAGATATATTGGCAGGCAGTTGGATGTAACTAATAAATATCTTCTTCCTGTAGCAAAAGAATCTAAATGGATTGCTCAGGTTGATTTGGATGAGTTTATGTATAGTCCAAAAGCAATCAATATAAAGGATGTGCTTGTTAACTATGAGAACTATGGGAGAGTGATTACTAACTGGGTGTGGTTTAATTCAAATGATTTTATTGAACATCCAGAAGGCGGCATCGTCAAAAACTTTAATAAAAGAGCGGAGTATAATGTAAGGGTTCTTTGCACACTTTATAGTCATGCTGCTCCAGGTGGGCAAAATGAACCAGAGTGGCAAAACCTTGATGCACCAAAATGTATTGTAAATACTGATTTTGGAATCCGAGCATTCACAGTTCATGACGCTATAAATGACGGTCCGAGTATCAATCTTTCCTATAAGACAGATGAAAACGATCCGACTCTTCTATTAAATCATTATCAACTTCAATCAAGAGAGTATTGGGAAACTGTTAAAATGCATCGAGGTGATTGTAATCATTGGTACACTGGAAACACTAGAGGGTGGCACGCTTATTATTCCTTGGATGTTGGTGATATAATAGATAATAGACTTAAAGAACAGAATCAGGGAATTGAGTTATGACAATTGGAATGAATAATCTTGGAAAGAATGGCAGAATAGGAAACCAAATGTTCCAGTATGCTGCTCTTGTAGGCATTGCTAAAAACAAAGGATATGACTTTAGAATACCTGAGGATTCTGATTTAACAAGATGCTTCGAAATGCTGCATTGTGGTGATAGATATGGAATCATTGATGGGGATGAAGTTCAATTGCACGAATCGCATGAGTTTTGTCAAGAGTTATTTGATGAATGTCCGAATCATGTCACTCTCACTGGATATTTTCAAACTGAAAAGTATTTCAAAAATGCCGAAAAATTAATCAGACTTGATTTTAGATTCAAGAAAGAAATTCAAGAAGAGGTTGAAAGACTCTACGGAAAATACTTAAAAGAAAATCCAGTGTCAATTTGTGCAAGACACTATAATGATTCGTTTGATTATCCTGGATGTGATACTAATCATAGAAATATCCCTATTGATTATTATCAGCAATCCATTGAAAAACTTGGTAAAGACAGATTGTATTTAATTTGTTCAAATAATACAGAACTCTATAAAGAACATTTTAAAGGCGACAATTTTATCTTTGTCGAAGAGAACACAAAGGTTGAAAAGGCATTCGTTGATTTATGTGTAATATCGAGATGTGATGATTTTATTATTTCGAACAGCACTTTTTCTTGGTGGGGAGCCTGGTTAGGTAATAGAGGAAGACATCCGGATAATACAATGCCAGTCGGTGGTAAGGTAATTGCTCCAACTCCATGGTATGGTTCTGGACTATCTTTTGTTAACACTGATGATTTGTATCCAAGTGATTGGGAGAAAATTTCATGTTAGTCACAGTTACAAGTCATGCTGGTATATCAAATAGAATCAAAAACATTATGAGCGCCTTATCTCAGCATGAAGATGTTTCTACTTTACATGATACAATCAATTACATTTTTCCATCAATATCTAAGGTTGATAGTATCGTAAATGAATATCCAGAAGACTGGAGATTACAAGTCTCTCCAGATGAATATGAATACATAGATGACTACAAAACTATAGATCTTTTGTATGAAAAAACACCACAGTATTTTGTAGATAAGTATCTAAAAGTGATTTCCAAATTAGAAATCAATTCTCAAATTACCGACTATGTAAATGATTTTACTGAGTCATGGGATAATATGGTAGGAGTACATATAAGATCTTGGTATTGTGAAAGGAGAAAACTTCATAGCAATCAAATTTTTGAAGAAGAAATTGATAAGATTCCAAGCAATCAAAAATTCTTTTTTTGTTCTGATAATAGTGATATTCAAAAATACTTCATTGACAAGTATGGTGATAGGATAATTACTTATGAACGACAAATGTTTAATGATTGTAGGTTAGCTGAGTCTGGACATCATGATGATATTCAAATAACAACCGATGCTTTCATTGAGTTGTTATTATTATCAAAATGTGATAAGATTATTGGGACATATGCCAGTTCTTTTGATGAGGTTGCTTGGTGGATGAGCGGATGCAAATCAAAAGTTATCATACCAAAACCGCAAAAATTTGATGAACATTTGCACAATTTAATTTACGTAAAAAAATGATTACATTAGAAGCAACGAAACAAATCGCAGACGACTCTCCTGATCACATCTGTCCTGTCGGTGCTATTCGTGATAACTTCACGTCTCCTGGACTGATTGATGAAGTCAAGGATGGTTTTGATGATGAGCAAATTGCCATGCTCGATCTTGGATGTGCTGGTGGGCAGTTTGTCGTTGATTTTATTAATCGTGGAGATATTGGTGTAGGACTGGAAGGAAGCAGCAATTCCCTGTCTGGTGTTGGTAAGGAGAACTGGGATAAGTATTACAATAAAAACTTGTTCTTGTGTGACATCACTAAGGACTATCAACTGTATCAGGACGGTGAACCTATGCAGTTCGACTTCATTCACTCTGAAGAAGTCTTTGAGCACATTGCTCCAGAAGACATTGAACCGATGCTCAATAATATCTTCAAGCATTTGAAGGAAGGAGGACTTTGTGTTTTTGGAATCTCTCTTGTTCCTGATGTAAGAAACGAGAAGGGTGAAGACATGGTTCCTCCATTTGCTAAGGAAGATAGAACTATCGGATACACTGGCAAACTTTTCACACTTCATCAATCAGTTTTTCCTGCTACCTGGTGGAAAGAAAGGATTGAAGCTGCTGGATTCAAAATCTTTGAAGAAGGACTTCATGATGATAATCACTTTGGTTATCTGTTTAATCACATTGTGAGAGGTGCTGGATACTCTGGTAACATCCCTGGGTATAAAGGATGGGATGAGTCTGCATATTTCTGCTGCACTAAATGAAACACGATTTAAAAGAAGCCACTTTTATCATTCCTGTCAGAATTGAAAGTGAGGACAGGATGCGTAATGTCCTCACTAGTATTGTATTCTTACTTGAAAATTTTGATACTAATATCATTATCAAGGAAGTTGATACAACCTCTGTTTTCAAGGAGGACATTCTTCCCCAGTTGAATGAGTTCTATGATGATTTGAGTTCTCTCAAACATGTATTTGAGAAGTCGGAAGATCCTGTGTTTTACAGGATGCACATCCTAAATGAAATGCTTGCCATGACAACTACAAAGGTAGTTGTCAATTGTGATTGTGACATTCTTCTTCCTATCGAATCATACCTGGAATCCTATCGGATGATTATGGATGGTGAAGCAGACGTTGTGTATCCTTATGGCAATGGTAATTGGCAGAAGCAAGTCTTTGCTAATGATGAATTGGTATCTGAGTTTTTGAATTCTGATTGCGACTTCTCTATTCTAGAAAACAAATCGAATATCTGGTCTTCTGATTTTGGTTGGGTTCAGTTCTTCGACAGGGATGTATATTTTGAGGGTGGAATGGAGAATGAAAACTTTAGAGGTTCATCTCCAGAGGATAAAGAAAGATATTTCAGGTTTACAACTCTTGGATATAGAGTTGCCAGAATAGATAATTTCATTTATCATTTAGAACATAGTAGAGGACGGAACTCATGGCCTGCGTCTGTTCAAGGTAATCCTTACATGAGTGAGAACTTTCAATTGTGGGAGTCTCTACAAAAAATGAATAAGGATGAATTAAAATCTTATTATTCTAATCAAAAGTATCTGAGAAAGTATAGATGATTATTTCTTCTTGCCCATTAAGAATATCTTTGTTTGGTGGCTCTACTGATAATCCATACTTTGTTGATAAGTATGGGTATGGTAGCGTCATTAGTTTTACATCAGATTTGAAAACCTATGTAACTATCAGTCAAGATAAGTTTGGATTCAATAAAGATAAGCACAAATATATCATCAACTATTCTAGAAGAGAGGAAGTATCTACAATACAAGAGATAGAGAATGACGTTGTGAGAGTTGTTCTTGAACATTTCAATATGCCTCCTGTTCAAGTAACACTTACTAGTGATGCTTATTCTCAGGGAAGTGGGTTGGCATCTTCTTCATCTTATATTATTAGTCTCATAAAAGCTTGTTGTATTTTTCTTAACGAAGAATACACACAGTCTGATATATGTAAGTTGGCATATGAGTTAGAACTAAAATTTAATCCTTATTGTGGGTATCAAGATCCGTATGGGTGCGGTATTGGTGGATTTAAAAGAATTGAATTCTTCAATAAGAATAGTATAAAGTATGAGTATCTTCCTCTGGACATTTTCAAGAGATATGAAATGAACTTGGTGTTCACTGGAGTTACCAGAAATTCAAAACAAATTTTGAAGAATGTGACAGACAATTTAGATAAAGTATATCCTTTATTGGAAACCGTTGATAAGTCTTATGATGCATTATTGGAAAATAACTACTCTCAATTTTTAGAATTGATTAATGATGGGTGGCAGCAGAAAAAATCAACTACATCCTCTATCACTGAAAACGAAAAGATAAAGGAAATTGATAGTCATCTGGAAAAAAATCCTACAGTCATTGCACATAAATTGTGTGGTGCTGGTAATGGAGGATTCTTCTTAACCTTTTCTCATCCTAGGCAGTTGACAATACCTTATAATAAAGTTAGAATAAATGTAGTGTCTGATGGAGTATTGGGTGAATCCATTTAAAGAGTATGTTGAAGCTCTAGAACATGCTCATGCAGAAGAGGAGTTTCAAAAATTTAAAAAAGCATTTGATAGTCATAAGAGAATTATCATTCTAGGAAATGGTGGAAGTAATTCTGTTGCTTCACATATCTCCCAAGACTATATGAAGTTTCATGGTAAGAAGGTTTCTGTTTTTTCAGATCCATCAATGCTTACCATGCTTTCTAATGACTATGGTTATGGTGATGCCTTCGTAAAATTTTTGGAATATTATACTGAAAAAGATACTTTGGTAGTCCTTATTAGTTCGAGTGGTAATTCGGCAAACATCATTAGATGTATGTGTTACTGCGAATCTGAAGGCATTGACTATGGCATCTTGACTGGATTTGATAAGGACAATAAACTTCGTTCCATATCAAACAAAGCATTGTGGGACTACCATGTGGACAGTAAATCGTATGGTGTGGTAGAATGTGTCCACCAGATTTTCCTCCATGGAGTTGTATGAGGTATTGTTTTGATATTGATGGGACACTTTGTGATACTCCCAATAATGAAAAAGGAAAACCAGACTACGTTAATGCTACTCCAATTCCCTTGATGG
>Ga0181591_10003381_pt1 | contig 13855 bp, 15 predicted proteins | sample 071ome_33_FD_133757 | JGI IMG/M metagenome (GOLD analysis project Ga0181591, IMG submission 133757) | Coastal salt marsh microbial communities from the Groves Creek Marsh, Skidaway Island, Georgia - 071412AT metaG (megahit assembly) | ecosystem: Environmental > Aquatic > Marine > Intertidal...
GCAGCCGACCCAATTATCGTGCACCCAGACGTGCGTCGTATGTTGTTAACCATGCGTGCTAATACAGAAGGTTCTCGTGCATTTTCTACATACGCATCTAAGTGGTTAGATCTTTCTAAATTCGCAGAAGATGAAGATACCCGTAAAAGCGCAGAAGCCATGGTGTCATTATTGACCCCCGTGGTGAAAGCATTCTTAACCGATTTAGCACTGGAATCGACAGTGGCGGGTCAACAGGTATTTGGTGGTCATGGCTTTATTCGTGAGTGGGGTCAAGAGCAACACGTACGTGATATTCGTATTACTCAAATTTACGAAGGGACTAATGGCATTCAATCGTTAGATTTGATTGGTCGTAAAATTGCGGCGAATGGCGGTGCTCATTACAAAATTTATGAGCAAGAAATCCTAGATTTTATTGCTAGCCAAGAAGGCAATAAAGATATGGCTGAGTTCATTAATCCATTGAAAGCGGCGTTAGCTAATTTAACTGAGCTAACCGAGTGGGTGATGGATAAGGCACAGAACAATCCAAATGAAATTGGAGCGTCGTCAGTAGAGTACTTACAAGTATTCGGCTACACCTCATTTGCTTATATGTACGCCATGATGGCGGAAAAAGCACTGCAGAATAAAGGCTCTGAGCCTTTTTATGAAAACAAGCTCGCTACAGCTCGTTTTTTTGTTAAGCGTCTATTACCTCGCTACATCTCACTCAGCGAAGCCGTTAAAGGTGGAGCAGATTGCTTGTATGAAATGGATGCAAGTCAATTCTAATTGGCGATTTAGCGCGTGATTTTTTGATCAGGAGTCACGCCTTGAATGGTTATAGTTAGATGTCGACTTTATTTAACAACCGAACCCTTGGGTTCGGTTTTTTTGTTTTAACAAAGTTATAAATTGTATGTGGCGTGATTAGATGACTTTAACGTGAAAGGCTTCTAGCATTTTGATTAATTCAATCAGTGGTAAGCCAATCAAGGTGTTTGGGTCATTACCTTCTAAGCGCTCAAACAAGCTAATACCCAGTCCCTCTGATTTGAAACTCCCTGCGCAATTATAAGGCTCTTCTTTTTTCAGGTAATTCTCGATTTGTGAATCGGATAGCTCACGAAAATACACATGGTATGGTTCAACAATTTCTTGGTATTGGTTGGTACCTGCGTTAAATACGCATAGGCTAGTGTAAAACGTTACCACTCGAGCGCTAGCGTTTTTAAGTTGTTGAAATGCGTTTTCAAAGTCACCTGGCTTGCCAATAATGGCACCATCGAGTGTGGCGCATTGGTCTGAGGCAATAATGATGGATTGTGGGTGGCGCTGGGCGATTGCTTGGGCTTTGGCTTTAGCAAGACGAGCCACCATGTCTTTTGGGTGTTCATTCTTTAGTGGGGTTTCATCTATATCTGGGCTATCGCAATCAAAGCTTAAATCCAGCTTTTCTAATAGGGCTTTGCGGAATGGGGAGCTAGAGCCTAGAACTAAACGAGCCATGTTTGTCTGCCAATAAAAGAATTTGGCGTAAGTGTAAGGGATTTTAGGCAAAAAAAAAGCAGATCCTAAGATCTGCTTTTATTGGGTGCTTAAAAAACGAGCAATTATTTTGCAAAGTTTTCGTTAGCGAAGTCCCAGTTTACCAGTGCCCAGAAACCTTTAAGGTAATCAGGACGTACATTGCGGTAATCAATGTAGTAAGCGTGTTCCCATAGGTCAACAGTGATCAAAGGGGTTACACCGTCTTCAGTGATTGGTGTTCCAGCATTTGAAGTGTTCACGATGTCTAGAGAACCGTCCGCTTTTTTCACTAACCAAGTCCAGCTAGAGCCGAAGTTGTTAACCGCAGAATCGTTGAATTTAGCTTGGAATTCTTCGAAAGAACCGAAAGCCGCATTGATAGCATCAGCAACTGCGCCAGTAGGTGCGCCGCCGCCGTTAGGGCTTAGGCTGTTCCAGTAGAAAGTGTGGTTCCAGATTTGAGCAGCGTTGTTGAATACACCACCAGAAGAGGTTTTAATGATTTCTTCTAGAGACTTGTTCGCAAGGTCAGTACCTTCAACTAAGCCGTTTAGTTTTGTTACGTATGTGTTGTGGTGCTTACCGTGGTGGAAATCTAGGGTTTCAGCAGAGATGTGTGGCTCTAAAGCATCTTTTGCATATGGTAGTGCAGGTAGTTCGAATGCCATTGTGGGCTCCCGTGATTTTAATATGGACTCTCAACATCAATACCCAAGTAGTGTAAAACTTGAGTACCTACAAATAGGTGCATGAATCATAGCATTAGATTTCATGCCTTTCTATTGAAGGTTGGCGTGTATATGGGGACGAATGTGACGAATTCAACCAAAATCCCCATGCCAGCTTGCTAAAACCGTCTTTAATGCCACAATAGTGGCAAAAATTGTAAGTGCATTTGAGTATGAAAAAAGATAAAGAACCAGAACAGCTTGCTTCTATTGCATTAAGTCGAGAAGAAATCGCCAGTCGACAGAGAGTGATGGGAAAACCTCGCATGCCAGTGAGTACTGGGCAAGCTGGGGCACCAAAGTTACTGTGGGTTTTATTGATTTTTTCCCTTATCTTTTGTGGGGTTTTGGCGGTGCAGTTTTATCAACTGAAACAGCAATCAGATATTCAAATTGAAGCCTTGGCTATTTTACAGGATAAGTTGACCTCTACGGATGAGCAGGCGAATTTATCCGTTGACGCCATGAAAATATTGTTAAGAGAGCAAGACCATGAAATTCGCAAGTTGTGGGATTTATCTAATAAAAGAAACAAAGTCGATATTCGCAAAAATAAAGATAAGTTAGATGATCAGAGCAAGCTCATTACTAAACAGGCCGGTAAAATCGATTTACTTGATAAAGAGATATCAAAAATAGAAAAAGATGTAACTAAAAAAGTCACAGCAAAAATTGACTTGATTGGTAAAAACATGGAACAGGTGAAAGCTAATACTTTATTGCTTGAATCAAAAGTGGATAAGTCATTGAGCGACATGCCGAAGAACTTAAGTAAAACATTAAGTGATCATGAAAAAGGCATTAAGGCCATGGATGCTACACGCTTACAATTAATGCGTCGTATACAAGACTTGGAAAAAGAAATAGAAAAGCTAAATAAGACAACAACCTCTAGCCCTTCACCAGCTCAGCCCTAATCACGCTTACTAGAAAAGCCCTGTTGGGCTTTTCTTTTATCTGGATTTATTTCATGTTCAGCATCATTGAAAAACAATTAGCTAAGCCTTTGTATAAAGACTTTTCTGAATTCTCCCATGCCGTTCTGTGTGGTCAATCGCCTTTAAATCAACAGGGAATTTTAGAAATAACCATGCGTTGTACCAATATGTCACAGGTGTTTGCTTGTGCGTACCGCTGTGCAATGCAAATACTGATACCTGAATTACGTACGAATCAATGGGCGGCCATGTGTGTAACAGAAGAGGCAGGTAACCATCCTAAACATATCCAAACATATTTGAAGGGTGGAGAAATATATGGATCGAAAAGTTTTGTTACCATGGGGGATTTGGCTAAGCAGTTGATCGTTTTAGTTAAGCAAGGAGAGAAAAACGATAGACCTGATTTGAAGGCCGTATTGGTGGATTCCGAGCAGGATGGTGTTCAAATACAATCATTTGGACCTTTAAATATGTTAAGCGACGTGCCTCATTCTAAGGTTGATTTTGAGCGGGCAAATGCAACGGTTTTAGCAGGGGATGGGTATCAGGATTACAGTAAAGTATTTCGAACCATAGAAAATGTCTGTGTTTTGTTAGCCTCTAGCGCTTTTATTTTTAGTTTATCCAAGCGCAATGATTTACCGTTATCAATTGCGCAGCAGTCGTTATCACTGGTAGGACAGTTATATGCAATGTCTTTATATGAAAGTCCATGGCTACATGTGTATTTGGATAAAGTCTATCAAGACTTTGATGAATTAATATTAAGCTTTGAATCCCATTTTGATGAGTTCGACAATGATTTTGTTGAGGCATGGCATAAAGATAAAAAGCTTTTCAAATTGGCACAGTCAGCTCGTCGTATACGATTTGATAAGGCGAAAACAGAGTTAGCTTACTAACTGCATAAGTTAGGGGCGAGGAGTTGAGATCATAATTCCTTGATTTACCACGTCAGTACTTTTGTGCGATCCAATTTGTGAATGGTACTCACTATTCACAGGAATACTTTGTTCGGTAGTGATCTTTAAATTTTCGTTCTCCGGTAGGGGCATGGCTTTTTTCAAGCTGATGATTTCAGTGTCTTTAATGTCATCTAGTGAGAGTTTTCTTTTTCCATCAATGGTCAGGTGGGTGTTTTCTAGCTCGTCTAGTTTTAATCGATCCAGCTGAATGCTTTGTGCTGTGGTGCGTTTGTAACGGTAGGTATTGCTGTAATCATAATGATGTGGCTTTTCTTTAGCTTGGTTGACCGCATCTAGGATGTTATTAGAGTAATAATTATCCATTGGCTCTATAGCTAATGAAGAAAGGCTAGAAAACGTTAATATTAAAAATAGAGTGCTTATAGTTATTTTCATTTTTAATAATCTTTATTTAGGGTCTTGGTGTGCTAGTAATTGTACCATTGCTAATAATGTCATAGGTTTCAACTCGGTCCCCTCTTGTAAATTCAAACTTAATATCAGGAATGTAGGAAGAAGACTCAATATTAATAGACGGTTGTGTTTCTTTTACGGTTTGATCTGATGTTTCATTTTGATTTCGATCTATACTTAATGGATCAATTAAAAATTCTGATTTTTTATTGTTGGCGATAGATGACCCCGCGGCTGTTGGCTGTAAAGCGCCTTCTAATTGTGTGTTTTTCAGCTCGTTGGCTTTAAGTGGGGGCAAAGCAAAAGACTTTGAGGTAGTTCGGTTGTACCAGTATTTGTTGTTATAATTCACTTTCCTTTTATTGTTTTTTGCCTCTTCAATGGCGGCATTCATGTCGCTTCCAAAATACTCTTCACCCATTTTAATGTTTTCGTTGGCTTGTACTGTTGTGCAAAAAAAACTAAAAAAAATGCAGAAAATTAACAAAAAAATATTCTTATAATCTTTTTGTTTCATGGTGAGAAATCCGTGATTGCTGTTTTGTAATTTTTATAATCTGTGTCATCATACCTGAATAATTTAAGTGTGTTACTTCTTATCTATAAGAGGGCGCAGTGAGTCTAAAAAGATGACAATAATAAAAATAATTACCGCTTTTTTTGCTACGTTTGTACTAATTAATGTCTCTGGGTGCTTAACCATATATCAATCCATTGGTCATAACTTTGGAGCGTATATTGCGACGGTATCAGGCAAAGAGTATTCGCAAGTGGCTAATCGTTGGGATTACGAAAATAAAGCGTTACTCTATGTTTACCGCCCTAATAGCCAATGGGCTGCTGACGAAGTGGAAGCTCCTAGCTTTTATTTAGATGGTGAGCGTGTGTTTAATATCCGCGCGAATGGTTATACCTGGTTTGAGCTCGAACCCGGTGAATATGAAGTCGTGATGCGCCGACCTTTATTAGGTTTAGAGGGTGTTGCCATGGAAGGTTTTGAATTTGATTTAAAACGCATCGCTCAGATGAACTTAAGGGTAGAGGCGGATCATGTTTATTATTTACGATACAGTGAAGTTGACTCGCCTGACTTGGACTTTCAAGTCAGCCTTGATGGGGTTGAACCATTCGACGAGAGTGCATTCAATGAAAGCCCTTTGTTATTAGTAACCAATGAATTGGCATCCAATGAATTAGCCATGACGCGAATGCTGCCTGAAGGTGGTCGCTTTATTAAGTCGCAAGGCCCACTCAGTGAAGATGAGCTAGAAGAAGTATTTGATAGCCGTGTTATCGACTTAAGCCAAGAAGAAGCTCAAGACAGTAATACCATGAAATGGTGGTGGTAGGGCTGATTAAACTTTAAGCATTGAAAGTGCCTATGAACACTATTGCCAGCATTTATACGCCTTTACCCACATGTCGTGCTACAATCTCGCCACTAACTATTACTTCATGTTGATGTGAGAGAATCCCATGACTGTGATCAAGCAAGAAGATCTGATCCAGAGTGTTGCTGATGCCCTTCAGTACATTTCTTATTACCACCCGTTAGATTTCATCAAGGCCATGGAAGAAGCCTACGAGAAAGAAGAAAGCAAAGGCGCCAAAGATGCCATTGCTCAAATTCTAATCAACTCTCGTATGTGTGCCATGGGCCACCGTCCAATTTGTCAGGATACAGGTATCGTGACTGTATTCTTAACAATCGGTATGGATGTACGCTTTGAAGACGCCACCATGGGCGTTGAAGATATGGCTAACGAAGGTGTTCGCCGTGCATATCTACTACCTGACAACGTATTACGTGCCTCTGTATTGGCCGACCCTGACGGTAAACGTCAAAACACTAAAGATAATACCCCTGCTGTTATTCACACTCGCCTTGTTCCTGGTAACACGGTAGATGTTCACGTGGCTGCTAAAGGTGGTGGTTCTGAAGCTAAGTCAAAATTTGCCATGCTTAATCCGTCTGATTCAGTAGTGGATTGGGTGTTAGAGCAAATTCCTAAAATGGGTGCAGGCTGGTGTCCACCAGGCATGCTAGGCATAGGCATCGGTGGTACCGCTGAAAAAGCCATGCAAATCGCCAAAGAAGCGCTACTTGAGCCGATTAACATTAAAGAGTTGCAAGCGCGTGGTGCACAAAACCGCTCTGAAGAGCTGCGTTTAGAATTGTTCGAAAAAGTGAACAAGCTAGGTATCGGAGCACAAGGTCTAGGTGGTTTAACCACCGTACTAGACATCAAAGTAGCCGACTACCCAACTCACGCGGCTAACAAACCCGTTGCCATTATTCCGAACTGTGCAGCCACACGTCATGCTCACTTCGAGCTAGATGGTTCAGGCCCAGCGAAACTTGAGCCGCCGAAACTTGAAGATTGGCCTGAAATCACTTGGGAAGTGGGCGACAGCGTACGTCGCGTTGATTTAAACACGGTTACCCGTGAAGACATGAAAGAATGGAAGCCGGGCGAAACATTATTACTAAATGGTAAGATGTTAACCGGTCGTGATGCGGCGCATAAGCGTATGGTAGATATGATCGCCAAAGGCGAAGAGTTGCCAGTTGACCTGACAAATCGCTTTATCTATTACGTTGGCCCAGTTGATCCTGTGCGTGATGAAGTTGTTGGCCCTGCTGGCCCAACCACTGCGACCCGTATGGATAAATTCACACGTACTGTACTAGAAAAAACCGGCCTTATGGGCATGATTGGTAAAGCGGAACGCGGTCAAGTGGCTATCGATGCCATTAAAGACAACGAAGCCACATACCTAATGGCAGTGGGTGGTGCCGCTTATTTAGTATCTCAAGCCATCAAAGATGCGAAAGTAGTTGGCTTTGATGACCTAGGTATGGAAGCCATCTACGAATTTGACGTAGTGGATATGCCTGTCACCGTAGCCGTAGACACTCAAGGTACCTCTGTTCATAGAACAGGCCCACAAGAGTGGTATGCTAAAATCAATGCAACTGAAGTGAATTAAGCTTTTTGTGTTGAAAAAGAAAGAGGCTTCGGCCTCTTTTTTTGTGCCTAAAAATGGAGGGTAACATGCTATCTAAACAAACATGCGAAGCGTGTAGAGCAGACGCACCAAAAGTATCCGATGATGAGCTTGCTCAATTAATTAAAGAAATTCCAGAGTGGGTAGCCGTAACAGAAGATACTATATTAAAACTGCGCCGCGTTTTTACATTTAAGAATTATCAACAAGCCGTGGATTTTACCAATAAAGTGGCCAATATCGCCGAGCAAGAAAATCATCATCCAGATGTTTTATTAGAATGGGGAAAGGTAACCGTGACGTGGTGGAGTCATAAAATCAAAGGTTTACACAAAAACGATTTTATTATGGCTGCAAAAACAGATGAAGCATTCAACTAGGTTGAGTAAAGGTTCAATTTCTACTAATTGAGCCTATCGATCCAATCTTAAACTTTTAACTTTCAATATGCGCCCTTCACAACCATCAGTGATGACACTTAATTTTAGTCTGGTTTTTAAAGCCTCTAATGCCAATTTGAAACGACGCATGGCAACCGTGTCGTACTCGCTGTAAACTCGATATACATTTGAGGGTTTGCCGCCGCAATTATGGATTTTATTGCTGGAATGAATATCAAACGGTGCCTCTTCATCATCTACTCTTTGTTCAACGCTGGATACAATTAAATCATTCACTATTTGCTCGTCAGCATTGACGTTATTTGTGGCTAACAAAGCAACAAATAAAAATAAAATGAGATGGCGCATACAACCCCTGTTTTTTATTAGAGCATCCTATTGCCTATATCGGCACCCAAGACATGAACTGTAGTTTTTGTTTGTAAAAACATAGCGCACTGGTTTGTGTAGGCTATGCTTTTAGTATGATTGCATGGCGAATATGGATGATGCCAAGGATGAAGCAAGATAATGGGCTTTACTCAAAATTTTACGTAATTTTTTCGGCGTTTTTATTTATTATTTGCGCCATTTTCTCGACAGATACCTTTTCTGAAACCCGAGTGGTGGAATCGGATATTCCAGGGTTTGGTTTGCCACCTACTATGTATGCAGGCTTTTCACGACTATTAGATGATGAAAGTATCCTCGTCCCTGAAGAGCTATTGGATGTGGACAAAGACATAAAACGCATTGCCTTTTATTTCAATGGTGATCGCCTCCATCGAAAAATCCCTAAACAAGTTCATCTAATGATTGAAAATAAACTACTGGGTAAGTTTATGGGGCTGGGTCGCTTCGAAGTCATTGACTGTGTCGAATGCCGAACAACACGAGTTAATTTTGAAAACTCACGAATGATGATCAGCCAATCTGTGCAAAATAATCAAGATCTGCGAAATCTTTCTAAGGAAGTACGAGCGGATGCATTTCTTTTATGGAATGCCAGTGTGCATGAAGATAAGTTTACTGTGAATCTACGTTTAGTAAGCGCCAAAAGTAACGAATTAATTTGGTTGAAAGAATATGCTAAGAAAACCACACGTGAACAAGAAGAATTAGAATTCGAAAGTATCGAAATGGAAATGGTGATTAGCTCGTGGGGATTAACTTCTGAGCGAGATGGCGTGGGAGCGGTTGCGGATGCTTCTCTTTCTGGAGTCACAGCCTTTGGTATTCGTAGACGTGAATACACGACATTAAACAAAGAAGTGGAATACAGCTTAGGAGTGGAATACTTCCGAAATTTTTCAAGTACAGATGCCTTTAGTATTAATGGGTTTAATTTAGAGGGGCGAATTTTTGTCAATATTAATGCGTTAAAAGACTGGGTGAATACCAAGGCCTATGTGGGTATTGGTCAGGCATTTTTTAGTGGCTCTCATGGTTTAATGATGAAATTTGGCTTGGAATTCCCATTTGTGACTAATGGTTTTATGGCAATAGGGGCTACTTACCTTGTGAGCGAAGAAGTGGAATGGGATGCGGATGCCGATTACGAGGATAGCTCAGAATTTGGTGGCGCAGGTTTGGATCTTACTCTGGGTTATCGATTTTAAGGGGTTAAGATAATGAAACAGGCGATATTTATCTTCTTGGCAATTATGACATTATCCGGTTGCTCAATTGATCAATTTGCTATGGAGCAAGATCCATTTAAAGCACAAAAACCAAGCGAAAGTGAAGTGACAGGGCAAAGCGTTGATACAGAAGAATACGCAAAGAAAAATCATGGCCTGGTAAATATTCACCGTCATGGTCCTGGATATGATGTGATGATGATGCTTAATGCAGGGGAGAGCGACATTATCTTCAGTATGGATTTACCTTTAGGTGGTGAGACCTACATGCCTGAGATCACTGAGCAAATGCAAGGTAAGTCCTCTCAGGGTGCAAAGCCTGGCTCCATTGAAGAAGAAAAAGACTTTTTCAATCAAAAAGCATTATCGCTATTTTCTGATGCTACTAAGCACATGCTAAGTGCACAAGCGCTGTTTTATCGGAAGTCGTATTGGAAAGCATTAGAAGAAACCAATAAAGCCATGTCTTTAGTGCCTTCTTCTGCCCAAGCGCATGCGCTTAAAGGCAGTATTTATTACAAGATGGGCCGAAAAAAAGACGCCAAACAATCATGGCAACAAGCATTGAAACTAGATCCTTCTTTAACGGATGTTAAAGAGAGTTTGAAGCTCGTGAAGTAAAGGGAATATTATGAAGCATACAGGGCTGTTGTTTAGTATTTTCAGTTTTATATTTCTTGTTAATCAGGCTTCTTTTGCACAGACAAATAAACCAGTTGAAGTGCCGACAAAAACAGATGACTTAGAAGAGATTCAGCTTAAATCACGAATGGAAGAAAGCCTTGCGCGTGATATACAGTCATACTTGGGTCATAATCGATTCATTATTAATGTGAATGTAAAACTTGAAAAAATTCGTCAGGTTATTAAGAAAACAGCCCCTAAATCGGTTCAGTCACCTAATCGATATCAGCCAACCTTTATACCCAAATTATCATTCCCTAATGAACAGCAAGATGCGAATGGTGAAGAAGTGGAAAGCTTGCCTGGCTTGCCCTTTGTAGATATTCCTACGGATAAAGAAAAAGATGCTGAATTACAATTTATGCGTGAACAAATTGAGCGCTTGCAACAAGAACAGCGTCGACCAAGGTGGCAAAATGGTGCACAAGATGAGGAAGGGAGTGCGAGTGAAAGTGAAGAAACCATTGGTGTCTTCAATCGTATTAAAAAGTTATCCGTCACTTTAGCCATTGAAGAGTCTATAAAAGCCGAGCAGGAGGGATTCTTACGGAATCTAATCTATCAAAAAGCGGCACTCAATGACTTACGTGGTGATGAGCTTAAAATCATCAAAACCGAGTTTTCTTCTATCCCTATGGCCGAGGGGGAAACCATACCTGAGTCATTGTCACAGGCGTATATGCAAGACAAACCTCCCGCTCAAAGCTGGCTGGAAGAGCACTTTAATACATTGCTATTAGGGCTGCTCAGTTTGTTAGCATTATTGCTAATTAGTCTTATTGTAATTAGTTTGCGTAAAAAGCCACAAGATGTCGTCAATTCCAATGTTTCTCCTATCAAAACTTCGGAACCTATCACTGACAATATCAAACCTCTGGACGAGCCAGAAGTGGATAATAAATTGGTCATGCAAAAAACACGACAAGATATTATTTCATTGGGCTTAGGTCAGCCCCAGCGGGTTCAAGGCTCGATGGATGAATTATTAGCCCAAGAAGAAAAAATTCCTATGGCCGCTTCTATTTATAAAGTGCTGGGGCGCAGTTTATTTCGATCGATCTTTCCAAATGTGGAGCAACCACAATTACAAAGCATTATGGCTCACCTCGCTGATCAGCCACCAGATGATGATCAGCAGTTTCAGGACATTCAAGACTTTCATCAAATACTACAAACGGCTGTACATGAATCCCATGAAGAAAAAACACATCCTTTTGAGTTTGTGGGAAACTTAAATGACAGTCAAGTACTGTACTTAATTCAACACGAAGATGCTCGTATTCAAGCTTTGGTTGTCAGTCAATTAGAATCACAGCAAGGAGCTCGAGTGCTAAATCGTATTCCTGAAAAGCGACAAGCACAGGTGATGGCAGAGCTAGGTCAATTTGAAACCTTCCCATTGGATACATTCAAAGATGTAGCAGACCGTTTAGCAAAATCAGCGTTAAAGGTTCCAAGTTTTGAAAATGTGAATGCCGATGGATTGCACATGTTGATGAACATGTTAGATAACATGAATTCAACCGAAGAAAGTAAGGTGTTGCGCCGCCTGAAACAAGATAAACCAGATACCTTTTATAAATTACGTCAACAATACTTTACTTTTGCAGATGTGCTTAAAACACCTAAACAAATTTTAAGCAATGCTTTGCGTGAAGTAGAACGCAGTGCCATTGGTCGAGCAATTTGTGGTACGCCAGACGAATTTAAAATATATGTACTGTCTGCTCTTACACCAAAATTAAAAGCCTTGGTAAAAGAAGACTTAAAACGTTATGAAGGGCGTATCACGGCTAAAGATATTGACCCTGCTCGTAAGGCCATTGTGCATAAATTGCGAGAATATATACATACCGGTAAATTTTCGATGGATCAGTTACAAGGCAAAAAGCAGGCTGAGTCATGATTAGTTTTAGTACCATTATCGGGATCACCGCAGGTATTGGCTTATTTGTTTTGGCCATTATCAGCAGTACTGATAACTACATGATGTTCTTATCTCTGGCCAGCGCCATGATGGTAGTGGGCAGTACTTTTGCCGCTTCACTCATTAGCTTTAGTTTTATGGAAGTCATGCATGCAATTAAGGCGATGTTCCAGACTTTATCAGCAGGGCGAACGTCTCAAAGCCATTTACATGACCTGGTTAAACGCTTTGTTGAATTTAGTCGTATTTACCGAGATGGTGGTATTTCAGCTTTAGAAGATTGTTTAACAGAAAAAGAAAAAAAAGATCAGTCCATATCCTTGGGAATGGAGCTAATGGGGTCTGGATATAAAGAACAGGATATCCGTGTGATTATGGGTGATGCTATGGACAGTCATTGGCAGCGCCAATCCTTAGAAGGCAAAATCCTTAATACCATGGGGGTCTACGCTCCGGGCTTTGGCATGGTGGGTACTATTGTAGGTTTAATCATCATGCTGGATAACATGGGTGATGATATGGCGAACCTTGGTAAAGGTTTGGCCTTGGCATTAATCACAACTTTATATGGTGTGTTGTTAGCAAATTTATTTTTCAAACCAACTGCAGCGCAAGTAACCGAAAAACAAGAACAAGAATATTTTCGTAATCAACTCATCACGGATGGGTTTGTGTTATTGAGCGAAAAAAAAGATGCGTTGGTTATGCAAGACCGACTTAATGCGTATATCAAACCAAGTAAGCGTTATTCGGTAGTGGATAGCGATGAGTCATAAAGCATTCAAGAGAGGGTTGCGCCGTCGCCGTGCCACTTTTGACGCAGATGGTGAAGGCTGGATAGTCACCTATGCGGATGCAATTACTTTGTTGCTTGCGTTTTTTGTGATGATTTTATCCGTTTCTGATTTAAACCAAGGGAAAATCGAAGCACTTAAAGAAGGTTTAGCCAGTATTATATCTGGCAAAGAAGCAGTCACCCCCTTTAATGACATTAAAGATGCCTTAAATGACATCGTTAGTGAACACAATATGCAAGAGAATGTGTCAGTGGATATTGATGTTAAAGGCGTTCGGGTTGAGTTTTCTAATTTTTCCCTCTATGACTCAGGTAGTGCGGCCATAAAAGCCGAAGCACTGCCTATGCTGGCAGAAGTAACTAAAGTGATTAAAAATACTTCCCACGAAACGCATCTAATTGAAATTGAAGGCCATACAGACGATGTTCCCATTCGCACCGAGCGCTTTCCTTCGAATTGGGAATTGAGTGCTTCCCGTGCCAGTAATGTTGTTAAATATCTTATGAGCCAAGGGGTCAATAAAGAACGCTTAAAAGCGTCTGGCTATGCGGACTCTCGTCCCAAAATAGAGTTGGATCCAACAACCCCTATTACAGAAGAAGATCGAGCGGCTAATCGTCGTGTAGTGATTTATGTTCGTCGTTTTTAAACAAGCAAGTAGTAATATTATTTTGGCTTTAATTGACTATTGGTATGAAACTCATAAAAAAATAAAAAAGATCATTTACTAAGTTATTGTTGATTTTACTAGAGTTGATTAAACAAATTTTTATAAAAAATTATTCTTATTATGTTTTATTCATGAAACATTCCATCTCATAAATCAGTACTATCCCTTCAAGTAAACGCCGCTTA
>Ga0181591_10003383_pt1 | contig 13848 bp, 18 predicted proteins | sample 071ome_33_FD_133757 | JGI IMG/M metagenome (GOLD analysis project Ga0181591, IMG submission 133757) | Coastal salt marsh microbial communities from the Groves Creek Marsh, Skidaway Island, Georgia - 071412AT metaG (megahit assembly) | ecosystem: Environmental > Aquatic > Marine > Intertidal...
AAATAACTGTAAAACAAGTCTCGGAGTAACTGTTCTTTTTGTTTCTCTAGTCCAGAACTTGTCTGGTTGTTCTCGCCACTCTCTACTTTCATCTGTTTCTCCTTCCAGTAAAGTTCTATCCCATTCGAACATTTCTGCAACAGCATCTTTTAACTTGTCAGCAAATGAAATTTTTTGGAATCCTAAATCTTCTACTAGAGTATCACCTACAGTTCCTTTACCGGAACCTATCAACCCGCACACGCCAATTATCATGAAATATTCCTCTTATTAGAATACTTTATAAGATAACATATAATCAATGTGTTGTCAACTGTTTTATAAAATTAACCGATTGTAAATCCGTATCCTGTTCCGCCTGGAACTGCTGTTGATACTTCTTGTTCAAGTTTTTCCATTTCAGATTGTGCTTCTGCTTTAAGAGCATCACCGTTAAGTGCTGATCCGCCCTGTGGTCCTGCAATAGTAGCAAATTTTGAACGTGCTTCGCCTAGCATATATTTACAACTAGCAAGTGTATAATCTTTAATCCACTGTACTGCAAGATAATCTTCAAGAAGTTGTCCATCTGGACGATAGTTATAACAAAATAGCATAACTTCTTCGTCTGCTCGGGGACGTTGTAGTATTGTTAATTTTTTGGTTGTCGAGTTCCATTTAAATTCTATGAAAGATCCAAACATTCTGCCTACTAACTCTTGATATTGACTAAAAAGATCGTAAGTGGCTAATCCGCCCATATTAGAACTTGAAAGCAAATAGGTATTTGTATAAGCCAAGTTAAATGGTTCAAACACAGTGCCGCCGTCTCCGCCGCCGCTTCTAGAACCAATACTTCTCCTAAATACTTTACGAACTTCTACAACTTCGTTTGCAAGTGTATATTCGTTTTGATCTATTACAAGTGGTAAGAAAATATAACTTTCTTCAACACTGTTATCAGATCTTTGTCTAAATCGAGTTAGTGACTTTTTTAATGCTGTTTCGTAATGAACTGGATCCAGTTCAACGTCTACCATGCCGCCGCCGAGCATAGCATATACATAATCGAATATTTCTTGTTTTTGTGTTGCTGTCGCTGTCATAGAAGTTCTCCGTAAAGTATTTATCGATAAATATGTGTATGCCAAGATTATCATTATATAAACCAGAGCGCGGAAACGACTACGAATTTTTAGATAAACAAATTCTAGAAATGTTTACTGTTGGCGGTACAGACTTGTTTGTACACAAGTATATAGGTACAGACGACGGAACTACAGTCAAAGACGAAACACAAATACAGGATATGCTATTTTTAGAAAATAGAGATAGAAAATATGATCCTGACATTTATACAATGCGTGGAATATACAATGTTCAAGACATAGATTTTGATCTAAGTCAATTTGGTCTATTCTTAAGTAATGATGTATTGTTTTTAACAATTCATATACGCAATTCGGTTGATATTTTAGGTAGAAAAATAATGCCTGGAGATGTTATCGAATTACCTCATTTAAAAGATGAATATGCTGCTAATGATCATAGTGTTGCTCTTAAAAGATTTTATGTAGTAGAAGATATAAACCGTGCAGCAGAAGGATTTTCACCTACTTGGTATCCTCATCTTTATAGACTAAAACTAAAACAAATAGTAGATAGTCAAGAATATGCTGACATTCTTAATCAACCAATGGACGAAGAAAACCCACAAGAAGGAACATTAAGAGATTTGTTAAGCACTTATGAAAAAGAAATGCAGATTAATGATGCAATATTATCTGAAGCCGAAACAGATGCCCCTAAGTCAGGATACGACACAACACATTTATATACAATAAAAGTCGGTGAAGATGGTAAACCTGAACTTGCTACAGCCGATGATGCAGAAATAGATGCCAGCGTCGAAAGCGGCAATTTAGATGCAAGTCGTGTACATCAGGCGCCGAGCAGGTCAGGATATCAAGGTTATTTACTCGGTGACGGCATTCCGCCAAATGGAGAAGCATTTGGTGCAGGAATAAGTTTCCCTACTGACAAATACGAAGGCGATTTCTTTTTAAGGACAGATTTTATGCCTAAACGATTATTTAGATATGATGGTAGAAGATGGGTTAAGGTAGAAGATGATGTTAGAATGACTTTGTCTAATACCAATAACAGAAATACAAAAATTACCTCCTTTATCAATAATGAAGAAGTAGATACTATTGCTGGAGACGAAGTACAAGAAAGGCAAAGTCTGTCACAAGCACTTAGGCCTAAGGCGGATAATTAATGCTACATTTTTATGATGGTCAAATAAGAAGATATGTTACTCAGATGGTTCGTATGATGAGTAATTTTTCAGTGCAGGACGGCAAGGGAAACGAAACTGTTATACCTGTTACTTACGGTGATCTGTCGAGACAGGTTGCACACATAATTCGAGAAAACAGCGAAAATGCTATTCCGAGTGCACCAAGAATGGCATTATATGTTACTGGTCTTGAAATGGATCGAACCAGAACTAGTGATAAAACTTACTCTAATAAAAGACACATACGTGAAAGGGCATATGACGAAGCAGGACAAGAGTATTTAAATTATGAAGGAAAAAATTACACAGTAGAAAGATTAATGCCAGCGCCATATACACTTAGCGTAAATGTAGATATATGGACAACAAATACAGATCAAAAGTTACAAATACTAGAACAAGTACTAGTTTTGTTTAATCCGAGTTTGGAAATACAAACTACCGACAACTATATTGATTGGGCTAGTTTAACTGTTGTAGATTTAGAAAATATTGTTTGGAGTTCTAGAAGTATTCCTACTGGCACTGATAGCGAAATTGATGTTGCAACATTAAGTTTTAAAACTCCTATATACATAAGTGCACCTGTAAAAGTAAAACGTCTTGGAGTAATTACAAACATTATTACTAGTATTTTTGACGAAGCCACAGGTACTATAGATTTAGGACTTAGTAGTCCTATTATAAATGCATTTGATGATAACGTTACTACAGGTGCGTTTGACACAAACAACACTAGATCGATTAAAACAACAATAAACACTCCTCATAAATTAAAAACAACTTCTTATCAAGATTACGGAATATACGTAACAGGCAATGTTATACAATTAACAAAAGCCGGTACAGTAGGTGTAGAAAATTGGAGAGATATTTTAAATACATATCCGGGCATTTATCAACCAGATATATCACGCATATTTTTACATAAAGCAGAATCAACTACTTCTGTTACTGGAACGTTTACTTTGAACGAAATTAACGAAACACAAATAATTGTTAATTGGGATATTGATAGTTTTCCGGACGACACTGTTATAGCAGGAAAAACAACTATAGACTATATAATAGACCCTCAACGTATAAATCCCGCAGAGTTAAAAACAACAGGTCTGCGAGTTTTGTTATTATCAGATATTGGATCCGAAGAAAATACACAAGGCCCGCTTGCTTGGCAAAATAACGATAGTAGTGACTTTGTAGCATCCGAAAATGATATAATAGAATGGGATGGTGCAAAATGGATTATTGTTTTTGATGCAAGTGAAACAGATACAGCAACATACACAACTAATCTTAATACAGGTGTACAATATAGATGGAATGGCACGGAATGGTTACTGTCTATAGAAGGCGAATATCCTGCCGGCACTTGGCTTGTCAAACTAGAGGGCTAATCATTGTTTAATACATAATTAATTGTATGAGCAATGAAAAGATTATTTGTAGCGGCGCATTAGTATATTCTCTTGAAACAAAAAGATTTTTATTTTTGCATAGAACTAGAGGCAAACACAAGAACGAGTGGGGCTTAGTAGGAGGCACAAATGAAAATAAAGAAACTCCGTGGGAAGGATTGCAGAGAGAAATACAAGAAGAAATTGGGCAAATTGAAATACAAAAAACAGTTCCACTAGAAACTTTTATTTCAAACGATAGCAAATTTCATTTTCATACATATCTATGTTTAGTTAAGAACGAGTTTATACCAAATCTTAATGAAGAACACGACGGTTATTCGTGGACAGCGTTTAATAAATGGCCTAAGCCATTGCATCACGGATTGCGCAATACTCTTACAAATAAAGTTAACATTAATAAATTAGAAACACTTTTTCAAGTAATAGACCTACTGGAGTAATTTATGAACAATGTCATTACACATCCTTGGGGTACAGAACTTATATTTGCAAAAACAGACGAATACGATGGAAAAATTAACGTGTTTGAAAAAGCAGAATCTGTAACGCCTTTTATCATATATAAAGAAAGAGACAGTACATGGTTTATAAATACCGGAAGATTTCAATTAACATTAATTGATCCTAAAACAGGAAAAATAATTAATAAAGAACTAAAAGAAGGCGATGTTTTTAGATGCGAACCTATGGTCCCTCATCAGATGAAAAACATAGTACCTAATAGCAGTTATACCGAAGTCGGTAATACTAAAGACGAAAAGACGTATCTATCAGAATAATGCTACCTAAACTACAACACTCTCAAAAATTTTTACAAGAACTCGAAACGTTCAAAAAGAAATCTAACCTTGTAAGAAGTGAACGTATAAAAATGGAAGTCCAACATTTAATTTATCAATTAGAAAGATATATAAAAGATTTAGATCATCATTACGACACTAGAAATAATGGGTATATTAAACCTTCAATGACTGAAGATTTACGGTTTAATATTAATCAGACTAGAATAAAAATTGAAAATACTTTAAAAAACTCTATATAATACTTAGGCGTTTTATTGTGATTGCACCTACCATTGCAACATGATTAAGGCATTGGTATCTATAAGTACCTGATAGCGTTTCAGGTATCCTCCAATACAATGTTCCGCTGTCTTTTCCGTTTGCATCAGAACCGGTGCTTACTACACCACTAGATGATACATGGACTAATCCTGTATTGTAAGGAGAAGTAGTAGGATCTTGTATTTGAAATGGATGCCCTCCTATAGCATCTAAATCAAAAGCAATTGTTGTACCAGCCAATGCATATATATTAGGATTGTTTCCTGTATAGTGGCTGTTGAAAGTATACGCACTAGTACCTACGTTGTCTACTCTTAACATTGCTATTGCAGGTTCGTAAATTTTATCTACCGTAAGTGCTGCTGAACTTACATCTGTAAGTGTAGCAAACGTTGACGCTGCGCTGCCGTCATAATTAATTGTTAATATATCTCCGCTAATACTGGTAGCAATATCAGTACCACCGGTAATTGTTAACTGATCTGTAGGAGAGTTTGCAGTAGTGCTGCCGGTATCGGCTGCAAAGGTAGCAAAAAGGTCTTGTGTTTCGCCTCCGCCTCCCCCTCCAGTAGCAGTACTATTAATAGTAACACTGTCACCTGCTGCGTCCGTAGTAATAGTGACGTTGTCTCCTGCAATTAAAGTAAGAGCATCATTAGTGCTGTCTGCCACAATGTCTTGTTGTCCGTCAACACTAATAGTTCCAAAGTTATTACTAGGAGACACAACAGCACCACTTGCACCTATTAGATCCCACGCAGTTCCGTTATATCGCCAAGACGTACCGTTAGAAGTATAAACGTCATTTTCTTGCGGGTCTGTTGGAAAATTAAGTGCCATTATCTATTCCTATACTATGTTAATATTTCTCAATGTTAGTGGTTGTTTTCCGTATCTAGAATACAACATTCTATTTTCTGCACCCCAGATAGACGTTAGTATTTCGTCATAATCTGTGTCAGATCCTGTAGAGTACATTACAGGTTTACTGTCTGCAATTATTCTTGCTTGTAGTTCTGCAGGCGTTAGATTAGGATACAACTGTAAGTGCTGAGCACATACTCCTGCTACTTGTGGACTTGCCATGCTAGTTCCACCTATGTTCATAATAACATAGTTAGGATCTGTTGGGTGCTCAATAGTGTCGTATCTTGCGTCTGCTTCGTTACTAGACGCACTCATAATGTCGCTGCCGGGAGCAAAGATTGTTGTGCCGGGGCCTCTTTCTGAAAAACTAGATGTTTTATCTAAATTGCTGGCAGCGGGTTGACCAGTGTGAGTGCTGTCTACACTGGCAACTATAAATGCGTTTTCGCTGTAAGGTGAGGACCCTTGATGATAACTGTAAGTACTACCACCAAACGTCACAGTGTTATTGTAGTCTAATCCGGTCGGCACATCTATTTTGTGATATTTGTTTCCGGCTGCTATGCAGATATGTATACCGTCTGTGATCATGTCTTCTATTTCTGCATCTACAGAAGCAACTCTAACAGGAATTCTAAAAAACAATGTCAAGCCTGAAATAAATCTAGCCGGGCTAACGCCGGTTGCTGCTTCTAGTTCGTCGCGTGTTGTATAGTCTACACCATATGTCCAGGATGTTCCTCTGTATACACCACTTGTAGGATCACCTGTAATAGTAGCACCGTATCCCCAACTCATGTTTACTACAGTAGGACGGCCGTTTGTTTTATTATTGTGCCACAACCTAATTGTGTCAAACGCATCAGTAATAGATATTCCTGTGCCGTCAGGACCTGATAGTGTTTCTAGACCTGCTAATTTTTGGCTGTATATATGAGCACCTTTTGCCCAGCCGTAAATTAAACCTGCTGTAATGCCAGCACAGTGTGTTCCGTGACCGTCTCTATCCAAATAATGACTTGGATGCTGTGTGCCGGAAAGTCCACTTTCTGTATACCAGTCTATTTCTTTTAGTCTTGTGTTGCCATTGTAATCTAGCCATTCTGGATGTCCTGGTTGTATTCCTGAATCCTGTATTACTACGTCGACACCAGTACCGTCTATACCATACGTAAAAGGTGTTTGAGGGCTGGTTGAACTTCTGCCATAAATGTTTGTTGTTTCTATACAGCGTCTAAGTCCCCAGTTTACTCTGTCATTAAACAGTTGAGAAGATCTTTCAAAATTGCCAGTTTGTGATTTATTCAAACCAATTGATATATCGTCTCTTTGGTCTGGCGGTATTTCTACTGCACGTATTCTTGGGTCTGATCTAAGTGCTTGTGCTTCTTCGTCTGTAAGCATGAAATGTGTTTGTACTTTCGAACCTGGTCTAGGATTAGCAACATCTACAGTTCTGTTTGGAATAGGACCGGCGCCACTGCTTGCAGTTAGTTCTGTTTCAATTTGCGGTAAATCTTCTCTTGCATTTACAATTACAGTATATTCGCGTTCACTAGCCATAGGACGTCATGCTCCCTATTACATTCCAGGTACTTGCATACCTTATTAGTGTAAAACTTACTATCTGCGTTACACTAGTTGCACTAGTTGGTGTTATGCCTGACTCCCAATTAATAGTTTGTGATACTCCGCCTATTTCTAAACTGGTCGGTAATCCAGAACTTGCTCCGCCTTGAACAACTACAACTGCTATACTTGTTGCTCTAAAATTATCAGTTGGTACGTTTGTGATATTTACTGTAAAGTTGCCTGCTGCACCGTCAGCATAAAATACTCCGTTGTTTGCAAGATCACAATCAAATGTTGCGCCGCCAGCAAGATCACTTCCTAAATCACCAACTGTCTCTGTTGTGCTGTCTAGTATAGTAAGCCCGTCTAGTATTATTCCGTCAACAGATGATAGTGTTAGTGTGCTTCCACTTTCTAGTACCGCTGGACCCACACCGTTATTGATAAATTCTTCTGCAGATACAGACTGTGCTTGGAAATTATTACGTACAACTAAATCATTTTCTACTGTTAAATCACTTTGTGTTGTTACACTAGGAGTAATTGTAATTCCACTGGAATCGTCTGTGTCTATTACAGAACTTTCGAATAGAAAATTTCCTACGGAGCCTGCACCGCCGCCGCCGGCAGCAGGTTCCCATTGATTGTTAGAATCGCTCCAAGTTAATACCTGGCCGTTAGTAGCACCTCCCTGTTCGAGTGTATCTAATCCATATGATGTAGGCAGATTAGATAGATCGTTATAACTTCCACTAAAAAGTAAACTGGTGTTGTCAGTTAAATCACTTATGTCTGAAGGAACAGTAGGAGCATCTGTTAGATCATTGTAACTACCACTAAAAGTAGGAACAGCAGGCTGAATCCATTGTTGGCTGCTATCTTCGTCTGCAATGTAAACATACAGAGATCCGTTAACACTGTTTAACCAAATATTACCAATAGCAGGATCTGCAGGCGGGTTTGCTGACACATCTACACTTGCTCCGCCGCCGCTACCTCCGCCACCGCCTCCTACGCCGGCGGCTTCTGCTTTTGCTGCAAAAGTTTCGTTGTCTATATTTACTAAGTCAGCACGAGCAATTTCAAAACCAGATACATTTTTACCGCTGTATACTCGTAAACTATTAGTAGCCTGATTGTAGAATATTTCTCCGCTAGAACCGGTGTTCCTATTTAAAAAATCTTCTGGTCTAGGAACAATTCTTATTCTATCGAAAACAGGTGCCGACTGTTGCGCCATAGGTTAACTCCTAGTTAGTGTTAACCTAACTTGCCGCCAGGTGTAAATGTTCTTATTGCTCCTACAGCAGTTGGGTCGTCTCTATTTGTTGAAATAGCAACACCATTTGGTGTGACAGGATCTGCTGCCTGTGCTAGCCTCATGGATATGTAATCGTCGTCTTGACCAATTTCATATGCAATTTCAACTATTTCTACATCAGCAAAATTATCTGCAAATTCTTGTGCTTGTTCGCGTGTAACAAACTTTCTTACTTCCTCGTAACCGTCACCGTCTGGATCCCATGTATGCCAGACTTTTACATTTGGTACCGTAGGATGTGGCTTTTTTAAAGCGTATGGCATTTTTTAATCTCCTTTATATTACAAAAGATTGTTGACAAAGTCCGCTAAACTGTCAAATACATAGGTCTTTTGTTTTATATCTCTATACGTAAACTTATTTATCAACTTTTCTGTTTCAGTTCCGTGTCCTGTTCTTACAAGTACAGGGCGAGCACCTATTTTAACAGCGGCTTTTAGATCTGATATTTTGTCGCCTACATAAAATCCATTACGAAATTTTATAAAAGGAAATTCTTTTTCGCATCGTTTAAACATTCCTGTATTAGGCTTTGCATACATGTCTTTGCGGTCACTGCTTTCACTGTAGTATATTGCATCAATACTAGGACAGCTTGCTGTACCCAGTTGGTCTAGCATGGTGTTATTTACTGCGTCTACATCTTCAGCAGTCATTATACCTTTTTGTATGCCGCCTTGATTGGTTATAACTACAATACGATAGCCACTGTGTCTAAGGCGAGCAACTGCTTCTAAACTGCCCGGTATTGGTGTGAAATCATCGGGGCGTGTTACATATGTACCAAGATCTTCATTAATTACTCCGTCGCGGTCTAATCCAATAACAATATTGTTAAATTGAACATTTCCGGACAGTTTGTAATCTTGTGCTTTAGACATCGTAGGTATACCATCCTGTAATTATATATTTTTTGTCTTTGTAAATAGGGTTGCCTCGATGCGGATACATGTAGTTTGTAGGAAAAATTACTAGTTTTCCTGCTTGGGGTTTTATCTTTACACCTTGATATAAAAATTCTGTCTCGCCGCCTTCTTCTACATCGTTAAGATACAACATATAGTTTACAACTCTCACACTGCTGCCTATATTAGCACTTTCTTGATGCCATACATGATATCCTTGATGCGGCTCTGTACGCTGCACACTCATTCCTTTAGGACTGTGCTGATCGCTGTTTTTTAACATTTGATATTTTTCCATATACTGTTCAGTATAAACTTCGTGCAGTTTGTGATAAAAATATCTACACAAATCAAAGTCGTAGTGATACACACTTTGTGTGTGAGCCCAATCAAATATTACTCGTGTGTCTTGATTTTGACTAATTTTGTTAACTGCAAACAGTCCTTGTGTTTCGCTCATTACTTCAAAGTGTCGGATAACTTCGTCGCAGTATGCTCGTTCAAATGTGTTTGGATATTCTTCTATTCCGTTCATGTTTGTTCTCTTAGGTATGGTATGTAGTGTTCACTTATCAAACTGTGTGCATATTCATTGTAGTGCTCGCTGTCTACTTTGTGTTCGTCTATGTCTATGTTTAATTTATCAAGCAAATACATTCTAGCACTTTTATCTGCTATTGTAGTTACTTGTAAATCAGTAAAGTAATTAGCAGTTTCTTTCGGAATGTAGCATTTATTGTTTATATTCCACAAACGCATTTTTGCATCATTGTTTCTGCACAGCGTGTCGCACACTAACATGTCTTTAAAATAATCGTGCTGTTCTAAGTGTGTTTGATTGTAATGATACATTTGTATATACATATAACTGTTGCGTCTAACGTCGGGCTCGCTTTGCCAAGGTATTGTATCTCTTATATAAGGCATGCGATCGTAATCTTCTGCTTCTGGCTTAATAAAATTTTCATGATGTATATAATCTGGACTTAGCAAAATATCATATCTATGCAACTTTTCCGTGTCTTCGTTATTCTTGCGTAGGAAAAAATCTAAAGGTTTAACTTCTGTTTCATCTAATGAAGGATTAATTGCAATAGGAAATCTGCCCCAATAAGTAGATTGTACAAATACTTCGTCGATATCGTTATACTTGCTAAAAGCATCTGCTAGAAATACTGGATACGACCTATTTCCTGTTCCTGCACTGGCGTATATTACAGTGCTTTGATTGTTAGTCTTAAAATAAATTTCTGCATAATTATTTTCACGCCAAATATTTTGAGGGCGATCTGTAAACTCTGGCTGTATGTAACCGTAACTGTGACTACAACCTACAAAAAGTTTTCTACCCATCTTGGCTGTCTCCGGGCAACACGCGGTAGTTATCTTCTACACTGTCCGGTGTGCTTACTTCTATAATTGTGCCTTTTTCTAAACAGATTAGTTGATGAGGTTCTAGAGGTTTATTACGCCAGGTGCTTCCTTGCTGCAAAATCTGTGTTTGTTGTTTTGCATTTTTTGTGTCTATAGTCTTTACTTCGAACTTGCCTGATAATACATACCAAGTTTCGTCTTTTTCTGCATGAAAATGCATGCTGAATTTAGCATTGGGTTCAAAATGCATTAACTTGCCGCAGTATAAATCATTTGTAGCAAATATTTCTTCGTATCCCCAACCCTTTGGTACATTACCCGTTAGTCTTGTCATTTTCTGCCTCCCTAATTAAAAAGTTTGCTGCAAGACTAACTCTGCGTTGATCTGCTTTAAGTGGTAATACATAATGACTAGTCCAACTAGGAAACAGTATTAGACGCCCTGCATCAAGGCTGGGCATAATGTGTTGATATTGATATTGATCAAAAATTCTATTCATTCCGCTGGCTTTTATCATGTTAAAATTAGGACATTCAAATACTAGTTCGCCGCCTGCATCTTTGTCTTCTGGTGCTTCCATTATATAGATAGCACTTAGACTGCGTCCTGGAAAACTGTGGTCGTGTGTTTCTTGATAATCTCCTTTGTTATAGATATTAACCCAAAATTCGTCGCTGTGAACAGCGTAAGGCATAGACGGTTGTAGGGAATTTAAAAATTCATTGATGTGAGGTTCTATTCCATTAAACCATTCTTGCCACGGCATATTGTCATTGCTTGCATTACGTATTGAACTAGCACAGTTTCCGTATGTCCACGGCCTATCAAAATTTGTTTCATCATTAAGCCAAGGCAAAAACTTTTCATGTATTTCTTTATGGTTTTCTACAATTGCAGAATAAATCCAGGTTGGCCAAATGCCACTTAGCATCCTAGTGTGCCTCCCCATTTTTTATCTATGTCAAAGAAAAACACCTGTGTAAGTCTACCTGTATCTGGTGTATTGCCAAAGCCACTCATTATGCTGCGATGTAGCAAATCACCTTTGTATAAAACAAGTCTATTGTATTTGTTACCTACGGCTGTAACCAGTTCGTATTCATCATCGCCTGTTTGCTCGTAAAATCCTGTGCCGGATTCGTATGGTGCATTAGGAGTAAGATAAAGCACACCTGCCCACTCACTTTCGTCTACATGCGCCCAAGTTTCTTCTCCTTCATAGCACAGTTGAAAACAAAAACTATCCATTTGCCATTGTGATACATTTGTACCCAGTATATCTCTAAATCTTTCTGCTATAAACATTTGATATTCGTTATCTGCGGCTAAAGATCTAGCGCCAGGAAACTGTCCTGTTACTGGAAAATCAAGTCGAACTGCTTGTGATCTTACTACATCTGGATTAGGTAAAAAATCGTCTACTATTATTGTGTTAACATTCATTTATATACTCTTCTACTGTTCGAAAATTTATATCTATAGTATTAGTTAATCTATCTATATCTGCACAGGTGTATTCTTGATACTGGCCTTTTAGTGCTTCGGGCATTGGTATGTATTCTATACCAGCATTATACTTGTTAGCAATAAGTTCTGCTACAGTTTGAAAACTTTCTGGTTTTCCTGTACCTACATTAAAAATGTCGCTTGCATTATTAAATAATAATTTATAATGTACTTCACAAATATCTTTAACACACACAAAGTCTCTGCGATAGAGATGAGAATTTTCAAATAACTTTATTGACCCCTGCTTAGCCTGTTTTGTAAATTTGTGTATAGGACTGCTTTGATCTCCTTTATGATCTTCGTAGGGTCCGTACACATTAAAATATCTTAGTCCTTGAACTATAGTAGAATATCCTTTTGAATTTACATACCTGTCAAACAGATACTTGCTCCATGCATACGGACTTTGAGGCTGCTTAGGAGCATCTTCTCTAAAATCTGTATTTGTTCCGTATACGCTTGCACTACTGGCATATTGTAAATGTACATTGTATTCTAAACACTTGTCTAAGAGTTTTTTTGAAAATTCAAAATTTTGTTCCATTACACGATCTACGTCTCTTTCAGTAGTAGAACTAATTGCTCCAAGATGTATTATCCAATCATAGAGGGGAACACTAGGAAAATGATTTTTATTGTACTCATAACCTACTACATCGAAACCTTTTTTAGTAAGATATTCAAATACATTTCTTCCTATAAAACCTTCGTGTCCTGTAACTAGAATTTTCATATTAATATATTGCCAGATTAAATGCTATTGTGTATTTTGTTTTTGTACTTTCATTTGTTGTTACACCGTGCTTCATGTAACTTGGAAATAGTAATAGATGTCCGTTTTCTATTGGTGGCTGGCATCTATTATAATCATTATCAAAAAAGAAATGACAACTATTGTTATCGCCTGTGTCATAATAATAGCAGCCCGAATACGTTGCAGGATAATGGGTGTGAATTTGAGCATAGTCTCCTTTATCGTACTTTGCTATCCACGACGTGCAAACATATTTTAATGGGCGGCGAGCGTAGGCTTCTACAGATTGTCGTATTTCTTGTTCTAGTGCATTCATGCTATATTCTTGTATAACACAAGATGACCAATTTTTAATGTTGGACAGTTTTACTGTTTTACCCCATTCTGGTTGGTAATCAAATTCTTTTTCATTAATAGCCGGTTGTATTTCTGTTTGTATTTGATTAAAATTATCTACTTTCTTTAAGTAGATCTCTGTTGGCAAAATATTGTATATCATTTACTTGCCTCAATAATACCTGTTGTGCTGTAACCTTCTACTGTGGGGAATATCTGCACAGGTGCTAAATCGTGTCCTACTACGGTTTCAACAACATAATCGCCGCCTTTAACTATACAATCGGGACTTAACTGTTTAATAAGTTCGTACGGAGTATCTTCGTTAAATACTACTACTTTGTCTACCCAAGGTAACATTTCTAGTTGTGCTTTGCGAACGTGTTCTGGATTTATAGGTCTGTCGTTGCCTTTAAGACGCTTTACACTTGCATCAGAGTTAA
>Ga0181591_10003393_pt1 | contig 13825 bp, 18 predicted proteins | sample 071ome_33_FD_133757 | JGI IMG/M metagenome (GOLD analysis project Ga0181591, IMG submission 133757) | Coastal salt marsh microbial communities from the Groves Creek Marsh, Skidaway Island, Georgia - 071412AT metaG (megahit assembly) | ecosystem: Environmental > Aquatic > Marine > Intertidal...
CGTTAATACGTTTTGTTGCACCAACAATGTCTTGATCATCGCAATAACTGTTTAAGCCATTTGTGTCCCAGAACCAGCAAGCACTATCTAATGCACCTTTTTTAGTACGCACATAGTCTACTGCATCTTCTGGTGACATATCTACTGCTTCGCCGAATTTTGTATAGTTGTATCGTCCAGTAAGCTGAAGTATGCCGCCTCCGCGGAAACGCCACCCATCACCGCTTTCGCTGTCTCCGTTGTCCATACGGTTTGCATAAATGACGTTAGCAATCTTTTCAGGCTGTCTATGATATTCATTTGCGTCTCTTCCTGCTCGCTTGAAGTACTTAGGGAAAATTGAATTTAGAGCTTTTGCACTATAATTCAAATTTTCGCTTAATACTCTAAAGCCTCCTGATTCGTGTCCGCACTGTGCAACGAACATTGCTACACGTTCGATTGTGTCAACTTCCCACAGTGGAAGTATTTCACACATGGCTTCGTACCAATCTTCCCAGTCGTCACGATGGATAAGCTCTTCTGCCATCCAAGGTTCAAAGTTAAATTTAAAATGTTCTTTAGCCATTGTTTGCTTCCTTATTTTGGCACGCCTGGCAACGGCAATGCTCGCATACTTTGATATTTATAATTTTGTTATCGCCGTCAATCATGTCTTTGGTAAGTGAAGTCCCGCAGTGTGATTTGTGTCCGCAATTTTTGCAGTAGGTGCTCACGCTAACCTTTCTACAACCAAAGTTTTGTTATCATTGGTAATGTGTATATCATTGCCATACTTAGAAATATTATAATCACCAAGATATTTTGTAAGATAAAGAATTTCTGCAAATCCATTTACATCAAATGTTTCTGTAATTTTGTTATCTATTTCTTGTTTATTACCAAAATCTTTAAAATTAAAATACAAGGGATCTGCATATGCTTTTTTAATTGTAATCACATTTTCCAACATATCAATAGATTCGGCATAACTTTTATTAAAGAAATGCTTATAATTTTCTAGTGTTGTTTCTTGTTTTTTAATACCATAATCATTTGGGTGTACAGGTACACTGGCTTCGATGTTTTCCATAGTTGCTTCTTGGCTTTTAAAGTTTTTGTAATATCTAAATTTTAATTTATCTAAGCCTGCAATCTTTTTAACACCATCAAGTATTTCATAGATTTGTTCTGGTACATGTCTGTTACGTTCCATTTCTACAAATACTTTATACGTACCGTCGCTTTGTTCTCCTGGAGTAACGTCTGCATCTAATATAAAATTATAACCGCCTTCTAAAAATTTTACTAAATCATCAGCTGGTGCTTTCTCACGCATACTAAAACTTAAAGTTACGATATCCTTATCGTCACCCATCTTAGATTGAAAGCTATCTATTTCAAATATATCATAAATTGTATGTTTTAAATCTTCTTGACGTAGACCCATTATACTGCTCCTTCACCTGCTGGTGCTTCTGGTGCGGCCCCGCCTGCTGGAGGTGGTGGAGGAGGAGCAGCAGCACCTGCTGCGGCATCTGCTGGCTGTGCTTCTGCTGCACCTACAGTTTCTTGTGCTGGCTCTGTAACTAAGTCATTTTTCTCTCTATAACTGCCGTATATGTCCGCTATTAATTTTTTAGGCATCATTATTTCAACAATCCAAATTGGTTCTTTGTCTAGTTTGCCCTTTTTTGTGCCAGGACGTATATCGGATGGTTTGCGAATTTTACGTGGTTTTACCATAAAGGATTTTTGGTAAGACAGTTTACAATCATAATCTAGCAGTCTTTTACCGCCCATTGGATCTGGCATTTTAGATCTTGGCCAAAAGAATTTGCAGGTTACCCAATGTCTTTCTATGTTAGGACCTTCGGCTAACTCGCCATCTTCCCAGTTTTCGTACACATATATATCTAGCTCATCAAGCACTCTTTCAAAGTCTTTTAATACCTGAAAACCTGTGTTGCTTTCGTATATGCCTTCAACGTTTTTGATTATGTCATAAATGTCTTGCATGCTTTTATCCAAATTTACTATACTTATTTATCGCATATAATCATTAACAAAGTATTTTTTCGGCAAGTAAAAATGCTAAATATTTTTGTAGGACGAAATGCCTACACGGCACTAGTCCTATTACATACTATCCATATTAAGGAGGACTTAATGGGTGCAAAAAGAGCGTCTCGTAAACAGAGACAAACAAGCAACTACGCCAATGTAGTTGATTTTTCAAACTTTAAAAAACAAAATCAAGTAACAATCCTTCCTAGAAACAAACATCAAGAATCATACATGCTAAAACTGTTGGATCCGAAAAAAGACATAGTCTTCGGAGTTGGTCCAGCGGGAACTGGTAAGACACTGCTTGCAGTGCAGGTGGCTGTAAAGATGTTCAAAGAAGGACAAATAGACAAGATTATTGTAACTAGACCGGCGGTGTCGGTTGATGAGGATCTTGGATTTTTACCTGGTACATTAGAACAAAAAATGGCTCCATGGACGAGGCCTATTTTTGATGTATTGCGTGACTACTTTAATGCAAGAGAAATATCAAATATGATTGATGAAGGCATTATAGAAATAGCGCCACTAGCGTACATGCGTGGTAGAACATTTAAAAACAGTTTTATACTAGCAGATGAAATGCAAAATGCTACAGAAAACCAAATGAAAATGTTATTAACACGTTTAGGTGAAGGCTCTAAGATGGCAGTCACAGGAGATCTTGCTCAGGCTGATAGAATTAATGATAACGGATTAATTCGCTTTGTAGGTCGGTTACAAACACAGGATCACACCCGTTTGGACATAGTCCGTTTTGCACAAGGAGATATTGAAAGACATGAAGCTGTAAAGGAGGTGTTACAAATTTATGGTGATGAATAATCACTTCTTAAACACATAAACTCCTTCAAACTTTTCACGCCCGGCCAGTTTTTGATTACCAACTCCTGGTCGGGTGTTCAACATCATTTTAATAGTTGAAACGTGCTTGAAACCTATTCTTTCAGCAGTTTTGATCCAGTCTTCAACGACTTTGAATTCTTTGTTGCCGTAGGTTTTGTAGTCCGCGATATTAGTGGCGAAAATTCCTTCTCTATTGAGTCCTCTATATATGTGTTCAATGGTCGGAGCAACATAGCCATTAAACCAATCGTCCAGCGTTTTGTAGCGGACCATGCATTGTGTATCTTCATCTGAGTATTTCTCCAAGTTAAAGTAAGGTGGTGAACTAAATGCAAGATCAATATCTTGAGGTTGATATTCTTCACTTACACTTTGTACTATTGTGCCTTTTACTCCTACTGCTTCTTCTATACATTCATTAAAATAGTTTAAATATTTTACAGTCTCAGTATTAGGCTCAACTCCTATATAATTGTATTTCATATTACTTGATCCTATTCCAAGTAATCTTCCTCCATATCCACAACTATAATCATAAACATTACCCCAAAGCACAGGACATAGATGTTCAACTATTGCTCTTGCATTTTGTGGTTTAAAGTTTTGTATATTTTCACCTGTAACAAGTTCTAACGCTCTACGTACTGCTGTAGGATAAACTAAGTTATTGCCTTCACGCATTTCATAACATATGCGTATTGCACGTTTTAGTTTTCTATCATCATAAAATCTATCACGTAAACTATTTGATCCTCTACCTTTTGGTTCAGCAGTCATCATATTTGGAAATAAAAAACGGCTTAAAGGCTGTCCTTTGTTGTTACCAAGGTTTATTTTTCCATTGTTTACGGAATTGTAACTAGAGTCTTTAAAGTCACGAATGGCTCTTAAAATGCCTTTTTCTGTAAAATAGATTATAGGTACTAAATTTACACTACGATAGATATCAAAAACACTAGATATTGTGCCTTCAGGGTCTTTATTGAAGGCAGGTTTATCGAATTTGTCTAATTGGCTATAAACTGACTCATACCCAGTAAATTCTTCTCCGTGTATGTTTTTAGAGCCAATTCCCCAAAAATTATGTATTTCCTTTAGAACTGTCATCTAACTCTTTTGCCAATGGAAATATTTTTGCAATAACTTTTGCACAAGCATGTGCAATATCCATGTGTTCTTTTTGTGTTCCGTTTGCACCACGCAAATCGATGTAATGGATCCAACTACGTAAACTGCCATTCATATATAATGTAGTTTTTGTTAAACCTTCTGGTAGTAGTTTACGTGCCTGTTCTTTTGCTATACCCATTTTTATCGCACGATCATATTCCTTTTTAGCAAGATGTGCAATACGCATTTGAGCATGTAGCCAATCAGTTTGTAACTTTTTATCTTCTACTTCTATTGAGTTTTGGCGGTTTTTCTCATCTTGCAATCTTGCTTCACTATAAACAAACATATCACCTTGGTCCTCAGGCTTTGCATATCGTTGGCTAAATTCTTGAAATGCAAAACTGCGATGACGTACAATTTGATGTGCTATATCTCTGGTAGTAACAATTTCTAAGCAAGCATTGACCATTTCAAGTGGAGACCAATGAGCATGTTTGATTAGATACTTTACAAGTTTCTCACTTGTTTCTGAATTTATCTGATTGGAGGGATTGCTTACTCTCGCACAAAAAGCAACAAGATCTAATAGATTATCATTGCTGATTCCTTCATTTACAAATTCTAATGTAGGTTTGCTATAACTTACTAATCGAACGGCCATTCTTTCTTTCCTCCTTTAAGAATTCTAATTCTGTCTGTAATAAAACTTATTGCAGTGTGTATGTGTCCAGTATCATGAGGTTGAAGCAGAGTTTTATAGTATTCTACTTCTTCTTCAAGAACACTTATGCGTACAATATCATTTAGCAGTTTTTTATTTTTAGTCACCTTTACCTGGTTTTTCACTTAAATGCTCCTCTACTTTGTTTGCCACACCATTCCATTTGTCAGCGTCAGCGGGTACGTCTTCTGGTCTCTTTTTGGTAATGTTCGGCCATTGGTCTGCATACCTTTGATTAAACAACTCCCAGAAACCTTGTTTTTCATTATCTAATGCATGATCAGGAACAATAGCATCAACAGGACATTCTGGTTCGCATACACCGCAATCAATACATTCTAATGGATTAATAACTAACATGTTTTCACCTTCGTAAAAACAATCAACAGGACATACATCAACACAGTCCATATGTTTGCATTTAATACAATTATCTGTTACAAAGTAACTCACTATAACCTCGCTAATCTAATAAGCGTTGCCGCTAAGTTAATTTCAGGATCAACAACAAGTGTATGATCTACCAAACCTTGCTTTATAATTAACACTGCTTGATCTTGTTTTTCTTCATTACCAAACAGTTCAATATTGTCATACAGCCAACGATAGATTTCTTCCATCTCTTCAGGACGTACACTTCCGCAAAGTAGTTTTCTTGCTTTTGTGATTTCACCTGCTTTAAACAGTTCAACCATGTCCAACTTCCAGTCACTTTCTCCTGTGTCACCTTCGTTGGGTTTAAGCAAACTTTTGTCTTGTACGTTCATCTGTACCATATTGATACACTTACGCAAGTCTGGATAGGTTGCTTTTACATATGTGTCAAGTGTGTCAAGATCAGGTTGTACACCTTCCGTAATTAGAATCTCTGCAACTCTTGCTGTAAATTCTGTTTGGTCAATTTTTGCGATATGAAAGCCTTGACATCTTGAATGTAGTGCAGGAATAATTTTGTTTGGATAGTTACATGTAAGAATAAATCTTGCCGTTGTATGATATTCTTCCATAACACCACGCAGTGCCGCCTGTGCGTTTGGACTCAAGTAATCAGCCTCGTCTAGTAGCACAACCTTGAAGTCACCAAATGGAATCATCTGTACAAAGTTTACAATTTTATCTCTTACGTCATCTACTGAGTTTGTTCTACTTGCGTTTATTTCTAACACATCTAAATCGTTGATTTCAAGTTCGTTAAATAATAGTTTTGCCAGTGTTGTTTTACCAATACCAGCATTGCCTGAAAACAGCAAGTGCGGAATTGTTTTGTCTTTAATCCATGTTTGTACCTGCTTGCGTTGTGCCTCATCTCGAAACACATAACCGTCTACTGTTTTAGGACGATATTTTTCTACCCATAGTTCTTTCATTTAGTTACTCCAAAGTGTTTGTATGACTGTTGTACACATTTAGCCTGATAGTAACAATCCGCTAATGCATTGTGAAGTTCTTCTTGTATTGCTTTGCGTGGATCCTGAGGCATCATAGCAAACAGCGTTCTACTGTCACGTATCTGCCAATAGTTCCATGGAGCAGGCTTTTGTGCTGCCTTGTATAAATTCTGTAGTATAACAAAGTCAAATGTAGGACCTTGACACCAAATGTAATCTAATCCTACACACCATTTGTTAAGTTGACGCAACATTTCTTGTACTGTAACACGATCTGTGTGTTCGCCAAATGCTTCGTCTTGAATTGCTTGCGGTTGTTTGCTCCACCATGCTAATGTGTTATCGTCAATTGAGCGTCCATACTGTTCTGACTGTTCTTCAACATCGCCACGTAGGTACAAAGGTGTATGCGGTTCTGCGTCTGAAAACGGATCAAACTTAATAGCACCAAGAGTCATAACCACACTGTCTGGTTCGACGCCAAGTGTTTCTAAATCAATCATACCATGTGTTGCCATTATACAATCTTCATCAAAATTATTACTTGTAAAACCAAAACAGCAATCGGTACTATAGTTCTAATAAGTTCCATAGTATGATTGTATTCGTCTAATTTTCTCTCAAGTTTATTTCTTCTTGCCACGAGAACTCCTATAATTTAATATTATTGTATAGTAATTTAGGAGTATTGTCAAGCAGATTCTGTAATCAAATTATAGATATCTTGCCAATTTTGGACACGTTTTACAGCAGGATTTTGGTAATCTTGATTGTATGGATGATCCATTAAAATAGGTTTGTGTCCTGCACGTAATCCTGCTTCACAGTTGTCTGGTTTGTCTTCAATCCACCAATAGCTGTGTTCATACTCTTTGAGTATTTCGTCTTTGTCGGCACCTGTGTCTATACAGCGTACTCTACGCACACAACCCTTGCCAAAAAATCTTTCCAGATTCATTCGACGTAGTTCTCCTGCCCAATGATCTGTACTAAGGCTTGTAATACATTCTATGTGCCAATGTTGAGATGCAAGTTTGTGTAACACATCAACACTATCACGCAAAGGTTTTAAAAAACCAATCCACGCACATTCATTAAATGTTTTTACAAGTTTGTCACTTTCCCACTTGCCTATGTCGTATCTTTCATTTTGTTTGTAGATGTTAGGTACTTTGACAGTGTATCCTTCTTTAGTCATCCATGCATCAAATGCTGATTCCCAATCAAGAAGGACACCGTCTACATCCGCAAGGATCTTGCGGTCACGTTCATAATTCAATTTAAAGATCGCCTTCTTTTCTATTTTCGGAATAGTATACGTCAAACTCACCGCCAGGATAACGGGCTTTAAGTTTGTTTACATTTTCTGCTACGACTTCATTAGGATCGAGACCCAATGCGCGGCAACTATTAATCCAATACCACATAATATCGCCAAGTTCTCGTTTACAATGAAAGACAGTTTCATCATCCATTGGTTTACCTTGGAAGATACATTTTTTAACAATTTCACTAAACTCTCCTCCTTCTGAAGCAATACCAATTGCTCCTGTTAGCAGTAGAGCAGGATTAACTTTTTCACTAATCTCTACCATTCTATGATGCATGTGTGCAACATTGTTACTTTGTTCCGATGTAACTTTTTCTACAAAGTCTTTATACTTATTTAGATCTACTTGTGTCAATTTAACCTCTTATGCCTCTTCACCAATGTAAACATCTGCTGGCTTTTCATGTGAATAAGCCAACACACTTTCTGCTTCTACCATCCTAATAGTAAGTTCTTCTTTACCATTATCGATATCTACGCCTCTTGTCCAACGACCATGTTCAATTAAAATCCAATCACCAACATTATAATCGTCTTTGTTGTCTGGACCTTTTGCATAGACTTTACCCCAGCGAGGATAAATTCCTCGTGAAGTTCCATCGTCGTCAGTAAGGATCAATCCACTTGCAGTTTTTTGTTCACCGAAGTGCATATCCTTTACAAGCACCCTATTCTTAATTGGCTTTAAGTCTGCCTTTATTCTATTTAAGTTGATAGCCATTTATTCACCCTTTTGCACAAAATTACCATCATCATCTTCTACCCAATCACCTTCTTCTTCAACAGACAAAGGGTCTTGTGCAGGAGAAGTTTCTTCAACTTTAACTTTTCTGCTTACTGCTTGCTCTTCAGGCATACCAGGATTTGATGCATAGTAGTCTTTTAGAACCTGTTCTCTAGTGCGAACAATTTTTCCACCTGGTCCTAGTTCATCGCCTCTTGCATTTACTTTGGCATTACCTACAGCAGGAGTAAGTTCATTTTTTTGGCGCAACAAATCCATATCAATTTGTTTGCCTTGCATTGTTTTATAGACTTTACGTCCTGTTTGTTTCATTGGCATAATTATACCTCCTAAGTGTTATATGCTTACTTATCTCAAGAACTCACGCCAATCCAGGTCATATTGGATCGAGTTTATTCTGTGTACGCCTATCAAGTACAGTACATAACTTGCTACACTTGATCCACGTCCTACACCCCATACAATATCATTCTCACGCATAAAGTCTACAAGATATTTCATATATTGTAAGAGTGGGTACATTCCTCGTACCCTAAATTGTGCTAGTTCTTCTTTTACTCTGTCACTTTCTTCGTTGGTTTTGCATTGTTGTGTTAACCAAAAACCAATATCAAGTTTTTTGTATTCATCAGGCATAAACCATTCACTTTGACATACACCGTCAAAAGTCTTTTGATCTACATCTAATGGGATATATTTTTGCAATGGACTCATACCTTGTTCTTCCATTGCTGTATTGAACTTGTCTACATCATCACTTGCATCGCATAGAACTACGTGAACTTTGTCTGCATGACCTGAATAGATCATATCTATAAGATCGCGATTAGTAAATCGTGGTATTCCAAGATCGTCTGTTTTCATAAGCATACATGTATTTTAACTGATATTAATCAGATTGTCAAGATCATTATTGTCAGAATCACTGTTTAATTGTGTGTTTTGGATTCTTATTCTTTGCTCTTCTCTAAGCTCATCAAGAATCATAACCATTTGGCTTTGGATAGTTGGATTTTTAGTTTTCCAATACTTATGGGATAGATCTGCTATCTTTTCATTAAGTTCACTATCAGTTAGGTCTTTGTAATTATCAATTAGAGGATGCATTAACTAAAATTGCCTACATAATGGGCGTAAACTAATGTTCCTTGGTCTTCAGTCCAAAACTCTAAAATGTGTGGGTCAGTTGAACTAGTTGCTGTAATACTCACAGTTGTAGCGTTCGTTGAAGTCCAAGCAGAATTACCATCGTTTTTCATACCAGTTGCACCTATTGTTACAACTCTTGGATCTCCATCACCCGTAATTGCTAAACGCATTTTTCCTAATTTGCCACTAGCAGGCCAGTCAGTAAGCGATAATGTAATATCCGCTCCTGCTTGCACAGTTTGATAATGACCGTTGGTCCAGTTTACGTTTTGGTTAGCAGAAACGTTACCAATGTTATATACTTCTTCTACATTTGCTCTAAAATTTGCATCTTGTATATAAAACCCGCTCCAATCGCCTCCAACAACACTTCCGTTTTCTTCAATCGCTGTTGCGGCTACTCCTGCTGTTTTATCTTGCAATGCTGTTATTTCAGTTGCTGCGGTAGCAAAACTATTTTTTATAGTAGAAAAATTATCTCTAAATCCCTGACTATCATTGTCTTGTCCAGCTACTGGATATAAAGCGTCTATATCTGTAGAATTTATATTACTTGCCATTTTTTATGTCTCCATATTATTTATCGTTGTTAAACATTGATTTTAAAATTCGCGAACGCTATATACTGTTCAGCTGAATTACCCGTTGTACTATCTATTACCACTCGATCAATATCAAAATCAAATTGATTAAATTTAATTCCTCTATTTTTTAGAGCTGTTGCTATAACAGAACTTGTTCCTGGCTTACAGTAGCATAATGGAACTGCTTTTGTGTAACCAAGTATACTTATGCTTCCAGGCTGCGATGTACGCATCCAAAGCGGAAGGAAGTTTACTTCTGTTTCTCCTATTTGTTTTAATGCTTTTCTCGCATTGTTTATACTGCTGATATATCTAGTTTGATCATTAGACCCGTCAATAGTTAAAGCATCGCTGTCTACTTTTAGAGTATTTTCAGGAACTGGTCTAAATCTAAACGGTTCAAAGTTACCAACTGTAATATTTGATTCAAGATCTACACCATCTCTTATGCCAATACTTATTAAACCGGCTGTTTCTACAGTTACATCTACTGTTCTTGTGCCTACTTTTAATGTAGGAACGAGGCGAAACTTTACGTCTCCAAATCTTCGTGTACCTATTACAAAATTACTAGGTTCTAAAAATTCAGGGCTTCCTTCTGGTTGCTCATATTTTACACTATTAACTAAATTTTCTTGTTTATTTTTAATTTTAAACTTAGTTCTTACATCACCGTTTTCAGAATCAGCTGGATCAATAACCTCTACATAAACCACTTCATAAATTATATCTTGTGTGCCCGGAGTTTTTGCTATTGCTGTTTTTATTTCACCTAATTTGTATTGTTTTCTTTTTATATTTTTTGCGAAACTGCTTACATAATAATCAGCAGTCTTAGTTTCTATACCAGAATACAAAAGCATTTGCATATTTTTTTGTAGACCAAAGTTTTTATCATTTGGACGATAGATGTAATCGCTATCAAATAAACTAGTATCACTTATAATATCTTCAAATGCAGTTCTTTGATCTTGTTTTAACATAGGACGCATAAACAAGTTACTATATAATTTATCATCTGGGTCTGTTACTGTTAGATTAAATGTTCTTGTAATTGCACTATAACCAAACTGGTCTCTAACTTTAACAGTAAAACTAAATTCTCTATCTATGCTTGTAGTGTTATTATCTAATTTAAAATTTTGACTATCAAAAACTGTTAGTCCAGGATTTTCACTTGTGCCAAAACTATTAATTTTTCCTATTATTTCACCATCATAGGATAAAGTTAATCCTGGCGGCAGACTACCACTTTCTAGTGTGTATAGTAATCTTGCATTTGGAACAGTCGTTGTTGCACTAACAAAAAGAGTGCTTATGTAATTTGAATTAATTGTTCCTAAATTACTATCAGTATTCCAGTTGATTGTACTGTCAATTTCTCCAAGTAGTTTGACTGTAAAGGTTTTTGATTTACGAGATTCTTCAGGATTGCTAGTTTCAATTGTTCCGAGGTTAATACTAGTTCCTTGATCTATTTTTTCAATTAATGCTTTATCTAAAGTAATTGTATCGTAATCAAGGTTAGATTCTGCATCAATTGCTGTTACAGAATAAGTGTTCTGATTAATAGTAAATTGTTGTCCAACTGCATATTTAGAATACGTATTGAGTTTATTAATCCTTAAAGTTGTGTCTCCAACACTTGCTTCATAAAATGCAAAAGTTACAAGAGCTACTGTATCTGTATCTACAGCATATCTAATAGCTTCAACTGTAAATTTATATTCTCTTGTAACCGCCGGTTGGTAGGGAATGTTTCCTGCTAGTTCTCCAGTTGATTGATCTAGTGCCAATCCTGGAGGCAAAATACTTTCGGAATTATCATCATTTTTTGATTTTAATTCGTAATAAATTATACCGTCAATAGTGTTTGGATCAAGAACATCTAAGTATAGTGTTGTGTAATTATTAGCTCTTCTGTATCCTAAGTCTGCTGGTGTTAACCATATTGGCACTCTTACATTAGTATTATCTGCTGTGAAGATTCCGTTAGCAACTTGCATTAAAGTATTATCAGCTTTAAGGAAATCATCACCAACTAGATATATTTTAAATGTTCTACGAGTAGTATTATCTCCATCAGATACTGTTACTGTAAATTCATAATACCTATTTAATTTTCGTGGTGACTTTGTTGGAACAGATAAATCATAAATTCCTGTATCATAATAAAAACTATCAAAACCATTAGATGATCTAGCCGCAAAGTCGTAAGGGAAATTACTGTAATTCGATTCATCGTAAAATCCTGATTTGGCTGCTTTTTCTAACGCAAGGATAGGTTCAACTATACCTACCAATCTTCCATCAGATGTTAGTTGTATTCCGGGAGGTAATACTCCGTCTCCTTCAGCAATATAATATTCTAATACTTCTCCTGCTAAAACATCTGGATCATCTGCTTGTAGTTGGAAATCTAATGGAGCACTGTCAATAATAAAATACGTATTGTTAGGCCCAACAGGAAGATCACCTTCTTCTGTAATCCAAACTGGTTCGTCTGGACCTTCTACTAAAATTTTAAATGTTCTATCTGATATAGCCCCGTTTAGTGTAGCTCTTAAAACAAATGTGCTAAGAGTATTAATAGCAACCTCTAAAGGAGTTCCAACAATCTCGCCATTTATAAGTCGCATGCCCTTGGGAAGATTACCACTTATTAAAGCAACTGTAAGTCCACTAGAATCTAACGGTAAATATTCGCCGCTAATAGGCAACGAAACGGTTGTTGTATTAGTTTCTTGTAGAGTTGCTAATAACTTTCCTGATTGTTCAGTCCAGATTTGTGCCATTAATATACTCCTTTAGTATATTTATCGCATTATACAAAAGCACCAAAGTCGGATGTAATATCTTCTGGAGTTAAAAAACTACCATAATCTACGTCAGTTGTTAAATTTAACCACTCGACTAGATTGGTTGCACTTCTTTGCACTTCGCCAAAATCAAACCCATCTAGTAATCCGTTAAGATCTCTAACATCTATTCCGTATACTAGTCCTGTTAACGGACCAACAAAACCATCAGATGTAATTGTAGCTGCGTTAGAAATATTGTTTTGATTAGCATCTAAATTACCACCTAAAGTTGGATTTAAGTCTAATTGAACTAAATTAGTAGGATCAATATCTACAAAGAGTTGTGTTCCTGATACCCTAGTATCAATATTAGTGCCGCCATATAAATTGTAAGATGCATTAGATTTATTAAGGACAATACTTCCGCTATCACTTACTACTATCAATTGATTTATTGCATCTGATGTAAGCGTTACTTCTGTAGCAGAATTACTAATAGATATTCCTGATGTAACTATGCTTTTAAATTGTAATTCATTACCTATCTTTTCTGAAAATATTCCTGTACCGCCACCTATATTAGCTGCATCACTTCCGTCAGCAATAGTTACTCTGTTATCAAGTTCTGAAAAGTTATTGTTTACTTTTGCAAATGCTTCACGAAGATCATCACCTGTCCCGTCATTTGCAATGCTACCAATGTTTATGCTTTGTATTGCCATTTATGTCTCCGTTATAAATTTGCTATTACCCAGGCTTTAAATGCAGCATAATCACCTGCACCATCTTGTAGTGCTGTTTTTAAATCTGCTATTTTTACATAACCAGGTATCTCACCATTTACACCATCTACTAATAGTGTTGAATCATCTGCAAACACACTGCCAATTACATCGCCTGTAACATTACCTGTAACGCCTTCAGCAGCTACAATATTTCTGTTTGCATTGATTACTTGTCCGGCGCCTGCAGAAAGATCTAAATTTGCTGATGCAACAATTTGTATAGGACCCGGACCAGTAGAGCCACCATTTGAAATAGTTAAGTAACTGTCACTTGCTGCCATCCAGTTTATACTAGATATTGTTCCTGTAATAGTTCC
>Ga0181591_10003418_pt1 | contig 13786 bp, 9 predicted proteins | sample 071ome_33_FD_133757 | JGI IMG/M metagenome (GOLD analysis project Ga0181591, IMG submission 133757) | Coastal salt marsh microbial communities from the Groves Creek Marsh, Skidaway Island, Georgia - 071412AT metaG (megahit assembly) | ecosystem: Environmental > Aquatic > Marine > Intertidal zone...
AGGATCAAATGCTTCCCCAGATTTGAGGTCTATCCACTGGTTTGGTGCAGCCAAGAGCATTGCATCCGTATCAAAGTCACTCAGTGAAACAGCTCTATCCGTAGCAGCTAACTTGCAGAGGTTCTCAAGCCGATTAAGGCTCTCAAACGATGATAAGTTTCCTGCAGCACTGTGATTGCCTGTATCAAAAAGGGCCTGTTTCGCTTCTCTTATGAAATTGAAAGCAAACTTGATCATCAACCAACGTTCGTCAGCGCACCAATAGGCCCCATTCCAAATCATCCATTGCCTAGTCTGGAAAACATAGACTGCTTTTCCATCAAGCCATTGACCAAAGGCCTCGCTCAATCTTGCCTCTGTCACATTGGACCCATCTGCAAAATGCCCAAAATTAATAATCTCAGACTTGGCTTCTTGGATAACCGCTAACGATCCTTCTTCTCGACCGCAGTATTGTCCAACAAGCTTTGCTATACGATCCGCTGCAGCCTTTCCAATGCAGTCCACTAAGCCATTATACCCTCGGAGTTCGTCATGAGGTTTGCCAACAGAAGTTCTCACGCAGTTCATACGATCCTGCTCATCTCTGTCGCCCGTTGTCTGACAAATACGCTGGATAATATCTATGAGCATTTGAGGATCAACGTTTTGCTTCAGACAAAGGCCCGAAAAGGACAGTGCTAGCTCATGCCTTCGACCTGATACCCATAGTTGGGCGACCTCAGAGCAAGCAGCTAGAAGCGACACCGACTTCAACAAATCAGCATATTCAACTTCAGGTGCATCTTGGTTGATATCAGTGAAGTTCAAACGACTTCCATCAGGGTGGATAGATGGCGGTATCATTGTTTGAGAACCATCTCCGCGTAGTTCGACCAACGTCGATTTAGGGCCATTGCCAGAAAACCTCTTCGTCGGACCACAAGTAATAGCCTTATAAAGATAGTGTCCGCTGTCAGACGTTCCTCTATCGAACTGGGCAAAAGGTTTTGGCAGTATCAGTTCAGCAAGACCCTTTGCTTCTCGGCAATCTAAATCGACATCCATGACATCAGATTTAGGCCCAAGCAGAAGACCAAGATTGCCATTCGTGGCTAGGGCTTGTTCTCGTGACTTACCCTCATCGGGCCAGTTAACACCCACAGGCTTTTTGGACTGCGGATACAATGCAAGATAGGCGTCTTGCGCGCATATGTTTATGTTTGACATTAAAAAGATTCCTAAACACACGGCATGCACCGCATGTCATAAGTTTTGGAGAAAAGCCTATCCAAGTAATCCACTGCCATTTATCTATTGGGGGGATTATCTTTTGCGGGTATCCCTAAAGCGGGGTCCGCAGGTAGGCACTTGTGCGGTTCAGTTAAAACACGGGTATCGCGCGCACACGCGGTCCGATGATTCGTATCATACTTTATTGCTGGGAACAAATCAAGTACAAGTGTAGATAAATTATTGAAATTATTATTTTTTCTTAGATTCAGGTGATTTGAAAGAGAGTACTTACTTTGTTGGTTAATCTCAATCCACGCCTCATTTCACAATCACTTCAATTCACAAAGGTCACTCTCAACTCGCAGTACCTTCAAGCTAAACCGCGACGCTGCTCTTACAGAGTGGCGCTCTCTAATCGCCTCATAGAATGCACGCTATTCAGGCTTCTGATGCTCGAGTTGGTTTGTCTGACAGCACCCCTTGGCAAGCTCGAGAAAATGAATGATAATGTTCTCACAGTTATTGTACAGTGCGCTGGAATACAGGCTATTTTTTGTCCATAAAAGGCAATTAACTTAGGAAAACTTGGCTGGAGGGCACGGTTTTGCGGAATGAAATCATGGGCAAGTCATTAAAAAAAAGAGCAACCATAGTTGACGTGGCAAAAGAGTGTGGAGTATCGCAAGCGACTGTCGCAAGAGTTCTAAGCGGCCAAACCGGTATCCGCACCAAAGAGAACACCAGAAAGCGTGTTTTGGAAGCCGCCAAAAAAGTCGGCTATCAAAGAAACGCTATCGCCGCTAATTTTAGGTTGCAGAAGAGCAATTCGATTGCGGTCTCGATCGCCGACATAACCAACCCCTTTTTTCCGGAAGTGGTGAAAGGTATTCAGGAGGTACTTAGAGAAGCCGGGTATAGCGTTGTCCAACTTTATAATGACTGGGACCCAGAAGTAGAACAGGAGCACTTTGACTATATGGTGCGCACATGCGTCGAAGGCGCGATAATTTCTCCGTCATCTTCTACAACTGTTTTTGACGTACTCCATTCAACTCCATTTGTGCTTCTGTCAAATTCAGATAAATTCGCGATGCACGATACTGTTGGCAACGACACTCGCAGCGGAATGCGCCTTGCTTTGGAACGGTTATACCAACTTGGGCATCGTCGCATTGCCCTGTTCGTTGGTGGTTCCATGAAATCGGGGGCAAACTGGAGGGCGGAACTTTTTCGTGAGTTCCATCGCGAACGCGGGCTATTAGTTGACCCGGAGTTAATATTGGAGAGTGACTATGGCGTCAGTTCAAAATCCTCTCTCGCCGCTGCACGAAAGATCATGAATTCATTTCTTGACCGACAAGATTTGCCAACTGCGATTTTCTCCTCAAATGATATCCTGGCACTCGCAACGTTGCAGGTGGCGAATGACAAAGGGATCGGGGTGCCTGATCGTCTATCTGTTATCGGTATGGATGGGATTTTTTCGGGAGAGGTAAGCTATCCACCGCTAGCCACTGTTCAAAAAAACCGAAGAGAAATTGGTCGTACCGCTGCCCTTGCGTTGTTGGATAAAATGAAATCCAAAGAAGGTGAACCAGCAAGAAGACAGTTATTGAGTTGTAAACTGCTTGAGCGGAGATCGATGGGTCCAGCACCAATGGCCAGCGACGACTAGCTATCTTACCATGGGACTTGGCGCAGGCGAAATATAGTTTTGCCTTCAGATATGACGGTTACGGCCAACTCAAATTAATTCCGAACCCAATTTGTGTAAGCAAAATTAAGTCCTGCTCCTTACACTAAGCCTTTGCCCGTACCAAATTCGCATTACGATGTTGGCTTCGATAAAAAGATCGGGTGTTGACTCTTCTCAAAACATAATGATAACGTTATCAAAATTTTGAGTAAAGGCTGCTGAATAACGACATCAATTCGGCAACAAGAGCTCAAATGAGATAATGAGCGAGGATCACAAAGATGTCGATGTCCAAGGTATTCGGTCTGAAAGGCATTGAGCCAAAGCCGAGAACGACCAACCAGATCTGGGCCAAGGACGTGGGGTATGATGAGGCCCCATGGTATCACGAACGCATGGGCCTGACCGAGCTTGGAGATTTTTTAGACGTTGCAGGCGAGCGCATTGACTATGTGAAGATCGCAACCACGCAGGTATTGAACCACCCCGCGGAATGGATAAAACGCAAGATTGAGCTCTATAAAAAGCACGAGATCCAGCCGTATCTAGATCACGGGTTCTTTCTTCGAGCCTACAAGAACGGGGTTGTTGACGAGGCCATAGAGGCAGGTGCTGAGCTTGGGTTTCCTGTGATCGAACTCATGAACACCTACGGCGACGTTGCCGATGAACAACTCAAAGCATGGCGCCAACGCGCCATAGATTGTGGGATGAGTATAATCTATGAGCACCATCCCGAACGCGGATGGCGCAAGGGTCAGTCTGATATTGTGGATGTGCCTGCCACCGCAGTGGAAATCGCTCAAGGCGCAGAGCCGTTTCTGGCGCATGGCGCCTTCACGCTTTTGATTGACCACGAAGAGATTGAGATACAGGAAGAGGCAGCAAAAGACGTGCTGAATGAAGTCCGCGAGATTCTAGGTAAAGATCGCGTGGCATTCGAAGTCACATCGACCAAAGAAGCAGAGATGTTGTGGTATACTAACCTGTTGGACTATTTCGAGATGTTCGGCAGTGACTGTAACGTCACGAACATCATGCCTAGTCAGGTCATGTTCATTGACACGCTTAGGTCGGGTGAAAGGCCGACAAATTTATTGTTCGACCGTTACCCGGAATTGAACCGGGTGCGTCACAAGTAATGAATATGGTTAGTGGTGATAACGATATCAAAATTTATCGCCTGCAGTGGAAACAATCGGGCTCGATCTGCGGATTGCGGGGGAAGAGCAATATCATCAAAGGGAGCGATCAGTAGAAAACGATAACGTGCGTTTCGGGACGTATCATTTCGGAATGCGCGCCAAAAGGGCCCCTGGAAGCGGCATCAATGTTTGCAGGGCCGCCATTCATCAATGGTGCTGGGGTATAATCCTCGCACCGCCAAACTCGGCTGCATCAAAGTCAAGCAGTCAATTTCTAAGGAGGATAAAATGTTAAAGAAGACGCTAAAGACCATGTCCGGCGTGATTGCCGCAGGGGTATTGTCGGTAACGGGAAGTGCTGTGCTAGCGGAAGTGAATTTCGAGGGTGAAACCGTAACAATCATCATTCCATTCAAAGAGGGTGGTGGTACGTCACGCACGTTCCGTTTTTTCCAGCCTTACCTGTCCAAATATTTACCAGGTAACCCAGTGATCCAGCTTCAGCACATGCCGGGCGGTGGCACGATCAAGGGCGGCAACTTTTTCCACGACAATCAAAAAACTGATGGAACATTTGCGCTTGCGACATCTTCATCCGTGAACATGCAGCAGGCAACCGGCAACCCGCTGGCCAAATTTGACCTGCTGTCCTACGAACCGGTTTTGTCGCTGGCGACCACGACCCACTGGGTTACGCATGCGGATCTGGCAGACGGGCCAAATGACGTTTCTGGCTTGCAGGAATTACCAGTTGCCCTGTTCCCGTTCAAAACAGCCGCTTCGGCAGATTTGTTCCACCTTTGGGTCTATAAAACATTGGGTATTGACGGTGCACGCCCAATTCCTGGCTTGTCCAGCTCCGCTGGGTATCAGTCATTTCAGCGTGGCGAATTGCATATGGCGTCGCACGGAACAGGCAACTTTCTGAAGAAGGTCAGCAAGGATATTGCTGACGGGAAAGTGCACCAGTTCATGACACTTGGTGTTTTGCAGCCAGATGGATCCGTACAACGTCCGTCCTATTCGCCAGATGCGCTAACCTTCCCGGAAATGTACGAAAAGGTGCATGGCAAGCCGCTGGAAGGTGCAGAGCGCGAAGCCTATGAAGTGATCGCTGCCAACTGGGGCCCTGCCTCCAAAGGTCTGGTACTGCCCACTGGCACCTCGGGTGAAATCGTTGATGCGTGGCGCAAGGCGGTCGAGGAAATGACTAAGGACCTTGAATTCATCGATGCAGCTCCCAAGAATATCGGGCCTTTCCCTGTCGTAATTGGTGAAGACGTCCGCGGAATCATCGGCAAGGCGGTTGACCTTTCTGAGGCAAGTAAGCAGCAGTTCAACGATGCGATCGCGCATTACAACTTAACTTATCGTATCAAGTAGTCACTACGCAGTAATTACGAATCAGACTGGCCCCGAATTTCTGTTCGGGGCCAGTCAATTGCAGAGCGCACCGCCAAAGCGTTCTAACGATTGCGCCATGGCCAGCCAATTCCTCCTGACGCACATATGAGGCGGGGTTTGCACTGAAAGAGCAATTTATGAGTGGCGCCAAAACATGTAGTCGAATGTCGAAACGAATTCACAAAAGAGGTCGCCGTGGAAATTGAAATGTTCATGTCAGCGCTGACGCAGCTGTTTCAGATATCACATTTCCCATATCTCATGGCAGGTGTACTTTTAGGGCTAACACTGGGCATTCTACCCGGTCTCGGCGGAACGTCGGGTCTCGCGATCCTGCTGCCCTTTGTCTACACTTTTGAACCAAGCGTCGCCTTGGCGATGATGATTGGTGTCCTCGCGCCGACAACTACGTCTGACACCTTTCCGGCGGTTTTGCTGGGCATTCCCGGAACAGCAGGCTCACAGGCGACTGTCCTGGACGGACACCCCTTGGCCAAGAGAGGTGAAGCGTCGAGGGCGTTATCCGCTGCTTTTCTTTCGTCTCTTTTTGGTGGGTTGTTTGGGGCGATTATCCTTAGCGTTTCGATCTTCTTTGCAAAACCACTGATCATGTCTTTTGGTTTTGGCGAACAGTTCCTTTTGATCATTCTTGCCCTTCTGATGATCGGTGCGTTGACGGGTGCCAACTTCCTGAAAGGTCTGGCCAGCTGTGTGATTGGTCTTGTCATCGGTACAATCGGTCTGGCCCAAATTACCGGAGACCCCAGATATACGTTCGGCACGTTGTATCTCATAGATGGATTCCCACTTGTTGTAATGGGGCTGGGGCTTTTTGCGGTGCCCGAGATTGTCGGACTGCTCCAATCAAGATCCACGGTTGCGGGCGGTGGGAAGCTTGAAGAAGGCTGGCTGCACGGCATGCGTGATGCCGTCAGAAATTGGTTTCTGATCATCCGGTGCTCTACTGTCGGCGTGCTTGTAGGGGCGCTACCGGGACTTGGCGGAACGGTTGTTGACTGGATCGCCTATAGCCACGCAAAACAGACGATCAAGAACCCCGAAACACTTGGCACCGGCGACATTCGCGGCGTCATTGCGCCGGAATCGGCAAATAACGCCAAAGAAGGCGGGGCGCTCATTCCGACGATCCTGTTTGGAATTCCGGGGTCCGGGAACAAGGTACTTTTGCTTGGCGGTCTGGTTCTCGTTGGAATTGAGCCTGGCATCGAAATGGTCACGACCCAGCTGGACATTACCTATCTGATCATATGGTCGTTGGCGGTAGCAAATGTGGTGGGTGCAGGCCTGTGCCTGTTTCTAGCGAGACCAATGGCGCAACTTACTCGCGTTCCATTCTTTATTCTTGCTCCCATCCTGGTCGTGCTGATCTTCTTCGCGACCTTTAACAACGGCCGCGACTGGATCGATTTTGTGGCCTTGATGTTGTTCGGTGCGATCGGTGTGATGTTCAAGACTTACGGCTGGTCGCGACCCGCACTTTTGATCGGTTTTTTCCTGTCATCAAAAATCGAATTGCTAAGTTATCAAGTTAGCGCAGCCTATGGTCTGTCCTTTCTGTATCGCACCGGATCGATTATCATGATCCTCCTGGCTTTGGGCACGATATTCCTGCTTTTGCGGCAAAAAATGACGCCAGATGGCAAGTCGACCGTGGAAGAGGCTGGCAAACAGACCCTGTTCACATGCTTTTTGGCGCTGTTTCCCATTACCATGATCCTTCAGGTCGTGGCTCTGGATTTCCGCGCCAGCATCTATCCGATTGCTTTGAGCAGCGTGTTACTGTTGCTGCTTGCATCCATTGCGGGTCTGCAAATGGTGCAACAACGACCAGAAATGCACCGCATCAGTGACGCTAATATGACCTTACGGACCATGTCCCGGAACATCTTTGAAAACCACGGCACATTGTACGATCAGGTGCGGGCCTTTGCAATGATCCCTGTGTTCCTTATTTTGGTATTTCTGCTTGGGTTCCCGATCGCGGCTGTGGCCTTGATCAACGGGTTCATCCTGATACACGATCGTAGCAAGTACTTGGTTTCAATCATCGTATCAGCGGCGGTTCTGATCATTCTCTGGACTCTTTCAGGAGTTCTGACGCTGCAATATCCCGCTGGCATCATCGTGGATTTCTTGCCGCTTCCATGGTGGCTGGGTGGTCTCTGAAACCCTGCGGAAAACCCATTTCGAAAAGGAAACAAAATGAAAAACCAAAAGAGCTTTGTAGAAGCAAGAAACGGAATGATCGAAAGAGAGGCCAAACCACGCGAACGCGGCATCAACTATGTCCGTGCGCCGAAAATTTTGGGACATTATTTCGCGGATTTCCTGACTTGCTACGGTGCGCTGACCGATATCTTGAAACTGGGTACGAACCAGTTAACCTTCATTCCAGAAGACGAGATCAAAAAGGTGGTCCGGCTGAGTCATGACCATAGTGTAAGTGTCGCGGTAGGTAACCCGATCATGGATCAGGCACTAAATGCGGGATCGCAGGCGACCCGAGAAGTCATCGACTACGCCGCCACGCTGGGCATTGACGTCATGGAAATTTCGGTCATCGCACGTACCATCGATGACGAAGATCTGGCAGATCTGTTGGATTACGTGAACGGCAAAGGAATTAAGCCGATTGTCGAATGCGGATTGTCCTTTGCCCATGAACCGGTGGTCGATGGGCGCACATTCGCCAAACGTAAGAAGGCGCAAGCAAGGCGTGCTTTGGAAAACGGCGCTTGGAAGGTACTTTTGGAGGCTGAGGGTGTTTATGAAAACGTTAAGTCGGGCCAGGAACGCTGGGATTTTGTCGATGAATTCGCCGCGGATTTTGAGGTTCGTGACCTCATGTTCGAGGCAGACGAGCAGGACGTCATGTCCTATTACGTAAACGCCTATGGGCCGAAAGTGAACGTATTAGTGGATAATTCGCAGGTCATGCAGATCGAAGCCGCGCGTCGCGGTTACGGGCCCTGTACGCTGACTTGGGCAAAAGCAGCTGTGTTTTCTAGAGACTAAGCTGAAGAAACAGCGCCAATAAAAGAGACCGGAGCATTGAAACTTCTTGATGATGATAGGCTGTTCCCGAGCAACCCAAAAGGACTGGGATTGGCAAGGGATCTCTTCGCAAGCGTCTGTGACTTGCCAATCGTGAGTCCCCACGGCCATACTGACCCTGCCTGGTTTGCAAAGAACGCGCCATTCGAGAATCCGGCTGCTCTGCTTGTGACGCCGGACCATTATGTCTTTCGGATGCTTTATTCACAGGGCATCGCCTTGGAAGATCTGGGCATAAAGCCTATTGATGGCACCAACTTCGAAACGGACCCAAGAGAGATTTGGAGGCGTTTCGCCTCCCATTACTATCTTTTCAGGGGCACGCCGTCGCGACTTTGGATCGATTATTCATTGCAAGAGGTTTTTGGTGTCAGTCAGGTTCTGTCTCATGAAACCGCAGACGAAATTTATGACCAGGTTGCACACTCTCTGACGCAGCCAGAGTTTCGACCGCGTGCCTTATTCGACCGTTTCAATATTGACTTAATGGCCACGACCGAGGGTGCGCTGGATACGCTCGAGCACCACGACGAAATTGCAAAATCTGATTGGAAAGGGCGCATAATTACAACCTATCGGCCGGATACCGAGATTGATCCGGACCATCCGCAATTCTCTGAAAACCTCCAGCGCCTTGCAGAGATCACCAACTGCGATACAACTACATGGAACGGGTATCTGGATGCCCATCGGAACCGGCGCAAGGTCTTTCAAGAACATGGTGCAACAGCAACCGATCACGGCCTTTGCAAGGCGAAAACGGCCAACCTGACTGCGGCCGAGGCCGAGGCGCTGTTCAAATCAATCATCAGCGGGACGCAGACACCGGAACAGGCCGAACTTTTCCGGGCACAGATGCTGACCGAGATGGCAAAGATGAGCCAGGATGACGGGATGGTCATGCAGATCCACCCGGGATCCTACCGAAACCATTCTTCGGGAGTATTCAGGCGATTTGGGGCGGACAAGGGATTCGATATTCCGCGCAGAACCGATTACGTGAACGACCTACGTCCCTTGCTGGACGTTGCCGGACACGACCCGAATTTCACACTCATTGTCTTTACACTAGATGAAACTGCTTATGGCCGCGAGTTGGCACCACTGGCAGGCGTTTATCCGTCATTGAAACTTGGCCCCGCCTGGTGGTTCTTTGACAGCCCTGACGGGATGCGTCGGTTCCGCGAACTGACCACAGAAACCGCCGGTTTTTACAATACAGTAGGCTTCAATGATGATACTCGCGCTTTTTGTTCGATCCCGGCACGGCATGATGTTGCCCGCCGCGTGGATTGTGCCTTCCTTGCGTCACTGATAACATCTGGTCGGTTGTTCGAAGACGAGGCGTTCGAATTGGCGCAGGATCTTACGGTCAACCTCGCCAAACAAGCCTATCGGTTATGAAATCAGAAAACAAAAACAAGCTGTGCAGATCTGCACCCGCTCCGAAAACCGGAATCGTACATCTGGGGCTTGGTGCTTTTTTTCGAGCGCACGGTGCGATATACATTAAGGAAGCCATGGCGCAGTCGGGCGGCGACTGGGGTGTGGTGGGCGTCTCACTGCGGTCCCCGGGTGTTCGTGATAAGCTGGTTAAACAGGGTTGTCTTTATACTGCACTAGAATTGTCGAGTCAGGGGTTGAAGTCTCAGGTCGTCGATGTCGTTACGTCCGTTCTTTTTGCTCCGGAGGATCCAAACGCGGTTCTTCGGGAAATGGTCGCCGAAACAACCCGGATCGTCAGTCTGACGATCACGGAAAAAGGATATTGCCGCGGTGGCGGGGATACGGCGCTCGACTTTGACCATCCTGATATCAAGCATGATCTGCAAAACCCCGCACCAAAATCCGCTCCGGGTTTTCTACTGCGCGCTCTAGAAATGAGAAGGCGTCGAGGACTGCGCCCTTTCACGGTTCTTTCTTTGGACAACTTACCGGCAAATGGGAAATTAACTCGCCAAATCGTGTGCGAGTTGGCGGTCCAGATCGACCCGGATCTGGCGCATTGGATCGAAAAGGAGTGCAAATTTCCATGCACTATGGTCGACAGGATTGTTCCGGCCACAACCGACGCCGTGATCAAGCGCGCCTACAACATCAGCGGATACCAAGATCCCGTTGTCGTGTCGCACGAACCATTTCGGCAGTGGGTGGTCGAAGACGACTTCGTCGATAGCGCACGGCCAGCTTTTGAAGCCACCGGCGTTCAGCTAGTTGATGATGTAGAATTATTCGAACATTTGAAGCTGCGAATGCTCAATGGCACCCATTCCGCACTGGCCTATCTTGGCATTGTTGCAGGATATGAAGTCGTTGCAGAGGCCATCCGCGACGAACGAATCGAGCGATTCATCGATGACCTTTGGCGGAAGGAGATAACTGAGTCTCTGGTATCACCACCAAATACGGATCTAAATAAATATGCTAGTCAGCTAAAAGCACGCTATCGAAACTTGGAAATTCGCCATCTACTGGAGCAAATCGCGATGGATGGCAGCCAAAAAATTCCGCAACGGATATTGGCGCCGCTTTTTGAAAACCTTTCGGCAGGGAAGCCCTATAAGCGGTTGCTAATGGTTGTCGCCGCTTGGTTCCGGTATATCGAAAGGCGGTCGAAGTATGGACAACTTGGGCTTCACGACCCCCTTCAAGAGGAGCTTATACGGGCCGCAAAGAACGCTTCAGATGACGCCGCTTTGGCAAAGAATTTGCTCCAAACAGCACCGGTTTTTGGCGACCTGCCGACCCATCTGATCGCCGACGAATTAGTCGCCATTCTGGGCCAAATCGGCGATATTTATGACACCGCCCGACTTGAAGGAGTACGGCAATGAAAGAAACTTGGCGTTGGTATGGCACCCTGGACCAGATTAAGCTTTCTGAGGTTCGTCAAACGGGCGCGGCAGGCATTGTTACAGCTTTGCATGAGATCCCTTATGGCGAAGTGTGGCAACGAACCACGATCGCCAAAAGACGCGATAAGATCAGGGTTGCAGGATTTGAATGGGATGTGGTGGAAAGCTTGCCACTGCACGAAGATATCAAACGGGGCACCGGGGATCTTGCGTCGCTTTTTGCCAACTACCGGCAGTCCATGGCGAATCTGGCCGCCGAGGGTGTCCATACCATTTGCTACAACTTCATGCCGCTGCTGGATTGGACACGCACTGAGTTGAATTCACCGGTCGCAAACGGCGGAACTTGCCTGCGCTTCTCGGCGTTTCGGATGGCCGCATTCGAGATCTGCATGTTGGGTCGCGCGGAAGCGGAAAACGATTACCCCACCGATGTCATCGCAAAGGCGCGCGAATGGTACGTTGCTTCAAGTGAAGAAGATCAGAAAGAGTTGCTGAACTCGATCATGTCGGGCATGCCGGGCGCCTATGACCGTTTTGATATTATGGGGTTGCGGCGCGCGCTCGATACCTATCGAGGCATGGATGCTGCGGATATTCGGGCAAATTACCGACGCTTTCTGCACGAAGTCGTTCCAACCGCACAGGATTTGGGGATGCGATTGTGCGTACATCCTGATGACCCGCCGCGCGATATTCTCGGTCTTCCACGTATTGTTTCGAATGCCGATGATATCGCGTGGATTATGAGCGCCTATGACGCACCTGCTAACGGTCTGACGCTCTGTTCCGGTTCGCTGGGTGCCAACCCCGAAAACGATCTTGTCGACATTACACAAAAGCATTCCGACCGGATCCATTTTGTTCATCTTCGAAACGTCCGCAAGGACCCGGATGGCTCGTTTGAAGAAGCTGAGCACCTGAGCGGGGACACGAGTATTCCAGCCTTGTGCCGTATCCTGTTAGGGGAGGAAGAGGCGCGTAGGTCTGCAGGGCGCCCAGATTGGCAAATCCCGTTCCGTCCTGACCATGGTCACGAACTTCTGACTGATCCTCAAAAGAAGACATTTCCGGGTTATCCTTTGATCGGACGGCTTCGCGGCCTGGCCGAAATTCGCGGCGTGCTCCACGCTTTGAGCGCCTGAGTTGGCCCTGTCAGAATAAACCACTTTGCCTGACAGCATCTTGGAAATTAACTTCTGCGACATGCCCAATCCTGTATCCTTTCGCTACTTCAAAACCAGTCCTGAGATCATCCAACTTGCGGTGATGCTGTATGTGAGATTTCCACTCTCACTGAGGAATGTAGAAGACCTGCTTCATGAGCGTGGAGTAGATGTAAGCTATGAATCTGTCCGGTACTGGTGGCACCGGTTTGGCCTAAAAAAAGCCATGGAAAAACTCCCAAATGTTTACCAACACCGCACTTCTAGCGGAATGCAATGGCACGGTATCCAACCAGTGATCCATCTCTAACCCCAGACCAATGTAGGTAGTGTAGGCAATGTAGGCATTTTGGAAAACTTTTCTGGGGGAATTCTCTGGGGACTTTTCGGATTTGCCTACATTGCCTACATTCCCTACACTGTTATCTCTTTTCTTTAACGAGGAAGGGGTAATAATATATAAGATACCCCTTCGTGTAAGCTGGATACACAAGCAGCCCCCAACCACTGGTCAGATAAAACAGTCAAGATCGGGTGTAGTTGCAGATATACCCAGTTGACGATTGCCAAACCCCAATCTCAGGTCAGGCTTATATACGATACCCGGGTATAGGGGGGTGGCACTGGCCCCCCAGCCATTACTGACCAGATTACTGACCAGAAAACGCCTTATTGTGATGAACTCGGGTATGCTGTATCTAATGATATCAGGATGTTAGCAGTAACTCAGCGCAGGTATTAGGAGTAGAACTACCTCCCCGGTGCGCCATCAACCCACATAACGCATTGTAATACCTCGCTATTTTGACTTTGATAGTGAGCCGTAGACCATGCTGGCAACCAAATCTAACACTTACACCTTTCAAAAGAACGGTATCTGGTACTTTTCCCGTAGAGTTCCTACCGATTTAAGACGGCATTATAGAACGGGTAGGATTGCTTATTCTTTAAGGACTAGATCGTATAGAAAGGCCCGTGTCAGGGCTTTGAGTGATGCTGCTAAACTAGACAGGCACTGGTACATCATGAGGATGTCTGCGGAAGATATTCCTGGCAAACATTTGCTAGATGACACAGGGCGTTCTGATGTAGGGCAGGGAGCAACTCTTTCTGACGCAGTTGCACTATACCTTCGTTTAAAAGGGCATAATAAACCACCTGTATTTGAAGCTACAGTCAAGCGTGGCTGTGGTTATCTAGTCGATTGCTGTGGAAAGAAAGATCTTGCTG
>Ga0181591_10003419_pt1 | contig 13784 bp, 14 predicted proteins | sample 071ome_33_FD_133757 | JGI IMG/M metagenome (GOLD analysis project Ga0181591, IMG submission 133757) | Coastal salt marsh microbial communities from the Groves Creek Marsh, Skidaway Island, Georgia - 071412AT metaG (megahit assembly) | ecosystem: Environmental > Aquatic > Marine > Intertidal...
CCTAACATACCAGAAAAAGTAAAAGGTGTGTCACTGAACAATGGCAGATATATTTTGTTTCTGGCTCAGAGGCTTAGCAAACTAAACAGATTCAGTCAACAATTAAAGAAAACAAATTACTACAACAATTGGACACGCAAACATCTTAAGGATGTTGTAGATTGGCGAGGTCGCTGATTTTTTTCAGTCTGCTGTCTCGTTCACACAGTTGCACATAGAGTTTTTTGTCTGTGCTCCATTCTGTGCCTGTCCACCATTCAAAACCTTTGAACTGACTTTTGTAGATACTGCTGGTTTCATAACCTGATCCCAGGTACAACTCAGACATATTTTTTTTCTTTGCCCAGGTGGCTTCCATGTCCACAGTGACTTTGGATATGGGCACAGTGTTGGCGTGTAACACACTTTCCACAGCATAACACTGGTCTGGATGTGCTCTGGCCAGATCTCGTCTGCTGTTGAAATTCAGCAGTTCTTCCTGAAACCAGTATCTTTTGATTTTTGAAAAACCAATTATGTTGGTGACATCACCCAGATAGTAGATTAGGAAACTGTCTCTGTCCTGCACACAAGCAAAAGGATCGTATAGGTCTTGGAACCGGGTTCTTTTCAAATATTTTTGGTACACAGATCGCAGTCCGGTCATTTCAATGTTGTGTTGTTCCGGCCGGATTTCCATCATCTGTATGTCTTGGCCTTGCCACTGCGCCTTGGTTTTTGGCGCACGGTATTTTCTCAGAGTTATTCTTGTTGATCTACTTTGGTAAAAACACTCCTGCAGGCGACCTTCATGCTGTATGGGATGATCCAGGGCCAACCATCCGTTGTCGATCATTTCTGCTTCTTCATAACTTTCTGGAATGGCATATGGTCTACACACCACAAGATCCTGTTTTTCCTGTCTGCCAAAACTGTGATTCCAAACATGTAACATTGTACAAATAGTTATGGGTCTGGAAAGATGTGCTAACGCACATCTGAAACTTCGCTGTGCTCGTTTCGTCTTTTGTTTGCGTCTCCTGTGGTAGATGAGCAGTCACAATTCGGCTATTGCTAGCCGAACCTCCTGTGGTGAGTTCACAGTCACCGTACATCGCTACCGTAGTCGGGCGGTTGTGCTGTACCCGTTTGCTCATTCATTACAACGCGAGCAGACATGACCCTTGTACGATATGTTCATGCCTACCTGAGGTTGGATCTGTTTCCCAGAGCCTCTTCATTTTGTTGTTACATCAAGGGATTCACCTGTCGCTGATAAAGCCGCATTTCCCTGCTCACTGTTTGCGATGCTATGTGTGCCTGTTGGTTTTTTGTGCTATTTTTGGTGTGCCTATCATACTTGTTTATATGAATTTCTTTGTGTGGTCAATCTTTTTGAATTTAAATATCACTATGACATGGCATTACCAAAATACAGTGGTTACACAATTACCAACTGACTGTGTGGGTTTTGTGTATGAAATCATCTGCCTCGAAAACAATCGCAGATACATTGGAAAGAAATTGGCCAAATTCAAGACCTTACGCTACAAAATGCATACGCAAAAAAACGGAAAAAAAGTACGCAAAAGAATTCGCGGCGCTGTGGACAGCGATTGGAAAGATTACTATGGTAGCAGTGATGCCTTACATGCTGACATTAAACGGTTTGGCAAAGACAAATTTAAAAGAATTATTTTGAGATATTGTAAGAGTAAAGCAGAGTGTAACTATTGGGAAGCACACGAACAATTTTCAAAAGGTGTGCTGTTAAGCGAACAATATTACAATGGTCATATAAGGGTAAGAGTACACGGTAAAGGTATTATACAAAAATAAAAAGCCTACATATTGCTATGCAGGCTTTTAAATTTAATTCAAAAATAATTAAGCCGCTTTTTCAGCGTTTTTTGCTTCTTGAATTTCTTTTCTTCTGGCTTTGATCAATTTAGACAGATTTGCTAAAGCCTTTCTTGCTCTTGTTGCAGATGCTTTAACACCTTTTTCAACAAACTTAGAATTTTCTTCTGAGTATGTTTGAATTTCTGTCATGATCGATTCATGTGTTTGTGACATAATATTAGTCCTTTGTTTGTTTGTTAATTAACATTGTTGTTATTAAAGAATGTATGATGTGGTTTTGTCAAGAGTTTTAATAAGGAATATATGATTCTTTTACCAAATCATAAATTTGATTTTTAAAAAATTTCCAATTTTTGATAATCATTACAATCTTTTTAGCAATAATATTATAATCTTGGGCAGATTCCATATGGCCTGGTTCTAATAGTTGTGCATTATGATTTTCCATATTATGCCGGTAAGTTATAAAATTTAAAACTATTTTTTCTATTCCGTAATCAATGTGTCCTTGTTTTTTCCAATTTAAAAAAGTACCCTGTCTACTTGTTAATACAAATATTTTTTTTGCTTTTGAATATAGTAAAGGTAAATTAGAATTAATATTTGACGAGCCAGAAGCAGTATGAATTAATATATCATATTCTTTTAAATTTTGTATACAATTTTTATCAGTTAAATCTAATATATCTTTCCCATAAAAATCTCCATCAACATATTTTTTTAATACATTGGCAAGTTTTCCATTACCACCTGTTATTAAAATATTTTTTTTAGTTGTCATTAAGAATTTTCCACCATTCAACAAAAGTTCCAGCAAAGTTAGTTTTTCTAATTTTGTCTAATTTTAATATATAATCCAATAATTTTTGACTGCAATCTTCGTTGGCAACATTTAATTTTTCTCTAATTGAATCAAATAAACTGCCCTTGTGTTTAGAAATTTTTAGTAAAACTTTTTCTTTTGCATGAATTGGCAAATATGAGATATCTAAAAAACCTTTATTCACAAACTGAGAATGCACTTCGCTACCAAAATTTTTCACTGCCCAAGTGTAAAACTCTATCATATAGAAAACATTTAATGATGAGATTGTATTGTAAGCAATAAGTTTAAAGTTTTTTTCTTTAATACTTTTTAGGTTTTCTATAAATTTTTCCCATTTTCCAGGATATCTCAACATTTCATACCTCGACTCAATATCATCAACACTTATTAACATATCAACTCTTTTATGTCTTTTTAAAATTTGCTCTAATTTTTTTGATGGTAATACAGTAAGATTTGTATTAAATTTTACAATAAGTTGTTCTGGTTTTTTTATTTTTTCTAAAAATTCTTCTGGATATTCTTGCATCAATGGTTCTCCCCCGTGAAACTCAACATATTTTAAATCATCGAGATCAAAATTGTTAAAGAATATATCAATACCGGGTAGTAATTTTTTTTTAAATCTAAATTGCTCACTAATTTTGTATCCTAATTTTTCAGCATCTGTAACCCATGACGACGATCTATGATAACTGCAAATCATACATTTGCTATTGCATAAAGTCCCGTATCTTATGCCGATGCTTTGTAATCTATTTGTTGATAAATTATTATCGTTTGCAAACTGATTTTGTGCTTTACGTCTAGATCTTATGTTTTTTTTATCTTCATTATAACACACATTACATCCTAAACCATGATAAGTTTTTGCTAAAATATCTTTTAAATGATTTACTTCTTCTTTATATTCTTCTATGCTAAATTTTTTAGTATTCCACACATTACAAGGTTGTAATTGTATTTTATTATTTTCAACAATAACATCTAGATGGTTGAACGGCTGTGTGCAAAACATATCGACTTCCTTATATTATTATTTCCACGTCATTAGCATAATTGGTAAATCCATTTTCTTTTACCACTTTTAGCACACTGTCAACTCTGCTGATTAGTTCATCTTTGTGAGATATCAAGAATATGTTTTTGTTTTGTGTTCGGGCCATGTCTTTGAGAACTGCCATTGAACTTTCTACACCAGATGTGTCCATACCAGCATCAACAAGTTCGTCAATAAACAACAAGTTGATCTGTTGATATAAGCCTTCCCAAACATCTCTGAATGCCCAACTCAAAGAAAGTATAAGTCTGTTTCTTTCACCTCTACTTAGATTGTCAAAATCTAGTTCTCTGCCAAGTTCTTCTATGGCCACAGTCAAGTCTGGTTTGAATTCTACTGTGTGTGGCAGTTTTACCTTTGCCAAATAGTTTGCAAGTCTTTGATTTAAGAATGTCAAGTTTTGTTCTATAATTTTTGTTCTCAAGAAACTGTCTTTTGCTGTTAATAGTTTGTACAAAAACTCTTGGTGTCTATATAGATCTTCTAGTTCATTTGCTTTTGTGTAGTCAATTTTTTGAATAGCACTCTTTGTAAGTTCCTGTATCTGTTCTGCATAAGGATCTTCTTTGGCTTCTGTCTGCTCCAGTTGTCTTTTTAGATCTTTTAGTGTGCCTTTGTGGTTGTAGGCTTCGTCTATTGAATCATAGTAAGTGTCTGGTATAACACCCAAGTCACCTATTTCATCTATCTGGTGTTGTATTTTTACAAGATCACTTTTTAGTTTGTTGCTGTAATCTTCGCTTTCTGTCAACATTGTTTGCAACTTGTCAACCAAATGTGTGTGTTTGTCATCTAGCAGTTCCTGTTCACAGGTTGGACATTTGGCATCTTTGGCATATTCTATGTCTTTTCGAGTTTTGTCTAAGTTTGAATCTGCTTTGGTCAAACTGTTTTCATGATATGCTTTTTCCTTTTGTAAACTTGTTAAAGTTTTTGTGTCTTCTGTGTGTTTTTGTAATTTTTTATGTGCATCAAGTTCTGCTGTGATATCCACTTTGTCCAGTTCTTCTATGGCATCATTGAACTTGACAATGTCTTGATCTTTTTGTGTTTGCCAAGCACTACTTCTTAATTTTATAGTTTTTATTGATTCACTTATTTTTTCATTGCTCTGTTTGATACTATCAAGTCTATATTTTTCACTCATTAGTTCGTCTTTTGTACCACGCATCTGTTCTTTAAGTAAATCTGCTTTTTCTGAAAGTATAGTGATACCTAGCAGTTGTTCAATTATTTCTCTTTGTTCTGCTTGTTTTGTTGCTAAGAAAGGCTGTGTGTATGTGTTTAAAGCAATGATGTTTTTGAACATGGCATGAGTCATACCTATCAGTTTGTTGATTTCAGCCTGTGTTTCTCTGTTTTCTCCTTGTGCTTCATTGCTGTCTTGTTCAACATCATTGATATAAAATTTTAATTTTTGAGGCTTCCTACCTCTTTCTATTGTGTATGTGATGTTGTTTTTTTCAAAAGTAATTGCCACCAACATGTCTTTGTTGTTGGTTTTGTTTACAAGATTGTCTTTTCTAATCTGTGTGAGAGCATCGCCAAACAGTGCATAACTGATTGCATTTATTATTGTGGTCTTACCTGTACCGTTTCTAGCACCTGCATCATCGCCACCAAGATCAATGTTTTCTCCCAATACTAGTACTAGATTTTTGCCTTCAAAGTTAATGGCCTGTGTTTGGTTACCCACACTTAAAAAATTCTTAACTGTGAGTGTTTTTACTGTTAACAAGTTTACTCCTCTTTTACAAATATACCGTCTACCATCCTGCCTTTTCTGTCTTTGATATCATCATAGGCTTTTTGTAAACATTCTTCTATTGTTATGTTGTTTCTTTTCATTATGTTGATCATTACCACCAACATGTCACCAAGATCATCTCTCATATCTTTTTCTTTGCACACAGAATCAGATAATTCACCAAGTTCCTGTACAAGTTTTAACACTTGATCTTTGTCTGTGCTACCAGCAATTAAGTTTCTGTCTTCGTGCCATTGTTCAATCAGTTTTACAAGTTCCATAAGTCTCCTAGTTTTTTACGTCCAAGTTGTTGTAGATTGCCATCAGTATTTTTTTGTCATATGTTTGTGAATCAACACTTTCCAATTGTTTTACAACTATTTGATCCACACTGTCAAACTTTTCAATCACAGCAGTGGTTTCTTGTGCTTGATTTACTTGTTCTGGAATCAGTTGTAGTTCTCTTAATTTGTATTTGTCAATGAATGTTTCTCTGATAAAGTTTGCTTCTTCATAACTTATTTTGATATCAAGTGTGACTCTCACATACATTTTTTCTTTTAGTAATGCGTCAGGATCGGCCAACAGTTCGCTAATTTTGTAGTTTCTGTATCTTGGCATGTCTGGCCAATTGATATATTTTGGTGCACCACCATATTCTAAAATCATCATGCCTCGTTCATCATCTCCAGCATCAGCATAGTTGTGTGGAAAAGCATTGCCCATGTAACTGATATTGTTTCTCACTTGTCTTTTATGAAAGTGTCCTGTAAACATGTATTCTTGGTTTACAAAATGTTCTGCTTTTATTCCGCCCACGTCTGGCATTTCAACCATGGCGTTCATTTGGAAATAAGGCAATTCAAAATGTCCAAACATATATCTCTGTTTCATCTGTGGAATACGTTTCCATTCGTCTTGCACAATCCACGGAATCAGTGCCACGTCTTCTGTTTCAATCCATTCATTCACAATGTGTATGTTTGGAATGTTTCTAATAAACTCCATGGAGTTTATTTCTCTTTTGTCTCTGTAAAATAAATCGTGATTGCCCATTAGCACATAGACTTTTTCAAATGCTTGACCCAATCTTTCCATATTGGAAACTGTGTAGTTCATTGTGGAAACGTTTGTGCTGGATCTGTGATGGTGCCAGTCGCCTAAGAATATACAAGTTTCACAGCCGTGTGCTTTGGCTTGATCTATGAACCAGTATATGAATGCTTCGCAATCGTCGTTGTGAATTCTTGAATTACCTTTCATCCCAAAATGGATGTCTGTAAAACAAGCGACTTTTTTAAAAAATGCCATTACTTTTTTACTTCCTTATATTTAAGTAGACTGTAATCTGCCTTGCCAGTTTTTTTCATGTGTTTATTAAATTGTGCCATGGATGTTTTTGTTGCCACTCTTATTACTTTTGTTTGTTCTTTTATTTTTTTATTTTGTTTTGCAATCAGTTCACTCATTTGTCTTGTCATAGATGGCATAAGATTGTTTTGTTCCATTATGTCATCTCTTATGTTTTGATTTTTCTTTTCAATGTTTAAAATTCTTGTAAAACTGTTTGTGATTGCCGCTGTGTAATAGGCAAATGGATTTTCTGATTTTGATTCATCAAATTGTAATCCTATTTGACTCAACTGCATCAAGGCTTGTGACTGCATTTCATCGTTGTAAGTGTAACCTCTCCAGTTGGATCTTGTTCCGTATCTTTCACACAATTTCATGTACATCTTTGCCAGTTCAGCAGTGATGTTTCCGTGATTACAACTAAATGATCCGTTAGACATTCCGCCAATCCAATGACTTTTTCCTACACATTTAGGTATTCCTTTTTTGTCAATTCTGTAGTGTTGGAATGGAGGAAAATTTACTTTGGTATGTCTATCCGCAACAGTTTTAGGATTATTTTTTCTAGTTGCATCTTCTGGAATATGGTCAAATGTCATCACTCTAAACACTAGATCAGTTTTGTCAATTTTTCTTGAGCTGACTTCAAAGTCTGACATTTTCAATTTATTTTTTCTGCCCGCGGCCGCTTTAGCAGTTTCCCATGCTTCTTGAGTCATTCTTTTGGCTTTATTTTTCCTCGCCTGTGATATAGTGGTTTGATTAATCTTTTTTACATCTTTTACAATTATATCATAACTGCTATCGTCATCAGACACATACGAACAATATGTGTTTTTACTAAAATGTATTTGTTTCAACAGATCACGATTGTTTAAGTAGTTTACTCTTTTCATAATTTTCTTTCAATTTAAGTTTAGAATGACCACAAACAGGTCTGTTGAAATGTGTTGTAAAACGGGCCGTAAAGTGAATAAAATGCGCCTATAATTGTGCCTATAAATATTGTTTATTATACGATATTTTTTATGGCAATACAACCACAAAGATCAAATCAAAAAACGCTGGGTCAAGCAGTGGGCCAAGCGGCAACAAATGTGTTCAACAGAACTCTAGGAAGACTGTTCGGTGCAGGTTTAAACAAAGGTGCTGAAAAAGGTATTTTTGGTGGTAATCCAAGCACAGCAAGATGGACCACAAGATCTGGTTCCACTGATTGGAGAGTCAAACTTACTATTCCTTCAGATAGTGACCTTTTGAATCAGATGTTTTTTCAAGGCAGTAACAAAAATGCGGCAGGAGGCACTTACAATCTTTTAGGACCACTTGTGCAAAACAACGGTATCATATTTCCAATAACTCCTTCGGTTATCATACAGCACACTGCAAATTATCAACAGTTGGCAACAACACATGCCAACTATCCGTATTATGCATATCAAAATTCTGAGCCTGCAAATTTAACAATAATAGGAGAATTTCCTGTTCAAAATCAAACCGATGCTGAACACTGGGTAGCGACAATTCATTTTTTAAGAGCAGTAACAAAAATGTTTTTTGGCGGCGAAGATCAAACTCGGGGAAATCCACCACCAATTTTACAATTCAATGGTTATGGTAATCATGTTTTTAAAAATGTTCCAGTGATTGTAACCAACTTCACTTGTGAACTTAGATCAGACGTGGATTACATTGCTACATCACAAGGTAGTGGCAGTATGAGACAGGCCAGCAAGTTGCCTGATGCTGTAAGAGGCACAGACACATTAACACTAAATCAAACTAGTGAATTACCTGCAACTTGGGCACCAAGTCTCAGCACAATAACAGTTCAGATACAACCTATCTACTCAAGAGATACAGTAAAATCATTTTCAATGAAAGATTTTGTTTCAGGAAAATTATATAACGGTCCAGCAGATAAACAAGGTACAGGATTCATTTAATGGCGACATATTCAAATACATCACCTTATTTCAAAACACCTGAAAATGAAATCAGTTTAGATTTTCTAGTGCCGAGACCAATTACTGCAGACCAAGACGATGTGTCTTATACAGTTGATCAAATTTATGCATATAGACCAGATTTATTGGCATATGATTTGTATGGCTCACCAAGACTTTGGTGGGTATTTGCCCAAAGAAACCCAAACGAAATTGAAGATCCAATTTATGATTTTGCCCCTGGAGTTACAATTCAATTGCCAAAATTAAGCAACTTGAAAACTGATCTAGGAATATAAAATGGCTATCGATGAGGCATACACTGAAAAGACCATACAAAGAGCCGAAGGTATAATTGGTCAAAAAAAACCCGACAGTTACGTAAGAGACAATGTTTTACACAAATATGCTTCATACAATTATGTGTTTACACTTTCTGCATTAAGCAGATTTGAATTAGACAACCCCAATTTCATAATGACCAATCCGCCTCATGACATAGTGGCAAGAACAGGAGGTATAGGAAATAGTAGAAATTTTAGTAATCCAGATTTTACTAATGACAAAATATTTACTAACACACAGAAAATAAAAACTACTTTGTCAGCACAAGAAATATTAGAAAAAAATAGAGACATTTATTTTGAAAGAGTTGAAATTGATTCTCGTCCATGGTTCAATCAAGAAAGAAAACTAATGAATTTTACCAAAATAGAAATGAATCTGTCAGAACCACACGGCATTACATTATGGCAAAAAATCAGAGCGGCGGCCGCAAACAATGAATTTTTAAATCATCAAAATGCTCCTTTTTTATTGACAATCGAATGGAAAGGGTTTGATAGTAAAGGAGTCGAAGTACCAGATTCAACCACTGTAAGAAAACTTCCAATTTATTTGACGCAATCAACAATGAGTGTAAATGCAGGCGGAACAGTTTACAGTTTGACAGCAGTGCCATGGAAAGATTTTGCAAAAACAAATGCATTTTTGTACACAAGAGGATCAGGATCAATTAAAGGCACAGGTACACAATTGCAGACTTATCTTACAAATTTTGCAAACAGTTTGAACAACAACATGAAAAAAGAAACACAAGAAACGCCCGGTGCACCTGCCATACGGGAATACCCAGACACTTATATTATTACAGCAGATCCTAGTATAGGAGGGCAAAAAGGCACAGCAGAATATGAAGACTATTTTACTGCAATATATTTTGATTCTGCAGGCGAAGGTGTCTTTAATGACTTTGGGCAAAGCAGATTAAAAGGTGCTGATTATAAAGCAGGACAAAGTATTGCAAAAATATTAGAAGATTTTGTAAAACAATTTCCAGAATATAGCGATCTTGCCGCTCTCTGTGAAAAATATTGGAAGGATGTGGAAGGGGCACAATCATATGATGACAATCAACAAATGCCTACTCCGTGGGTACCATGGTTCAAAATTGACACAACAGTGACAGTACATCCTGAATTTGATAGAAAATTAAAATCACATCGTAGAACAATTCATTATCATATAAGACCATTTTTAATCCATGTTGCAAATTTTGCTCGGGCAGGATTAGGCGGATATGACAGTTGGGGCAAGTATACAAGAAAAAGATATGATTATATCTACACAGGAAAAAATTTAGATATATTGGATTTAGATATCAGTTACAACAGTGCCTATGCTCTTGCTAAAATTGTTGACGATGGCGAAGCAACAACAAGAAATTCAATTGCAGATTTTTTTTACAAAATAAAACAGTGGTTTGGTGGATCGCGTTTTCCTGAGCCAAATCTACCCTTACAAGAATTTCCTAGTATCAGTTCTGGTTCTCAAGATTCAATTTTTAAACTTGAAAATTTTGCACAGACGCAACAATTTTATGATTTTTTAACAAATCCACCTGGGGATATGGTTTCAGTTGAAATGCGGATTATGGGCGATCCAGCCTTTATAGGCCAAGATTGTTTTTTGCCAATGCCTACACCACCAACAAGCGGAACTTATCTTGCAGATCAGCAGATTGCGTCAATCAAAGGAATTGAATGGGATGAAAATTTACAAAGTTTTAATTTTGATAGAACTGAATGTAACGTGAGATTAAATTATATTTTTCCAGATGATTTTGAAGAAAACACAGGACTGTATAAATTCAATCAAGGAGACACACCTCAATTTTCTGGACTATATAGAGTAAACGGAGTTACTAGTGTTTTTGAAAATGGACAGTTCACACAAACTTTACAAATGACAAGGCATTTAAATCAAAACAATCCATCTGATGTGGAAACGGAGGAAAGTAAAACTAAAAAACCATCAGAATCACAATACACTGAAATAAAACCGGAGTCTGCATAATGGCCATAACAGCACCTTTTAGTAACACAAAAAAAATTGGTAAGGATGAATCTTATACTGATATAGATTCAGGTCCGTTTATTGCAATTGTAAAAGATAATGTAGATGCAACTTACATGGGAAGATTGAAAGTTGTTATTCCTGCACTTAATAAAGGCAAAGAGGCTTTTGAATCTGAATTAATTACTGTTCAATATCTTCCTCCTTTTTATGGCGCTAAAAGTCCAGATTCAGTTAATGAAACAGATATAGCAAACTTTGTTAGTTCACAACATTCTTATGGTATGTGGATGGTACCACCTGATATAGACACAAAAGTTTTAGTAATTTTTGTTGAAGGAAAAATTTCTGAAGGATATTGGATTGGTTGCGTACAAGAGCCATTTATAAATCACATGACACCAGGTATTGCTAGTTCAACAAATACATTTAGTCCCGTAATAGGAGATACCGATGTCACAGATAAAAATGCATCTTACGGCACAGACAATTTGCCTGCTGGTGAGGTTAACAGAGGACAATTTAAAACTTTGAGAACAGCAGGATTTGATAAATTGGGTAAACCAATTCATCCTTTTGCAGAAACTCTTAAAAACCAAGGCCTTGTTCAAGACGATGTAAGAGGAAACACAACTTCATCTGCAAGAAGAGAAACACCAAGCAATGTTTTTGGTATTAGTACTCCCGGACCGATTGATCAACGTTCAACAAAAATAGATAGTCTCGGACCAAAAGATAAAAGCAAAAAAATTAAAACCACAAGAAAAGCCGGACATACTTTTGTTATGGACGATGGTGATATACAAGGACAAAATCAACTTATTAGATTGAGAACCAGTTCGGGCCATCAATTATTAATGAATGATTCAGCAGGTGTTGTGTATCTAGCCAATAGTGAAGGCACAGTATGGATGGAATTTTCAAACAATGGCATGGTTGATGTTTATGCTCAAACAGGTTACAACCTGCGTTCAGGAGCCGACATAAATTTCCACGCAGAAGGTAACATCAACATGTATGCAAACAAAAATGTTAGAATCAAAGCCAATGAAGATTCTGGAACAAATGAATCAAAAGGTTCTGTAAGTATAGATGGTGCTAATATTAAACAGTTTGCTACTGAAAATATAAGACAACAAGGAAATAATATTTTTACAAAAGCAATTAAAAACATCACAGGTGACGCAGGTGCAAAAAATATTCAACAAGGTATCAACAGAGTTGACTTAATAGGCGGACAAGTGCATTTTAACAACTATCCAACTATTAATAATTTAGTAGACCCAATGAGTAGAACATCTTTTAGTCAACCATACGGTACAGGCACTAAACTTGACAACTATCCAGACGTAACACTTCAACCATTAGGCAATATCTATAAAATTGATAGAGCGTTGCCAAGTTTATCAGGTATGCGTGTACCAACCCATGAACCATTCTGGGGACATCAAGATAACGCTCCTGCTTTTGGTTCAGTTGGCGGTACTAATACGTCAGTAGGCACAGCAGGATGGATTGAAAATCAAAATAGAAATGCAGACCTTATGAGTATAAAGTGGGCTCAATATCGTGAAGACTTAAATGCAGAACTTAATAAAAATCCAAACGGTAGCGTGACAAGTTTGACAAGTGTTTTCAACGCAGGATACAGTAAAAAATATAGTGTAGACAACAATTTTTTAACTGCCAATGTAGACGGTTATCTAAATCTAGGACAAGGAGCCTACGAAACTTACAACAATCTTTCATCAAAAATTACAAATAATTCAAATGACAATTTGACTAGTGTATTGATCAATGAGGCAGGTGTGTTATATACAAAGAATGCAAACCAAATAATAAGAAACACAGTCACTAACAAAGTAACAGGCAACCTTAATAAAACTGTAAACACTGTAAACAAAGTTGGTGTACTTCTTTCTGATCAACAAGTAACAAACACTGTTCAAGGTATTGTTCCTGGTTTAAGAACTACAACCAACACATATAACAATCTTTCTAAGGTGACAGAAACTTACAAAAATGTTGTAGGTGGCAAAGTTACTGCTGTCACCCAAGTAAATTCAGCGGTAAGTACATTCAGTAACAGTGTAGTCAAAAAAGTAGGCAGTGTTGCAAAAAGCATAGGTAAAGTATTTGGATTTTAATAATGGCAGAAGCAGATAACAGATATCTAAAAGGGCAATCAACTTTCAAAGGTTTTAGTTCGAGAGCAGAACAAACCAACTATAAATTGTATGATTTTGCTCTTATAAAACAAGATCTTTTGAACAGACTCAGTGTGAGAAAAGGTGAAAGAGTAGAAAATCCTGAATTTGGCACAATCATTTACGATGTGCTGTTTGAACCATTGACAGAAGGCCTTAAACAGGCAATTGCTGATGACATTACTGCCAATTTAAACGCTGATCCTCGCCTACAAGCAGAAGACATAATTGTGCAGGAATTTGAACAAGGAATATCTGTGCAGGCCACAATCAGATTTGTTCCATACAATGTTGTGGAAAAACTAACATTTAGTTTTGACGAAAATAGCACACTCCGTCTATCTTAATATACGCACTTTATATAAACCATAAATATTCATACAAACAGTATGGCCACAACAGATAGACAGAACAGACTTTTAGTTGCTGAAGATTGGCGGAAAATTTA
>Ga0181591_10003420_pt1 | contig 13782 bp, 11 predicted proteins | sample 071ome_33_FD_133757 | JGI IMG/M metagenome (GOLD analysis project Ga0181591, IMG submission 133757) | Coastal salt marsh microbial communities from the Groves Creek Marsh, Skidaway Island, Georgia - 071412AT metaG (megahit assembly) | ecosystem: Environmental > Aquatic > Marine > Intertidal...
CGAATCCTTCGCGCACTTCCTTGACCTCTTCCTTGAAGCGTCGCAGCGTCTTCAGCGAGCCTTCATGGATCACGACATTGTCACGAAGCAGGCGCACCTTGCAGCCCCGCTTGATGATGCCCTCGTTTACCATGCAGCCGGCAACCTTGCCGATCTTGGACACACCGAAGACCTGGCGAATCTCGGCATAGCCGATGAAGTCCTCCTGCGTGTCCGGGCTGAGCAGGCCACCCATCGCCGCCTTCACCTCGTCGATCAGCTCATAGATGATCGAATGATAGCGGATCTCGACGCCGTCGCGCTTGGCAAGGTCACGCGCCTGCGGAATGGCGCGGACATTGAAGCCGATGACAATGGCATTCGACGCCGTGGAGAGCGAAATGTCGGATTCACTGATCGCGCCGACACCGGCGGACAGGATCCGTACCTTCACCTGGTCGGTGCCAAGTTTTTCCAGCGCCACGCGAATGGCTTCCAGCGAACCATGAACGTCGGTCTTGATGACAACCGGCAATTCCTCGGCCTCGCCGGCGGCGATCGCCGACAGCATCTGTTCGACCGACCCGCGGGCGCCGCGGGCAGCCTCGCGCTCCTTGATCTGGCGCGTGCGGTATTCGGCGATCTCGCGGGCCCGTGCCTCGGATTCGACAACAACACAATTGTCACCGGCCATCGGCGTGCCGTTCAGGCCAAGAATCTCGACCGGCCGACCCGGTCCGGCGGTTTTCAGGTTCTTGCCACGATCATCGAGAAGTGCACGCACACGGCCACTCTCGGCGCCGACCACAAAGATATCACCAAGCTTCAGTGTTCCTTTCTGAACCAGCAGAGTGGCCACCGACCCACGGCCACGCTCGACCTTCGCCTCGACGACAACGCCGCTGGCGGCGCGGTCCGGATTGGCGGTGAGTTCAAGCAGTTCGGCCTGAAGCATGATGGCTTCCTCGAGCTTGTCGAGCCCCTGGCCGGTGATCGCCGAGACATCGACACACAAAACATCGCCGCCATATTCCTCGGTGATGATCTCATGCTGCAGAAGATCGTTCCGCACCCGCTTCGGGTCCGCCTCGGGCTTGTCACATTTATTCACCGCGACAATCACCGGACAGCCGGCGGCCTTGGCGTGATTGATCGCCTCGACGGTCTGCTGCATGACAGAATCATCGGCCGCAACGACCAGGATGACGATATCGGTGATGTTCGCCCCGCGCGAGCGCATCTCGGTAAAGGCCTCATGGCCCGGCGTGTCGATGAAGGTGATCGCATTGCCGCCCGGCGTCTTGATCTGATAGGCGCCTATATGCTGGGTGATGCCGCCGGATTCGCCCGCCGCGACATCGGTCTGACGAATGGCGTCGAGAAGGCTCGTCTTGCCATGGTCGACATGGCCCATCACGGTGACGATCGGCGGCCGTGGCTTCAGGCTGGCGGCCTCGTCCTCCTCACCATCGAGCCCGATCTCGACATCGGACTCGGACACTCGCTGCACACGGTGGCCAAATTCCTGCGCGACCAGCTCGGCGGTCTCGCCATCAATTGTCTGCGCGGCCGTCGCCATCACGCCTAGCTTCATCAGTTCCTTGACCACATCGGCGGTCCGCTCGGCCATCCGATTGGCGAATTCCGCCACCGAGATGGTGTCCGGGATCACAACATCGCGAACCTGCTTGACCTGCGGCTGGTCATCACGCATCCGCGCCTTCTCGCGCTGCCGGCGGACCGAGGCCAGCGAACGCTGACGCCGCTGTTCATCGCCTGACAGCGCCTGGGTAATGGTCATCTTGCCGGACTGCCGGCGACCGGCTCCGTCACGGCGCGGCGCGGCCGGCCGGCGCGAGGGAATTTCCTCAACATGACGGCGACGGCGGCCCGGGGCGTCGGCTGTTGACGGTCCAGCAGGCGTCGGCGCGGCCGGTGCCGTGACATTCGCGGCAGCGGCGCGGCGGGCATTTGCCTCGGAATGTTTGCGCGCCTCTTCATCGCGGCGACGCTCTTCCTCGGCTTCGATTTCCTTCAGCTCGGCAAGCTCGGCGGCTCGGCGCGCCTCAGCCGGATCAAGCGGCGCGGCCGGCACCTCGGGCGGCGCTTCCGCCGCTGGCGCGTCAGATGCCACATCCGCTTCACCGGCAGGCTGTGCATCATCGACCGGCGCAGGCTTTTTCATGCCTTCCTGAAGCGCCCGAACACGGGCGGCACGTTCCTGCGCAGTCAGCCGGTCTTCCGTTGCTTCGACGGGTTCCGCCGGCACGGCTTCGGGTGGCGGCGGCGCGGCAACAGGCTCCGCCTTCGGCGTCGTCGCGCGATGCGGTGCGGCTGGCGCGCGCTTGCGGCGCACCTCGACCTGGACGGTACGACGTCCGGCGCCACCTGCATTGGCGCGCATCGCCCCCGCCTCGATTCCGCCAAGGGTCAGCTTGCCACCACCGGACAGGCTGAGCTTCTTGGATTTTCCGCTCTCGTCGCTCATTTACGAACCCTTTCCTGGCAATTGGCGTGCGCCGCAATGCGTGTCGCACATCCCATCGCCCATATGCGCAAGGTGATACACCGGTATCACCGTGCCTGACAAGCCGAAGACACAGAAAAGGCCTCCATGCGCATCAACTCAAGACGGAGTGTCTCCGCCAATTTTGGTGCCCTGCCAACACGAACACCGACAAAGGCAATGCTGTCGCGGCCGAAGATCCGGCCGAGTTCCCCGGCGTCCAGGCTGCGGCTTGTCCAGTCGACGGCAAGCCGCGAGGACAGACGTCGGAATTCCCGCTCCGAAGCGTCAGGTGCGGCAAGCAGTCCAACAAAACCGGCAGCCTCGGCAGCCAGTTTTCCCGCACCACCAACCACACAGCCGGCGCGGCGCGCCATACCAGCAGTAGCAATGGCCCGCGCCCTCAGCATCGCGGCAATCTGCGTGATGTCGCTTTCGGCATCCTGAAACCCGGCACCAATCCGCCGGTTCAGCAATTTCCTGTCATCGGCCCGGCGCAGGCTGTCGGCACTCAGCTCGATCCAGGCACCACGACCGGGCAGCCTTTCCGCCAGATCGACGACAGCATGCCCCTCAGGGCCGGCAACGAACCGGATCAGCCGGTCACGTGGCAAGCTCTTGCCGGACAGGATGCAGGTGCGCTCGGCCATGCGTTCCTCCGGACCATCGTACTAGCTTGCCGCCGGCGCGTCGCCGGAACCAGCATCGGCCTCGGCGTCACCGGCCGGCATCTCTGCCGCCTCGGCATCCTCGTCATCAAACCAGTGTGCACGTGCGGCCATGATGATGTCGCCTGCCTCGGTATCATCCTCCAGCCCATGCTCCGACAACAGTGCGACAAGCTCGTCACTGTCGAGATCGGCAAGATCGTCAAGCGTGACAACGCCGTTCTCGGCAAGCTTCAGCATCATGCCGAGGCTGATATATTCGAAGTTGCGGAGATCATCGGCAACCTTAAGCGCGTCCAGCGCCTCATTGATCCGCTGTGATTCACGCTCGACAAACTCGACAGCGCGAGTCTGCAGTTCCTCGGCAATCGATTCATCAAAACCCTGGATCGTTGACAGTTCCTCGATCGGGGTCTCGGCGATTTCCTCGGGCAGAACGAAACCTTCGGCAACAAGAAGATGGGCGATGACATCATCGATGTTCAGCGCCTCGATGAAGCGTGCCGAGCGGGTGCGGAACTCCTCCTGGCGGCGCTCTGATTCCTCGGCCTCGGTCAGAATGTCGATGTACCAGCCCGACAATTGCGAGGCGAGGCGAACATTCTGGCCACGCCGGCCGATGGCAAGGCTGAGCTGGTCGTCCGGAACGACGACTTCCATGCGGCTTGCCACCTCATCCATCACCACCTTGGCGACCTCGGCGGGTGCCAGCGCGTTGACGACGAAGGAGGCAGGATCCTCGGTATAGGGGATGATCTCGACCTTCTCGCCCTGCAATTCTCCGACAACCGCCTGTACACGGCTGCCCCGCATGCCGACACAGGCACCGACCGGGTCGATTCCCGGGTCCTTCGACAGCACGGTGATCTTGGCCCGGCTTCCGGCCTCGCGGGCAACGCCCTTGATCTCGATGATGCCGTCATAGATTTCGGGCACTTCCTGGGTGAACAGCTTGGCCATGAATTCGTTGCAGGCACGCGACAGGAAAATCTGCGGACCGCGCGGTTCTTCACGAACATCGATGATATAGGCCCGCACCCGGTCGCCCTGACGCAGGTTCTCGCGCGGGATCATCTCCTCGCGGCGGATCACCGCCTCGGCGCGGCCAAGATCAACCGTGATGGAATAGCTCTCGGCGCGTTTCACCGTGCCGACAACGATCTCGCCCACCCGGTCCTTGTACTCCTCATACTGGCGTGCCCGCTCGGCATCGCGGACTTTCTGCGAGATGACCTGCTTGGCCGTCTGCGCAGCAATGCGGCCGAACTCGATGGGGGGCAGGGGTTGGCGCCAGAATTCACCAACCGCCAGCGGCGGCGTCTGCCTGGCGCCTTCATCGACACTCATCTGCGTGGCGTCATCCTCGACTTCCTCGACAACCTCGATCCAGCGTTCAAGGGTGATGGCGCCGCTCTTCCGGTCGATCATCGCGCGGATGTCGCGGTCCAGCCCGTATTTGGCACGGCCGGCCTTCTGGATGGCCTCTTCCATGGCCACCATGACCTCTTCGCGATCAATCGATTTCTCACGCGCCACCACGTCGGCGACCTGGATAAGCTCAAGCCCTGGGATCGATGATGTATCCATTTTTTCTTCTACCTGCTCAGTTGCGTCCGTCAGGACGTGTAGATGTTGCCGTTCAGGACCTGGCGGTCGCCTCACGGGCCAGAATTTCAGCTGGATCGATTCGCGCCGAATCAATCTCCTCAAAGGCAAAGGCGAACCTGCCAAAACTGGTCTCGATGATGATCTTCCCATCCTCATCAAGACCGCCAAGACGCCCGTTGAACCGCTTGCGCCCGTCAAGCATGAAGCGGAGCGTGAGTTTCGCCAACTCACCGGCAAAGCGTTCATAATCCTCGATACGGGTCAGTGGCCGGTCGATTCCCGGCGAACTGACCTCGAGCGTGTAGGCGCTGGAGATCGGATCATCGACATCGAGGAGAGCCGCGATGTGCCGGCTCAGCTGTTCGCAATCCTCGACTGTCATGTCGCGGTCTTCCTTCGGTTCGGCCATGATCTGAAGCTGGCTGCGGCCGGTCTTCGCGCCGGAATACCGCACCCTGACGAGATGGAAGCCAAGATCGTCCACCGCATCTTCAATGATCTGGCTGACCCGTGATTCGACCAATGTCCGATCTACCCGTTTCCGCCATCAAATCCGTGTCCGGCGGCGCCGGACGTGACCAGATCTTCAGGCAATAAAAAAGTGGGCCAGCGGCCCACCATCTGAAGCGACAGTATGTTGTTGGGTTGTATATAATCGGTTGCCGGCGGCAAGGCAAGGGCGAAGCGACCCATGCCGGAACCCCGAATCAGAAATCCAAATCAGTCCAGCCGGTCAGAACGGCAAGTCAGAACGGCACTTCACCCCAGCTTGCGTTCAAACAGAAACCAGTTCGGGATGCGGGATTCTCGCTCCGCCTTCTTCATATAACGGGTCGGCACCAGTGCCTGTGGCCGCGCGCGCCAGTCCGCCGGCCGGCGCGCGGTCCAACGGAAATCGGGGTGCGAGCAGGCCGCCCGGAGAAGCCAGGACTTCGCCACCGGATGATCGCTTGCCAGGACAAGGCTGCCCTCCGGCCGGATCAGCCGTGCCAGCTCATCCAGCACGGCGGGGGCAAGGATCCGCCGCGCCGCATGGCGGCGTTTCGGCCAGGGATCGGGAAACAGCACATAGGCACCGGCAAGGCAGGCCTCCGGCATGCCAGCCAGAATCAGGCGCACATCATCGTCCCAGATCCGGATGTTGGACAGCGCCTGATCCTCAATATGACGAAGCAGGCTTGCAACCCCGTTGATAAAGGGCTCGGCACCGATGAAGCCGGCATCCGGGCGCGCCGCCGCGACAGCTGCCAGATTCTCGCCGCCACCAAAGCCGATTTCGAGAAATATGTCATCGGGCGAATGACTGAACTGCACAACCGGTGCCGCGGCCGGATCGTAACGCAGCGTTGGAAGACGCCCGTCGAGCAGCCCCTGCATTGTCGTGCGGAGCTTCCGCCCCTTGCGGCGCCCATAGAAATGGAGGCCACGGGAATGGGGGCCCTGGAAATCGGGATCGTTACCTTCGGGACTGGTCATCGTACTGGCGCCGGAATGCCGGCCCCCTCAGACCGACGCGGCCAGCTTGTCAGCCAGATCAACAGCTTCCCAGCTGAAGGTGCCCTCGCCGGCCTCGCCGGCCGTGCGGCCGAAATGACCATAGGCGGCTGTCGGTGCATAGATCGGTCTGTTCAGACCAAGATGCTGGCGAATGTTGCGCGGCGTCAGCGGCATCGCACCGACCAGCGCCTCTTCAAGGCGCGCGTCATCCAATGTCCCGGTGCCATGCGTGTTGGCATAGACCGAGACCGGCGCGGCTACACCAATAGCGTAGGCAAGCTGGATGGTGCACCGCTCGGCAAGGCCGGCGGCAACAACATTCTTGGCAAGGTAGCGCGCCGCATAGGCCGCCGAGCGGTCAACCTTTGTCGGGTCCTTGCCCGAAAAGGCACCACCACCATGCGGTGCGGCGCCGCCATAGGTGTCGACGATGATCTTGCGGCCGGTCAGACCGGCATCCCCGTCAGGGCCGCCAATGACAAAATTGCCGGTCGGGTTGACCAGCAGATCCTCGGCACCGACCATCCAGCCTTCGGGCAGGATGTCGGCGATCACCGGTGTGACCAGCCGGCGGATATCATCCTGGCTGGCGCTGGCGTCATGCTGGGTCGACAGCACGATCTTGTGCGCGCCGGTCGGACGGCCGTCATCATCATAGGCAAGCGTGATCTGGCTTTTCGAATCCGGCCCGAGGATGGAATCGGGATCCGCCTTGCGGATCTCGGCAAGCCGTTTCAGGATCTGGTGCGAGTAATGGATCGCCGCCGGCATCAGCACATCGGTCTCGCGGCAGGCATAGCCGAACATCAGACCCTGATCACCAGCACCTTCATCCTTGTCATCACCTTCATCCACTCCCATCGCGATGTCGGTTGACTGCTCATGGAGATAGTTCTGGAACTCGAAATGCGCGTGGTGGAACTTTTCCTGCTCATAGCCGATATCGGCAATGGCGCCGCGCACCGCGCCCTCGATTGAATTCAGGATGCCGGCAAGCTTGCCCCCGGATGCACGAACCTCGCCGCCGATCACCACACGGTTGGTTGTGGCAAAGGTTTCGCAGGCAACACGGGCTTCAGCCTCTTCAGCCAGAAACAGATCAAGGACGGTGTCCGACACACGGTCGCACACCTTGTCAGGATGTCCCTCGGAAACCGATTCAGAGGTGAAAAGATGACCCATATTTATCTCCAGTTTTTTTGATGTCTGCTCTACTGCCTCATCGGCCTGCCCCGGTCAAGGCAGATGACGATACCGGCAAGCATGACAAGCAGCATCAGAAATCCAGCCTCCCGCCACCGCACATAGACAGTCGGCGACAGTGACGGCGGCACTTCCACATCCAGAAAGCCTGTCTCGCCAAGACCGATTTCGCCAAGCTTCCGCCCCGCACCATCGAAACCGGCACTGATACCGGTATTGGCCACCCGGATCATCGGGATGCCCTCCTCGACCGCCCGCATGCGGGCCTGTGCCAGATGCTGCCACGGCCCCGGCGTGCGGCCAAACCAGGCGTCATTCGTCAGATTGACCAGCATGTCAGGACGCGGCCCGACAGATACAACATCCCCCGGAAACAATGTTTCGTAGCAGATCAACAGCTGCAGATGGCCGTAATGCGGCAGGGTGAACAGCCTGTTGCTGTCAGCCGGTGAAAAATCGGTTGGCCCGGCGAGAGCGTCGGCGAAGGGAAGAAAGCGCCGAAACGGCACATACTCACCGAAAGGTACAAGCCGGCGCTTGTCATAGAGCGCCTCGATGCGACCCTGCGGGGTGATCAGCGCGGCGGCATTGAACAGCCGGTCCTGCGAATCAAACCGCGGTACGCCGGTGATCAGCCAGCCATCGAATGGCAAGACCTGCCAGCTGGTCTCGCGAAGCAGCGCCGCCTCGCGATCAAGAAGGCCGGCAAAGGCGGTTTCAGGCCAGATCACCAGCTGCGGAATTGGATGGGCGTCGCGTGACAGGGATGTCAGCCTCTGCAGATGGCCGGGGCGAAGCGTCCGGTCCCATTTTTCATGTTGCGGGACCGCCGGCTGCACAATACGGACCTTTTTCGGCAACGCATCCTCAGCCTCTGGCGGCAGATCCGCCAGCCGCGCCATTCCGGCAAGCGCTGCCAGCGGCACGATAAGGAATGTGACAGCCGCCAGCCGCCGCCAGCCAAGCCACCAGAGCGCTGGCGCCATGGCCCAGAGAAGCGCCAGCAGTGTCAGGCCGTAAAGCCCAAGAAACGCCGCTATCTGCAGCAGCGACAGATGCGCCGAAAACAGATATCCGGGCGCGTTCCACGGGAACCCTGTGGCGACATGGCCACGCGCCCACTCGCACAGTGACAGCATCGCCACGAACAGCAACAGCCGCGCCAGCGGTGCCCGGCCAAACCGGTGTGCCAACAGCCCTGCCGGCAGCCAGAACAGGGCCAGGAGCGCCGGAATGCCGAACAAGGGAAGGGGAATCAATGGCCAGTGGCCGGTCGCCCCGGTCACCATTGACAGTGAAATCCACCAGAGTGAGGCCAGAAACCAGCCAAAGCCTGCGGCGGCGGCGATCAGACCCGCCCCGATCATCGAGTCCGCGCGGGCCAGCATCACAGGCGGCACCGCCAGAGCAATAATCAGCGGCACAAGACCAAATGGCGGCAATGAGAGCGAGGCTGCCGCGCCGGCCACAAGGGCAATGGCAAGATGCCGCCAGGGCCAACGGCCGTCGGTCACCAATGCGTCAGTCACCAATGTTTTGCGGTTGCCGCGAGACACCGCGAATCTTCAGCAATGCCAGCCGCCGCGGATCACCCTCGACCACCTCGAACTGCAGACCTGACGGATGGCGCACCACCTCACCGCGGCCCGGTACGCGGCCGGCAACAGCGCAAACAAGGCCGCCAAGCGTGTCAATCTCGTCGCGGTCATCATCCTCAAGCAAGCGCCCGGTGAGGGTTTCAAGCTCCTTCACCTCGAGCCGTGCCTCGGCCAGAATCGTGCCATCCTCATTGAAGGTCATCTGCGGCTGTACTGTCTGGTCGTGCTCATCCTCGATTTCGCCGACAATCTCCTCGACAAGGTCCTCGATGGTGATCAGCCCGTCGACACCGCCGAATTCATCAACCACCAGCGCCAGATGGCGGCGGCGCAGTCGCATCTCATGCAGCAGATCAAGGAGCCTGATGGTCGGCGCGACAAACAGCGCCGGCCGCAACAACGTGCCGATATCGGGTGCCTTGCCGGCATGAAGATGCGCAAACACATCCTTGATATGGATGATGCCGGCAATGTCATCGAGGGTTTCGCGCCGCACCGGAAGGCGGCTGTGATTCGCCGCTGTCATCTGCGCGATAATCTCGGAAAAGCTCTCCGCCATGCTGACCGAAACGATGTCGGCGCGGGGAATCATCACATCCGACGCATTCAGGTCCTGAAGGCCCAGAATATTGCGAAGAAGCGCTTCCTCATGCGGATCGAAACTCGCCATGTCGGCGGACGGCACGGCAAGCAGGTTTTCCAGCTCGTCGCGCCGTGACGCCGGAGGATTCAGCGCTGGAAACAGTTTGGCAAGCAGCGTGCGTACCATCACGCTGTCTCCCCGGCCGGCTCATCTGCGGGCCGGGCATAGGGGTTGGCGATGCCAAGCCTCTCCAGAACACGGATCTCGCCAGCTTCCATGCAGTCAGCCTCATCATCGGTCTCGTGGTCATGCCCCATCAGATGCAGCAGACCGTGAACCCACAAATGTGTCAGATGGTCATGAATGCTCTTTGATTCCCGCGCCGCCTCGCGGCGCACCGTTTCCCAGGCAATGGCGATTTCACCCGGCGCCAGCCTGGCCATATCCATCGCGCCGGAACCGCCGTCGGTTGCCTCCATCATCACGCCGTCATCGCCTGACGGAAAGGACAGCACATTTGTCGGCGCATCCTTGCCGCGAAACCGCAGATTGAGATCCCGGATCCGCCCGTCTCCGCCGAGCAATGCTCCCACCTCCAGCCGCGGCCAGTCGAAGATCTCGCAGGCGATATCCGTTGCCCGAACCAGTGACGGACGGACAGCGTCAATCACATCGTCCGGCCATATATGCCGGTCGATGACCAAATCCAGATGGCTGCCGCCACCGGTCTGCCATTGTTCGGATGAGAGAGGGTCCGGGTCCGGACTGTCAGGCTCCAGGGGCATCGTGATCATGCCAGTAACTTCTGCGGCTCCTTGCAGGTCTGTCGGCGTCATGCGCCGGAACTCCATTTGGACTGATTTTGCGCCATCTGTCCAGTGGCTTGCTTGTTTCAGCTGTCGCTTTCATAGGCGTTGAGGATTCGCGCCACCACCGGATGCCTCACAACATCCTTGCCCGACAGGTGTTTGATCCCCACACCCTCGACATTGTCAAGCCGCCCAACAGCATCGGCAAGGCCGGATGGCTGGCCATCGGGAAGGTCGATCTGGCTGAGATCGCCGGTGATGACCATGCGCGAATCCTGACCGAGGCGTGTCAGCACCATCTTCATCTGTACCGGTGTTGTGTTCTGTGCCTCGTCGATGATGACGTAGGAAGCGCTGAGTGTTCGCCCACGCATGAAGGCAAGCGGGGCGATCTCGATCTCGCCACTGACAAGCATGCGCTCGACCTTGTCGGCCGGCATCATGTCATAGAGCGCGTCGTAGAGCGGGCGCAGATACGGATCGACCTTTTCCTTCATGTCACCGGGAAGAAAGCCGAGCCGCTCGCCAGCCTCAACGGCCGGACGCGACAGCACAATCCTCTCGATCTCGCGTTTTTTCAGAGACTCAACCGCCTTTGCCACCGCCATATAGGTCTTGCCGGTACCGGCGGGGCCAAGGCCGAACACCACCTCGCGCTTGCGAAGAAGATCAAGATAGGCGGCCTGTCCCGGCGTCTTGGCGATGATTTTCTTGCGCCATGTCTCGACGCCCTTGCCCTGACCGGCATCAGCAGCGGCATCGCCGGCCGCGACCCAGCGCAACGCGTCACTGATCAGCGATCCATCTTCGGGAACCTGTGCACCGCTGCCAAGCTGCCGGTAGATATCCTCAAGCGCGCGGCGCGCCGTCTTCACCGCCGCGGACGGGCCGGACACGGTGATGCTGTTACCGAAACTGTCGAGCGAGACATCGAGCTCTGTTTCAAGACGCGCGAGATTCTGGTTGTGCTCGCCGGTCAGGCGCGCAAGCGTGCCATTATCCTCGAATTCCATGCGAATGGAGGTGGATTTCACCGCCTTTACCACGCGCATTCGGTCATGCGACCGCCCCGACGACACTGTTCTGCCTGGCCTCGGTCACGCGGCAGGAAATGATGCTGCCAACCAGGTCCTCGCCTGCCGCAAGATTGACTGCCTGCATGTAGGGGCTGCGCCCGGCCACCTGTCCGGGCCGGCCGCCGCGACGCTCGATCAGCACATCCATCACCTTGCCCTCGCTTGCCTTGTTGAAAGCCAGCTGCTGGGCATTCAGCAGTTGCTGCAGCGCCTCGAGCCGGTCCGCCTTGACATCCTCCGGCACCTGTTCTGACGCATTGGCCGCCGGAGTGCCGGGTCGCGGGCTGTATTTGAAGGAATATGCCGAGGCATAGCCAACCTTGTCGACAAGGGCCAGCGTCTCGGCGAAATCACGGTCTGTCTCGCCGGGGAAACCAACAATGAAATCACCGGAAAATGCGATATCCGGCCGCACGGCACGAAGCCTGTCAAGCACCCGCAGATAGACATCATGAGTATGGCGGCGATTCATCGCGGCAAGGATACGGTCCGACCCGGACTGCACCGGAAGGTGCAGATAGGGCATCAGGCTGGGTACATCGCGATGCGCGAGGATCAGATCCTCTTCCATGTCCAGCGGGTGCGAGGTGGTGTAGCGGATGCGCGCCAGACCGTCAATCTCGGCAAGCTCGCGGACCAGGCGTGCCAGACTCCAGCTGCCACCGTCAGGTGCCGCGCCATGATAGGCATTGACGTTCTGGCCAAGCAGCGTCAACTCACAGGTGCCGGCAGCGACGAGGCGGCGCGCTTCTTCGAGGATTCCGGCAACCGGCCGCGAGAATTCGGCACCCCGCGTGTAGGGAACAACGCAGAACGCGCAGAATTTGTCGCATCCCTCCTGCACGGACAGGAATGCCGCCGGCCCACGCGGGGCATGCTCGCCGGGAAGCTGGTCGAACTTGACCTCTTCGGGAAACTCGGTGTCGATCACCCGCTGGCGCGCGCCCGGATCGATTTTGCTGACCAGTTCGGGAAGCCGATGATAGGTCTGCGGCCCGACAACGATATCGACCCATGGCGCGCGGCGGGTGATTTCCTCGCCCTCGGCCTGCGCCACACAGCCGGCAACCGCAATCGCCACATGGCGCCCTTCCTGATCGCGTGCGCGGTCCTTCATCATCCGCAACCGGCCAAGTTCGGAAAATACCTTTTCCGAGGCCTTTTCACGAATATGACAGGTGTTCAGGATCACCATGTCGGCGCCATCAGCGGTCGTCGTGGTGCTGTAGCCAAGCGGTGCCAGAACATCGGTCATGCGGTCCGAATCATAGACATTCATCTGGCACCCGTAGGTCTTGATGAACAGTTTCTTTGACACGATCGCAGCTCTTTTCCGGCAGTTCACATTCAGGCGTTTTTCACATTCAGGCGTTTTTCACATTCAGGAGTGTTCTCTCATATGTTTTTTCCTGGGGGTTTTCTCTCAAGAAATGTCCAAAGGAGCCCGAATATTTTCCGGGCTTTTCTATGCCGGTCGACGGCACGGGTCAAGCCGAACCCTGCGGCACCGGCCGCCATCGCAGGATCAGGGCGTCAACACGGCCACCCGGACGCCGGTAATAGTCGGGACGCCGCCCCACCTCGTCGAAGCCAAGGCCCGCATACAACGCCAACGCCCCTGCATTGTCGACCGCCACCTCGAGCGTGACAGCATCCACCGCAAGCCGGTACAGTGATTCGCGCAAAAGCCGCATTGCGTATCCGCGCCGCCGGGCATGCGCGGCGGTGGCTGTCGAGACCAGATCGGCCGCGCCACCCGCGGTCAGAAACAGCGCATAGCATGCCGGCAGGCCGTCATCCGGCGCCAGCAGGAATCCCCGAAAGACAGGCTTCTGATAGAGTGACACAAGATCATCACGCGTCAGCGGACGGGAAAAGGCGGCCACCTCGATGTCGGCGATGGCGTCAATATCAGCCTCCTTGATCTCCCTGATCACCACCTGATCACCACCCGATCACGACCCGGCGGCACCGCCAGAAGCCGGATCCACCGGCCGCGGCAGTGCTGGCCCCAGAAAGGCCGGCGCCACATAGAGCGGCGTCAGGCGTTCCGCGGCAAGGCCTGTCCGGAGACGATGCGCGGCAAGCTCGGCAATCTGCAGGGCGTCGACCGGCGGCACATCCTGAAGTGCCATCATGGCACGATCCGGAAAGGCGGCCACAAGTGCGGCTGCGCCGGGCCCGATCACCACCGCGCCCTGCCAGTCCTCCGGCGTCTGCTGCCCGCTCTCGGGGGTGACGTCCTGAATGGACCG
>Ga0181591_10003424_pt1 | contig 13777 bp, 16 predicted proteins | sample 071ome_33_FD_133757 | JGI IMG/M metagenome (GOLD analysis project Ga0181591, IMG submission 133757) | Coastal salt marsh microbial communities from the Groves Creek Marsh, Skidaway Island, Georgia - 071412AT metaG (megahit assembly) | ecosystem: Environmental > Aquatic > Marine > Intertidal...
TATACAGCCGGTATTGAAACAACAAAAGTAGCGCCTCAATGGATTGAGAAGGCTGCCCTGATGGATAAGATTATTGTTGTTTCCAATCATTCAAAAAATGTTTATGAAGAAACAGTTTATGAAGCAACGATTCAGGAGACTGGGCAGAAGACTCAATTCAGAGTCAACACACCAATAGAGGTTGTTAACTATCCAGTTCGAAATCGTGAGGCAGAAAATCTTGATATCAATTTGGATTACGATTTTAACTTCTTATCCGTAGCCCAGCTTGGTCCAAGAAAGAACATCGGCAACACACTCAACTGGTTCCTGCAAGAGTTCCAAAACGAAGAAGTTGGTATGGTGCTTAAAACAAATATTGCAAATTGTAGCACTTCTGATTCACTTCACACTCAAGCGAAGATTGCAAGCTTGCTTGCAACTTATCCAGATAGAAAGTGCAAGGTTTATCTTCTTCATGGAGATTTAAGTTTGGGGCAAATGAATGCACTTTATACTAACCCAAAAGTAAAGGCATACGTAACTCATACACATGGTGAGGGTTTTGGTATCCCTATCTTCGAAGCAGCGTACCACGGAGTGCCCGTAATCGCCCCTGCTTGGAGCGGACAAAATGATTTCCTCCATGCCCATGCTAAAATTGGCAAGCGAAAGAAGCCAAAACTACGAGCCCTATTTTCCAAAGTTGACTATACCATTGGGCAGGTGCCCCCAGAGGCAGTTTGGGAAGGAGTAGTACAGCCTGATGCGGGCTGGTGTAACCCAACTGAGGAAAGTGCCAGAAAGACGATGAGAGCCGTTTATACAAACTACTCCAAATACACTGAGATGGCTGAACAATTGCAAAAACATCTTTTGGAAAACTTTACTGAAGAAAAACAATACAAACAGTTTGCTGATTATGTTTATAAGCCCGAAAATCTAAATGAAGAGGACGAACAGGTATTAACATATGATTAAAGTTGTTTATATATCGGATTTTTTTGTTGACAAAGTTTCTGGTGGTGCTGAAATTTATGATGACAATCTTATCAACTTGTTTACCCAAGACGGTATTAAAGTTGTTAAATTTGTCACTACCGAGTTTAATGAAAAACATTTTAACTTATACAAAAAGATGGGGTTTCATTTTATTATTTCAAACTTCATTCACATGCCGGTATCCGTATTAAGGATTTTTAGGGACAATCCAGGTTCATACTCAATTATGGAGCATGATCACAAATACATAAGAAGTCGCGATCCATCAAAGTTTAAAGACTTTATTGTACCATCAGAATATATTGTCAATCGAACATTGTATGCTAATGCAAAAAACATTTTCGCCCAATCTAAACTACATGCAGAGGTAATTCAAAAAAATCTCAAAATCAACAATATTATAAACTTGGGTATGAGTTTGTGGTCAGAGCAGCAGCTTCAAATAATTTTAGAAAACTGCGACAATGATAAAAAAAATGATATGGCAATTCTGCAAAGTAGTAACCCAACAAAAAATACTCAAGCAGCGATTAAATACTGTGAAAGCAAAAATCTTTCTTATACTTTAATTCCTAGTATGCAGTATAAGGATTATATTAGTGAACTTTCTAAGCATAAAACATATTTTTACTTACCAAAAGTCCTTGAAACGTTTAATAGAGTAATTGTTGAAGCACGTATGCTTGGGTGTGAAATATCAACTACAAAGCTAAATGGTTGTTTATCTGAGGACTGGTTCCCCCAGAAAAAGGGAAAAAGTTTAATTGAGTTTGCAACAGAGCAAAGGCAAGTTGTTTATCAGAAAATTGTTTCTGCAATTCAAAGAAATAAAGAACCACACAAAGATAATAAACAGTCGGATATTACTGTAATCCTAAATGCATACAGAAGACCTTACAATCTTAAAATGCAAATACAAGCAATTAGAGAGCAAAGTGTACCACCTAAAGAAATTTGGCTTTGGATTAATCAACATGAAGATAATGAACATTTTGATTTTAGTGAACTTGATGTAGATAAGATATTTCACAATAATCATAATTGGAAATTTTATGGCAGATTTGCAGGTGCTTTGTTAGCAGATACAGAATATGTAGCAATTTACGATGATGATACAGTGCCTGGTTCTCGCTGGCATGAAAATTGTGTTAATACAATGTCAACTCATGAGGGTATATTAGGTTCCGCTGGAATTATTTTGAAAAGTGACAGATATATCAATCATGATCGCTGCGGTTGGCCAACTAAAAATTCTGAAGTAACTGAAGTTGATTTGGTTGGACATGCATGGTTTTTTAAACGAGACTGGTTACGTTATCTGTGGCAGGAAAAACCAGTTACTTGGGATAACGGAGAAGATATACAGTTTGGTTTTATGGCGAAAATCTATGGAAATATACCGACTTATTGTCCTCCCCACCCAATTGATCAACCCGAGTTACATGGCTCTATCTTAGGAAATGAATTGGGAATTGACTCTAAAGCAACATCAACAAACTCAAGTATTTCACATCAACAGTTTTTTTCAGAAAGAGATGAATGTGTAAGAAAAGGTTTGCAAAAAGGTTGGAAAACTGTTAATAATATTAAGGCAGATAAAAAATGATTCTTATCAGTTTTGGTACAAGACCAGAATATATAAAAATTAAACCCCTTATTGAAGCGTTCGATGGAAATATACCTTATCGACTGCTTTTTACAGGGCAGCATGTCGATTTACTTTCAGAAGTTAACAACGATGTATTACGTTTGGAGATAGAGGAAGGTGAAAATAGACTTGATTCAATTGTGTCATCGGTTATGAACAATGAAAGTATATTTGATAATATTGACTCTGTATTGGTGCAAGGGGATACAACATCAGTATTTGCTGTTGCGTTAGCTGCTTTTCACAGAAAAATTAAGATAATTCACCTTGAAGCCGGTTTAAGAACTTGGGATAAAAACCATCCTTACCCCGAAGAATTCAATAGATCTGCTGTTTCTAGAATGGCAGATATACATTTGTGCCCGACTGAGAAGTCTGCTGAGAATCTTAAAGCAGAAAAAGTGAATGGTACAATTCATGTTGTTGGTAATACTGTGTTGGATAATTTAGTTCATATTACGCCCGAAAGAACCAACACAATCGTACTAACAATGCACAGAAGGGAAAACCATGATCTTATCCCTAAATGGTTCACTATTTTTGATAAGCTTGCCGAGGAAAACCCAGAGTTTAATTTTGTTATCCCACTCCATCCAAACCCAAACGTACAAAAACATAAGGATATATTAAAACATGTAAATGTCACGGATCCAATAGAATATGAACAGTTTATCAATATTTTATCTCAGTCGTATATGATTATTACCGATAGTGGTGGCTTACAAGAAGAATCTTCATTTTTTAGAAAAAAGTGTATTGTTTGTCGTACAACCACTGAAAGACCCGAGGGTATTGGTACATTTTCATTCATGACAGGAATAGACGAGTTAGAAAGTTTGTTTTATGAAGTAAAAAAGAATCCAATCCCTGTTGGAAAATGTCCCTATGGAGATGGAAAGTCTGCTGATAGAATTGTTAATATTTTAAAACAGGAGTTACAACTGTGAAGAATTTTAAAAAAGCATTTGACACACTAATGCTAAAAATTTCTAATAAAGAAAACTTTGCTTTTACCAGATTTTCTGATGGTGAGCTTTTTATATTGCAAAATAAGACAGTAATATTGGCAGAAGATCATTATGTAACAGGTGATATAAAAGGTGCAAACATTTATACCAAAGAAGAACAAAAAGAATTTTTACCAAATAGAGACTCTTTTTATCGAGAGAAACTTTTAGAATGTTACCTTCATAATCAACACAATTATTTTAAAGGGATTTGCACCGGAACCGATCCTCATGTGGGTACTGAAAATTTTAATTATATGATTCAACTACACGGTGGTGATCATTCAAACTTAACTTTTTCTAATCTTTTAATAAATGCAAACTATAAAAGATTTGTTGAAGAAATGGTGCCCGTTTTCAAAGATAGAGAGATAATTTATGTTGTTAATGAAAACGCTGATGTATCGCGCTTGCCATTTGATGTTAAAAAGATTTTTAATATTGGATCCAACTGTATGATCAACAATTATGAAACAGCGAAAGACGTAAAAGAATACATCGAAAAAAATGACATTAAAGACCATATTGTGTTATGTTCAGCAGCATCATTAAGCAACTATGTCATTTATGAATGCTTTAAAGATAACCAAAATAACACTTTCTTAGACATTGGAAGTTGTTTAAACCCTCTCATGGATTTAGAGGGTTGGAAATATACTAGAGGTTATCTGACACACTATTGGCTTAATTCCAATAGCCCTTTTGGTACACAGGTTGATGTATGGCAAAATATAGATTAGTAAAAAATGAGAAAAAATATTGGGAATTTATTAGAAACCTAAGAACCATGAAGGGGGTTGCCGAGGGCTTTATTGCACAGCGAGATATTACCCCTAAACAACAAGAAAAATATATGCTAAAATATAATGACTGTTTTTACATTTGTTTGAATGAGCATGAGCCAGTTGGGTATGTTGGTATTATTGACGATGATATTAGAGTTGCAACTCACCCTTCATATCAAGGGAAAGGAGTCGGCACCTATATGATTAATGAAATTATGAATTTGAACCCGACAGCAATTGCAAAAGTAAAGGTAGACAATGAAGCAAGCTTAAAGCTTTTTGAGACTTGTGGTTTTAAAAAGAAATATTATATTTTGGAGAAAGAATGAGACATAATCCGTTTAAAATTGTTGAGATGTTTGAAGAAACTGTTGCTGATTATACAGGGGCACCGTATGCTATATCTGTAGACAGTTGCACAAACGCTCTGTTTCTATGTTGTAAATACCTCAATGTTGAAGATGTAATTATACCCGCTAGAACGTATTTGTCTGTGCCTCAATCTATTATGCATGCAGGAGGGGAGGTTATTTTTTCCGAAAGAGCGTGGAAGGGAATATACCGACTACAGCCGTATCCAATATATGATGCAGCAAAAAGATTTACATCAGATATGTACATTCCAGGTAGCTACATGACGCTTTCATTTCACATTAAGAAACATCTTAAGATAGGTAAAGGGGGCATGATTTTAACAGATAACAAAGAAGCTGCTGAATGGTTTATGCGGGCACGATATGAAGGAAGAGGGAAAGTGAAATATCATGAAGATAACATCAACATTAATGGTTGGAATATGTATATGACACCACAAGAGGCAGCCCATGGTTTAGCATTAATGCAGAACTTTCCCGAGCACAATGAAGATTTACCAGAAAACCCTCCCTATCGCGATTTAAGAGAATTTGAACTGTTTAAAAACAACAAGAGTGTTGAATGATAACTTTTTCGCAATTAGGAAGCTTAGGGAGACTCGGTAACCAGTTGTTTCAATATGCTGCTTTAAGATCTTTAAGTCTGGAAAAAGATTATGAGGTTGCTATCCCCAATCCTAAAACAAGGCATTGGCATGGGCAAAACTGTTTACTGAATGAATTCAATATTGAAGCAAGATTTTTATCTCCAAATGATAGTGTGAAATATCGATATATGGAGCCAAGTCCATTTAGTATTGATTCTAATTTCTTTAATCTACAAGATGGTGCGGACATCTACGGTTTTTTTCAATCAATTTATTATTTTGAGAAACATGAAGAGCAAATCAAAAAAGAATTAACACCAAAACAAAAACATGTTGATAGGGCAAGGAAACATATAGAGTCATTACGGAGAAAATATAACTGTGATATAGTATCGATTCATGTTAGGAGAGGAGACAATACTGATAATACCGATCCCAATCAGGTTGAACTAAATAACTTTTACTGTACTCAGGGCGATTCACAAATGAGTAAAGACAGTCAATATTATCAATACATCACCAATGCGATGTCTAATTTTGAAAATGTAAAATTTTTAGTTTTTTCTGGTGGAAACCGGCATGGCAACAACAACATATCCGATATGCAATGGTGTAAAAATAGTTTTAAGGGAGAGCAATTTTTATTCTCTGAAGGTAGAACTGTTTTAGAGGATTTTTGCATGATCATGAATTGTGATCATAACATACTATCTCATGTTAGTTCTTATGGATGGTGGGCTGCGTATTTGAATCAAAATTCAAAATCTACTATTGCGCCAACAAATTATCACCCTGACATGCCTGACTTCTCGCATCGTTATAAATTTTATCCACCACACTGGCATTTAATTTAGGAAATAAGTAAAATGAGTTTAATTTTTGATATAGGTTTTAATAAGGGAGAATTTACAACTGCGTGCAACAATAAGTTTCCAAACCATAATGTTGTGGGAGTGGAAGCAAATACCGGCTTGTATTACAACACCAACACTGATAAATTTAAAAACCTGACATTAATCAATTATCTAGTATCAGACATGGATAAGTCTATGGGTGAGCTATATATTGATCCAAATCAAAGTGGAATATCTTCGGCATCAAAGGAATTTATAAACAATTCAAGATTTGCTAAAGGTAGCAAATATTTAAGTCCTAATAATTCAAACTGGTCCACAGTTATTAAAGTACCTACAATAACGTTAGATACAATGATAGAAAGTTTTGGACAACCCGAAATTATTAAAGTAGATGTCGAGGGTTATGAATATGAAGTTTTCTCTGGCTTAACGGTAAAATCTGGCAAAATTTGTTTTGAATGCCATGAAGAAGAAATACAAAAACTTCACAATATAATTGAACATCTTCTTGGTTTAGGTTATAATCAATTTGGGTTAATTGGCTATTTTGATGAAGGGGACATATATGAAAATTTAACCTACTCTTCTGATGGCGATCCATATCTGGTAGAGCCGAATAAATATATGTCTTGGGAATTATTATCAGTAGAACTACAAAAGTGTTTTCAAGATAATAGAAGAGTTAATTATGGTATGATTTGGTGTAAATGATGGAAGTCGTGCTCAAGAAAGGAGGAGAATATCAAGATTGCATTGTGAGTTATTTTGGCTTTGACAAATATTCACAACCATCCGAGGAGAAGGTATTTTTTTGGGGATATCGCTGTCTTGAAGATGATTACATTAAAAAACAATATTCTCATATTAAGAATAGGATTTTTTTAGATACTGCTTCACCTTGTGCATTTTTATCATCCCGTAACTTTTTGCAAAATTGCAAATACTTTACAAAGATTTATACAATATGCCCTTGGACTGCTGACTTTTTAAATGCTAATGGAGTTTCATCGGAAGCAGTGTGTTTCCCTTATCCAGCAGAGCACTTTGAGAAGTTCAATAATATTAGTAGTGAAGATAAACAATATGATTGCATTTATTATGGACAAATACATGATGACTACTACTTTCCAATGTTAAGAAGTATATCAAATTTTAACTACAAATACACTACTATCTCCAACCATGGTATGAATGCTGAAATGTCAAATCTAGTAACTGATAAAAATTTATCGACTATTGCTAAATGGGAATCTATTGCATTAAGTAAATCATGTGTGGGTATTAATTTACTATTTCCAAAAAATCATAGCTTGAATTGTCAATATTATATTGACAATTATAATATGTCTGATGATTTGAGGCATATACTTACACAGCCAATTATGCCACAGATGAAAACAAGAATGGTAGAGGCAGCGGCATGTAAGACATTGATGTTGATTCATAAAGATGAGTATAACGTTATTGAAAATTGGTTTAAGCCAGATAAGCATTTTTTATATTGGAATGATCAGACAGAGTTAACCCAAATCCTGAATGATGTAAGGGACAATTATCATCAGTATTGGGATATTGTTGAGAATGCACATCAACACGTAAAACAATATAGTATTTTTAATTTTTGGAGTAAAATAAATGAACAGTAAATTTTGGAAAGGAAAGAAGGTTTTTGTAACGGGCGCTCATGGCTTCGTTGGAAAAAACGTAATGGAAATATTAACACAAATGCAAGAAGAGGTAGGTTTTGATATTTTGTGTCCAACAAGTAAAGAACTTGATTTGACTGATGAAAAACAAGTATGCAACTTTTTTAAGAAAAACAAGCCAAACATTGTCTTGCATTTGGCAGGGAAAGTAGGCGGCATTGCTGCCAATAAAGCAAGTCCAGGTGAGTTTTTTTATAAAAACATTATGATGGGTACTTTAGTGATGCACTATTCACATCTTTATAACGCTGAAAAAGTTGTTGCTCTTGCTGCTGGATGTGGGTATCCTAAACATTTGGAAGTACCATATACAGAAGAAGATTTCTGGAAGGATCTACCAGATGAGAACTCTATCGGATATTCAATGGCTAAGAAAAATCTTATCATTCAATCTTGGACATATCGTGAACAATATGATCTTAATTCGGTGATCCTATTGCCTGCTAATCTATACGGTCCACATGATAACTTTGACTTAGAAACTTCACATGTTGTACCAGCCTTGATAAGAAAGTTTTTAGAGGCAAAAGAGAGAGGGGACAAACAAGTAACAGTTTGGGGAACTGGTGTTGCATCGAGAGAATTTTTATATTCAGTAGATACAGCGCGTGCCATTATCGATATGGCTGAGACAGTGAATGAATCCGGTCCATTTAATCTTGGCACCGGAGTTGAAACAACCATTAAAGATTTAGTTAAAACTATTGCAAAACTTACTAACTTTGAGGGAGACATTGTGTGGGATACTAGTAAGCCAGATGGGCAACCAAGAAGGTTTTATGATATGAGTCGATTTGAGGACGCTCTTGGTTATGTCCCTAGCACAAATATTGAAGAGGGGCTTAAAAAAACAATTGAGTGGTTTCAAAAAGAGTATACATGAATGATTAGTTTTGAGAAAAGGTTAATTTATATTCATATTCCCAAAACAGGAGGATATACTTTAAAAAAGATATTGAACCCCTATAGTCCCGATCAATTGAATCAGGTAACCAATAGATATAATGAAAGTGGCTTATCCATGACTGATGACAGGACAAAAGAAAATATATTTCACCCTTCTGTGAGGTTTTATAAGCAACATTATTCTGATGTTTATGAACATTTTACTAAATTTGCAATAGTTAGGAACCCTTGGGATAGAATGATATCATATATGATGTGGTTAAACAAAGGAAAGTTTGACAATGAACTTTTTATGACGTGGTTAGATTTAAACACCACCGGCATTTTTAACAGCACAGAGGATGTAAATCAGGTTTCTATGCTAACTGATAACACTGGAAAGTGCGACATTGATGTTATGATAAAATATTCAGAATTTAACAAAATTATGTACTTTTTTGAAGCCCGTGGAATTGACAGTTCTTTAATAACAACAAAAACAAACTCAGTTCACAAGAAGCATTATACAGAATATTGTCAATACGGTTTAAAAGAGAAAATTGAAAAGGTTTGCAAGCCTGATATAGACTTCTTTGGCTTTACATATGACGGAGACTGCAAGGAAACAGCACTATGGTTTTGAAACAAGAAAAAATAAACTTTAACATAGCGGAAAACATAAAAAGTATAAGATTTGATATCGGCTTATCATACTGTGCTCCTAACTCTGCTGTGTGGCTTACACAGGAACCAGAAAAACTCCATGTTATTGGCGTGGAACCTAACCCAGAATGCATTAACAATATTAAACAAAATGGATTATACTGTGTTCAAAAGGGTATCAAACCTTTTCATAGTAAAAACTTTCAACTTATTGAATATGCATTAGACAATGTAGAAGAACCACAAGTACAACAATTTTACTGTACTGCTAGGGATCCTGGCACTTCTAGCTTATTAAAGCCAACTCTTCATTTGGGTAATCCGGTTAAATCAATCACCGAGGTTACTACCACTTCATTTTATAATTTACTACAGTCAATTGACTATAATAGATTCGAGTATGTTGAGCTTGTAAAAATAGATACACAAGGTAAAGACTTAGATATTATCAAAAGCGCAGGAGAATATTTGGATAAAATTGTATTTTTAAATTGTGAAGTCAATACATTTAACCACTATGAGGGTAACTTCAAGCCAGATGAAATTAATCAATTTTTGCAGTCAAAAAACTTTATCAAACTTCATGATAATTCTTATGTCGCAAATCAAGTAGTTGATTCCACTTATATAAATAAAAAGTTCCTTGATTTAAAAGACAAAATAGATTATACTGTATTATAGGCAAAGAGATATGGATCAATTTTGGAAAAATAAAAAAATATTAATTACTGGTGGTGCAGGTTTTATTGGCTCACATCTTGCGGACAATTTAGTATCTCTTGGATCTGATGTTACTATTGTCGATAATTTAGAACGTGGTAGCTGGAAGGCAATTGAAAAACTTGCAAGTAAAATTAGATTTTTAAAAAACGACTTGTCGAAAAAGGAACATTGTAAAAAAGTGTTTTCACACGAATATGATGTTGTAATACATATGGCTTCAAAAGTTGGCGGTATTGGGTATTATACTTCTAAGCCATTTGAAGTGATTCAAAAAATGCTACAAGTTGATTCAAATGTACTGGAATCTGTGATAGAAAAAAAGATACCAAGATATTTTTACGCAAGCAGTGCTCACGTTTACCCAATTGAGCTTCAAGGTAGCCCTGAATCATTGGCAATAAAAGAAACACAGGCATATCCTGCAAATCCTGAATTATCTTATGGATGGGCAAAACTAATTGCAGAAAAACAGATACAATACGTTACACAACAATATCCCAATCTAAGGGTTGCAATTGCACGCTATATTGGCATTTATGGACCAGGACAGGATTATGAATTAGAAACAGGTTCAGTCATTCCAGTTTTTACTCACAGAGCAATAAAACACCCAGAAATTCCATTTTCTGTGTGGGGCACCGGAAAAGAAACAAGATCTTATTGTTTTATCGACGATGCAGTTGATTGCACTAAACTTATGATAGAAAAAATGGAAGAAAAAAAAGTAGTTGGACCTTTTAATGTTGGTAAACAAGAGAGGGTATCAATCGCAGATATTGCAGAAAAAATTATCAACATATCAAAAAAAGACATCAAAATTGAATATGATGTCACAAAAGAAACCAAAATCTGGGGTCAGTTGTGCGATTGTAGCCTTGCTAAATTAGAATTAGATGGATGGGTTGCTACTACCTCATTTGAGGATGGCTTAAAAAAAGTTTATTTAGATATTATGGAGAGAATGCAATGAGTAAAAGAAGATACTTACCCACCCTTTCAGAACTGGTTGATAGATTATCAATCGCACAATTGAAAGAGGTTTTTATCACTGAGCACAAGGACGAGTATGCAAAAGAGATCGCAGATATCTGTCATGATATTCAGATGATCTTAGACGACAGCCAAGAAATAACTGCTGATACGATTAGAGCTATTGTTGTATTGTCGCAGATGAATTTACATATCTGGCATAATGAATCCAACTATCGTAAGGGCATTAAAGACGGGAATAATCTCGAACTCACCCATGGTCTTAATGGAATTCGCAACACAGCTAAAAACAAAATTCAAGAAGTTGTCGGCGGCAGGAAAGACTATAAAATTGATTGTCTTGCCGCAGAATTTAAAGACTGGGAAATTAGTTGGGATGAGTAATATTCTCGTTATTGGAGACTCTTGTAAAGATATACACATCTATGGTAAGTGTGAACGTCTCTGTCCTGAAGCTCCTGTTCCTGTTTTTAGCCCATCTTATGAGACACAAAATCTAGGAATGGCAGGAAATGTATATCAAAACATTATATCACTTGGTTTGCCTGCAACTTTAAAAACTAATTCAGTTTTTATTGAAAAAAAGAGATTTGTAGAAGAGCAAACAAATCATATGTTTTTGCGTGTTGATTCTGGCGAACAAAGTGTAGATAGAATTACGGGATTGACAAGTGATCTTTTGAATTCTTTTAAGATGGTTATAATTTCTGATTATAATAAAGGCTTCTTATTAGAAGAGGATATTAAATTTATTTGTGAAAATCATAATTGCGTTTTTATTGATACTAAAAAATTTCTTGGAGATTATTGTAAAGAGAGTACGTATATCAAAATTAACAAATATGAATATAACAATTCACTGAGGTACATTGAAGAGAATAATTGGACACATTCTAAAATAATTCAAACCCTTGGCGAGAAAGGATGTAAACTTGGGGACACTTTATATCCTGTTGAAAAAGTAGAGATAAAAGACTTGTGTGGGGCGGGTGATACATTTATGGCTTCACTATGCGTACATTATCTTCGAACTAAAGATATTGATCAATCCATTAAATATGCCAATCTTTGTGCCACAAAAGTTGTACAAAAAAAGGGAGTTAATACAATAAATGAATTTTAGCGAATATTATCAATATTATTTAACATTACATAAAAACAAGTGGTGCAGGAGAATGCATGTTTTAGGACAACTTGTTACAGTTCTTTATGCATATTTGTGTTTGACAAGTTTACCAGTATATGCTATATTATTATTACCATTCGTAGTATATCCATTTGCTTGGACAGGGCATTATATTTTTGAAAAAAATGAGCCTGCTGCATTTACTAATCCTGTTTATGCAAAAGCAGCGGATTGGGTAATGTTAAAAGATTGGATTTTAGGCAGAGTAGAAAGATGAAAATATTAATAACTGGTGGTGCAGGATACATAGGCAGTGAATTAGTCGATGTACTGTTAAGAGATGGACATACCATATCTGTTCTTGATAGTTTAGATTATGGTGCCGATTCTCTTTTAAGATATGTTGGGCACGAAAACTTTTATTTTGAAAAAATGGACATTCGAAGGGTTGAGTTACTCAAACCTTACTTAAAGGAAGCAGATGTAATTATTCCACTTGCGTGCTTAGTGGGATTTCCATTATGTGACAGAAAGCCGATGGAAGCAACACAGATTAACTATGAAGTTAATAAGTGGATTGCGAAGCATAAATCTTCAGAGCAAATGTTGATTTATCCTTGTACAAACTCTGGATATGGCGTAAGTGATGCAAGTGGTGTATGCACAGAAGAATCACCACTTAATCCTATTTCACTCTATGGAAAAACCAAAGTAGATGCAGAAAAAGTATATCAAGAAACTGAAGGATGCACAACGCTGCGATTAGCAACGGTATTTGGACCATCGAGCCGAGCGCGAACTGATTTGTTAGTAAACAATTTTGTTCTCAAAGCCTTGAGAGAAAGAGTATTGGTATTATATGAATGTGAGTTTATGAGAAACTATGTTCATATCTGGGATGTTTGCAAGGCTTTTACTCAGGTTATTGAAAACTGGGACACATTCAAGAATGATACTTTCAACGTTGGAAACGATGCTATCAATATGAACAAGCTTCAACTAGCAGAAACAATCCAAAAGCACACTCCATTGGAGATTATTAAGGCAGAGTTCACATCTGACCCGGACAAGCGAGATTACATTGTAAGTAGCCAAAAAATCTATGATAAAGGCTATTCTTGTGACTATGATCTTGACGATGGAATTAGGCAGATGATCAAAGTTTATAACCTAATTGACGAGCCTTGGTATGCAAACTATTAATGTGTGGGTGAATGGTTGTTTTGATATTTTACATATCGGACACATTGAACTTTTGAAATTTGCAAAATCGCAAGGGACAACTCTCACTGTCGGCATTGATACTGATGAAAGAGTCAAGGAATCAAAAGGTGTATCTAGACCATTTAATAATCAAGATGATAGAAAATCATTTTTAGAATCGATTCGATATGTAGACAAGGTTGTTACTTATGGATCTGATGAAGGACTAGAAAATCATCTAA
>Ga0181591_10003427_pt1 | contig 13764 bp, 9 predicted proteins | sample 071ome_33_FD_133757 | JGI IMG/M metagenome (GOLD analysis project Ga0181591, IMG submission 133757) | Coastal salt marsh microbial communities from the Groves Creek Marsh, Skidaway Island, Georgia - 071412AT metaG (megahit assembly) | ecosystem: Environmental > Aquatic > Marine > Intertidal zone...
GTGCAGAACTAAGTGAAATAGATAAACAGCGTTTACGAACTATTAATACTGAACTGGCTGAGCTGTCTACCAGTTTTGGTCAGAATGTTCTGAATGAAGTGAATGCCCTTGCCATCGTTGTGGATGACAGCGCTGAACTGGCTGGTTTGGATGACGCTGAAATACAGGCTGCTGCGGATGAGGCAAATGCCAGAGACCTGCCCGGAAAATATGTCATACCTTTGCTGAATACCAGTGGACAGCCTTTACTGGCAAAACTGGAAAACCGACAACTAAGACAGCGTATTTACGAGACCTCTCTCTCACGCGGTAATCGAGGTGGTGAATATGATACCCCCGAAATCCTCAGTGAGACCGTGCGACTTCGTGCTGAAAGAGCGCAGTTATTAGGCTTTTCAACTCATGCTGAGTACATTCTACAAAATCAGACCGCACAAACCGTAGATGCCGTAAACCAAAGCCTTGCTGAATTAATTCCTCCGGCTGTTGCAAATGCACACCGGGAAGCTGCTGACCTTCAAGCCATGATAGAGGCCGAAGGCGGCGATTTTGAGCTCGCTGCATGGGACTGGGCCTACTACGCTGAGAAAGTAAGGCAGGACCGTTATCAATTTGATGAAAATCAGTTGCGACCTTATTTTGAGGTCAATAATGTTATGTTGAATGGTGTGTTTTACGCTGCAGAACAGCTTTATGGCATCAGCTTTGAGGAACGCTTCGATTTGCCTGTTTACCAGGATGATGTCCGCGTTTTTGAAGTGTTTGAGGAAGATGGCAGTACCCTGGCCTTTTTCATTATGGACCTCTATGCCCGCTCAAGTAAAAGAGGAGGTGCCTGGATGAATGCCTATATCAGTCAGTCAAGCCTGCTGGAACAAAAAGCTGTTGTTGCCAATCATTTAAACATTCCTGAGCCTCTTGAAGGTGAACCAACCTTACTGACTTTTGATGAAGTCACTACCATGTTTCACGAATTCGGTCATGCATTGCATGGCATGTTTTCAGATGTCACTTACCCTTCTTTTTCCGGCACCAGCGTGCCGAGAGATTTTGTTGAATTTCCTTCCCAGGTCAATGAAATGTGGGCCACTTGGCCTGCAGTTCTGGGAAATTATGCTGTCCATTATGAAACAGGTGAGCCTTTGCCCGCCGAGCTGCTGGAACGGGTACTGGCTGCCCAGCTTTTTAATCAGGGTTTTGCTACAACCGAACAACTCGCTGCTTCCTATACTGATATGGCCCTACATCAGTTAGCCCCGGAGGACATACCATCTGCGAATGAAATCATGCAATTTGAAGCAGATGCTTTGGCTGAGGCAGGATTTGATTTGGCAGCTGTGCCTCCCAGATATAGATTAAGTTATTTCTCTCACATCATGGGAGGTTATTCAGCAGGCTACTATTCTTATATATGGAGTGAAGTCCTTGATGCTGACACTGAAGAATGGTTTAAGGAAAATGGTGGCATGCTCAGAGCAAACGGACAACATTTCAGAGACACACTGCTCTCACAGGGCGGCAGCACTGAAGCCATGACGCTGTTCAGAAATTTTCGTGGCCGTGAGCCTGATGTTGAACCCTTGTTAATCCGCCGTGGTTTAAACTAATTAATATCACCAGGCATAAAAAAGGGCTCATAAGAGCCCTTTTTTAATTAATGCTTAAAACTAGTTTTCACTAGCCTGATATATTTGAACCTGCTCATTAAACGCAGCAGCAATTGCTTCCTGTGCATCAATATTGGCATTGATCAAAGCTGTCCATTCATCACTGGTTTCCTGGCTGATAGCGCCAGCTCTTCTGTCCATAATTCTGTCAACGCAATCGATAAATTCGTTTGAAGCTGCCATATAGCTTTGCACTGCATCCTGTGAATCTAATAACGTATCGATATCTTGCCCTGCATTATCAGGAATGGTTGGTACAGCTGGATTTGTGCAGTTTGCACCGGCAATCGGACGATCCTGTGCTAAACCCAATGAAGAAGTCATAGCAAACAATGCTATTCCAACACTGATTTTTCTGATAATTGAACTCATACTCCCCCTCCGCTATGTGGATATTATTTTTGTCAGGCCAAGGCTACCTAATCTTCCACCATTAGTCCAAGATTCAATGCTGTTTTTTAGGAATTTTATAATTTATCCGCTTAAGGCATTCCACTGCTGTTTAGATTAAAATCCTTATCGATGATTGATACAGAATTTGACAGCAAACATATCTGGCACCCTTATACATCGATGCAAAACCCTTTGCCGGTTTATCCTGTATCCAGAGCAGAAGGGGTTTATATAGAGCTTGAAAATGGTACCCGGCTTATAGATGGCATGGCCTCCTGGTGGAGCATGATTCATGGCTATAAGCACCCAATACTCAACAAAGCGATCCATGAACAGCTTGAAGCAATGGCGCATGTCATGTTCGGTGGACTCACTCACGAGCCTGGCATAGAGTTAGCCAGACTTTTAGTGGAACTGACACCCCCCGCTTTAGAAAAAGTTTTTATTTCAGATTCCGGTTCGGTTGCTGTTGAAGTCGCAATCAAAATGGCCAGGCAATACTGGATTAATCAGGGCCAGGGAGAAAAGAGTAAGCTGCTAAGCTTACGCGGTGCCTATCATGGTGATACCTTTGCTGCCATGTCTGTGTGTGATCCGGTCACCGGCATGCACCATTTATTCAAAGACAGTATGCCGCTTAATTATTTTGCGGAAAAACCCACCTGCCGCTTTGGCAAGCCCTGTTCCGAACAGGACCTTTTAAGCATCACTTCCCAGCTGCAGACTCATCATACTGAGATTGCCGCTGTTATCTTAGAACCTATTGTGCAGGGTGCTGGTGGGATGTGGTTTTATTCAGCCGAATACCTGACTGCAGTCCGGGATTTATGCGACAAGTATGACGTTTTATTAATAGCCGATGAAATTGCCACCGGTTTTGGCAGAACAGGTAAACTTTTTGCCTGTGAACACGCAGCTATATCCCCTGACATTCTCTGTCTGGGTAAAGCCCTCACCGGCGGCTATATGAGTCTGGCCGCTACTTTGTGCAACAACAAAGTCAGCAATGGTATTTCCAAAAATGGTGGCGTATTTATGCATGGCCCGACATTTATGGCTAACCCACTGGCCTGTGCCACAGCCTTAGCCAGTATTAATTTATTATTGGAATCACCCTGGCAGGAAAGCGTAAAAAATATAGAGCAGCAACTATCAGAAGAATTATTGACCTGTCTTAGCTCCCCTTCGGTTAACGATGTAAGAACACTTGGTGCAATTGGCGTTATTGAAATGCAAGAGCCTATTGATCTGAAAATCGCTCAGGAGTTTTTTGTCAGTGAAGGCGTCTGGATTCGTCCCTTCGGCAGATTGCTTTACATCATGCCACCCTACATCATTTCGCAGGAGGAGCTCGGCAGCCTTACAAATGCCATGCTGAAATTCACGAAACTCCAGTAAAACTAATTTTTGTGAGCCAGCTCCCAGATTATTCCAAGTCTCTTATTAAAATTGGCACCTGATATTTATGGTCTCTTTATGGTCTCCCCCCATAAGCGTTAATGATCTGCCTTGATCATTAAATTGCAGGGAAAGGCGGGATTTTTGTTATCCGCTACTGTTAACTCCGCCTTTTAAGGCGGAGTTTTTTTATAAACTCAATTAAGTGGTCAAACTCAGCTTTTGCCAAAAGATCCTGCAAAGGTTCCAGCACGAAAGACCTGTTTAATATTTCCGGGTGCGGCAGGTTCAACTCATCACTTTGATAAACAACTGCTTTGAATGTCAGCAAATCCAGGTCTATTACTCTGGCTTCATTTTTTAATCCACTGCGCACTCTGCCCATTTGATTTTCTATACGCTGTAGTTCATGTAAAAAGGTGAGAGCCTCTGCGTTTTTTTCAGGAATCACAGCAACAACCGCATTAACAAAATCCGGCGAACCCGGCGGACAATCCAGCGGCTTGCTTTCAATTAAAGCAGAAACCAACAGGGGCTCAACACTCAAATTTTTTAAGCGCTCAATGGCTTCCAGTACATTATCTTTCGGCGCACCAAATTCTGAGTTCAGGTTTGACCCGATACCCACAAAGGCATAATTTTGAAACTTTCTGATATCCATGCTTAAAAATTATCTTTAAAAGCGCTACTAGCCAATTAAATTTCCCTAAGAGCTGATGAGCGAAGTTAGGACGAGGCAAAATAATTTAATGGTGAAGGAGTTTACAAAACAGTAAATGACTGAGCCATTTAATTATTTTAACGAAGTAATAACGAGCGCAATCGCTCTTAATGATACTTAGTTGAAAGTTCGTGCACAGCGTCGATGAATATCTTGGCATGATCGGGGTTTACATGCTGATGAATCCCATGTCCAAGATTAAAAACATGACCATTACCCTTACCAAATTGCTGCAAAATCATCGCAACTTCAGCTCGGATTTTATCAGGACTGGCATAAAGTACTGAGGGGTCCATATTCCCCTGTAAGGCTACCTTATTGCCTATTCTGGCTCGGGCATCGGCAATATTTATTGTCCAGTCCAGACCGACACAGTCAGCACCACAATCAGCGATTGTTTCCAACCAGAGACCACCATTTTTAGTAAAAACGATTACAGGAACCTCACGCCCCTCATTTTCCCGAATCAGACCTGTAACAATTTTCTCCATGTAGGCCAGAGAAAATTCCTTATAGGTTTGAGGACTTAAAGCTCCTCCCCAGGTATCAAAAATTTGCACAGCCTGAGCGCCAGCGCGAATCTGTGCATTGAGATAATCAGTAACAGACAAGGATACTTTTTCCAACAACTGGTGCATTAATTCAGGAGTATTCATCATCAGGCTTTTTATGGTCGCAAAATCTTTACTGCTGCCACCTTCCACCATGTAGGTTGCAACGGTCCAGGGGCTGCCTGAAAACCCGATTAAAGGGACGGCTCCGTTCAGTTCTCTGCGAATAAGGCTGACAGCTTCCAGCACATAAGGTAAGTCCTGCTCAGCATTGGTTACTGGTAGTGCCTCGATATCAGCTTCCGTACGAACCGGTTTATGAAATTTTGGTCCTTCACCAGTTTCAAAATACAAACCCAGTCCCATGGCATCAGGGATGGTTAGAATATCGGAAAAAAGAATGGCTGCATCCAGCTCATAACGGCGCAAGGGCTGCAAGGTTACTTCACAGGCCAGTTCCGGGTTTTGACACAGGTTCATGAAATTACCTGCTTTAGCCCGAACTTCCCGGTATTCCGGCAAGTAGCGTCCAGCCTGACGCATCATCCAGACTGGGGTCACATCAACATCCTGACGCAGCAGGGCTTTTAAGAAGCGGTCATTTTTAAGAGAAGATGACATCAGACTTCAAGATAATTCAGAATGCCATCTGCAGCCTGGCGGCCTTCATAAACAGCAGTAACCACAAGGTCGGCACCGCGGACCATATCGCCACCGGCAAATATGCGCGGATTAGAAGTCTGGAAGGAACATGCTGCATCTTCAGGCGCAAGCACACGTCCGCGTTCATCAAGCTCAATACCAACATCGGCAAACCAGGGAGCAGGGCTCGGCTGAAAACCAAAGGCAATCAACACCACATCTGCTTCCATGATTTCTTCACTGTCCGGAATGGTTTCCGCACGCTGACGGCCAAACTCATCCGGCTCTCCCATACGGGTAGAAACAAATTTAACACCTGTTGCTCGACCATTTTCACCAACAACCTCTACTGGTTGTTTATTGAATACAAAGTTGACACCTTCCTGACGGGCATTTTCGACTTCGCGGGCTGAGCCAGGCATATTTTCTTTATCACGTCGATAAACGCAGTGAACTGATTCGGCGCCCTGCCGGACAGATGTTCTGTTGCAATCCATCGCTGTATCACCACCACCAAGGACAATCACACGTTTACCTTCTACGCTGGTATAGCTGGCGCCTTTAACATCAAAGCCGCCATGATGGGCTGTATTACCTACCAGGAAGGGCAGAGCTTCATAAACGCCTTCCATATCTTCGCCGGGAAAACCTCCTTTCATTGAGGTGTAGGTTCCCATTCCCAAAAAGACAGCATCGTAGTCATTGAGCAATTCTTCAAATTTGATATCCACCCCAACCTCAATGCCAAGTCTGAACTCAATGCCCATTTCTTCAAAGATTTCCCGACGCTGAATCATGACCTGTTTTTCCATTTTGAACATGGGAATACCAAAGGTCAGTAAGCCGCCAATTTCAGGATAACGATCAAACACGACGGGCTTAACACCTGCTCGTACCAGCACATCAGCACAGGCTAGACCGGCGGGACCGGCACCGATAATCGCAACTTTTTTATCCGTCGCTACGACCTTGCTCATGTCAGGACGCCAACCCATGGCAAAAGCAGTGTCGACGATATATTTTTCAACATTACCGATAGTCACTGCACCAAAACCATCATTAAGCGTACAAGCTCCTTCACAGAGTCTGTCCTGCGGACAGATTCGGCCACAAACTTCAGGCAGACTATTGGTTTGATGACACAGTTCTGCTGCTTCCAGAATGTTGCCTTCGCTGACCAGTTTTAACCAGTTGGGAATATAATTATGAACCGGGCATTTCCATTCACAATAAGGATTGCCGCACTCTAGACAACGTTCAGACTGCACGGCTGCCTGTGGCTGTGAAAATTGTTCGTAGATTTCTACAAATTCAGTTTTGCGCGTATCAATATCTTTCTTTTGCGGGTCTTGCCGACCCTCATTCAGAAAGCGAAAAACATTTTTTGCTTTAATAACTGTCTCAGTCATGAATTTATAGTCTTCGGGCTAGTTTAAGGTCTCAACATTATCAAGCAGACCTTTCATATTGGATTCTTTAGGAATGACAAGCCAGAATTTACGTAAATAATCGACATAGTCATCAAGAATTTCCTGCCCCCAGGCACTGCCGGTTTCAGCGACAAATTCTGCAATCACTCCACGTAAATGGTGACGGTATTCTTCCATACCTTCCTGGCGGATACGGTATATCTCAATCAGTTCATGGTTATATTTATCAGCGAAGGTTTTATCAAGATCCAGCACATAGGCAAAACCACCGGTCATTCCTGCACCGAAATTATGCCCGGTACTTCCAAGCACGGTAATCAGTCCGCCGGTCATATACTCGCAACAATGATCACCAACACCTTCCACAACAGCGTGTACTCCAGAGTTCCTGACGGCAAATCTTTCACCTGCTCTGCCTGAAACAAATAACTTACCGCCGGTGGCACCATATAAACAGGTGTTACCAATAATAGAAGTATCCTGAGTTTTAAAACTTGAGCCAGGAGGAGGAACAATGACCAGTTTCCCTCCTGCCATTCCTTTACCAACATAATCGTTAGCATCTCCAGCCAGTGTCATATTCAGTCCGCCGGCATTCCAGACACCAAAGCTTTGACCAACACAGCCTGTCAATCTGATATTTATAGGCGCATCCGTCATGCCATTATTGCCGTGGCGTTTTGCAATTTCACCAGATATACGTGCGCCAATTGAACGGTTAAAGTTTTGGACTTCATAGTTAAAAATACCGCCACTTTTATTTTCAATCGCTGGCAGCATATCTTTAACCATCTGTTCTGCAAGCAAACCTTTATCCAGCGGTTCATTTCTGCTTGTCTTACAATACTGGTCTTTATCAACAGGAATGTGATCGTTATGCAGCAGTCTGGATAAATCAATGTTCGCCTGTTTCTCGGTTTGAGGTTCTAATAACTCAAACAAATCTGTTCGCCCTATTAAATCAACCAGATTTTTCACCCCGAGACGAGCCATCCACTGCCTTGTATCCTGAGCGACAAATTTAAAATAATTCATCACCATCTCGGCTTCACCAATAAAGTGTTTTTCCCTTAGGGTATGATCCTGTGTGGCCACTCCCGTAGCACAGTTATTTAAATGACAAATACGTAAATACTTACACCCCATTGCGACCATGGGGATGGTGCCAAAACCAAAACTTTCTGCTCCCAGAATTGCCGCTTTAACAACATCCAAACCGGTTTTTAAGCCACCGTCTGTTTGCAGACGAATACGTCCACGCAAATCATTGGAGCGCAATGCCTGCTGCACTTCACTTAAACCTAATTCCCAGGGAGTCCCGGCATAGCGAATAGAGGTTAAGGGACTGGCGCCTGTTCCACCATCATGGCCAGAAATAGTAATAAAGTCGGCATAAGCTTTTGCAACACCAGCAGCAATAGTACCAACTCCCGGGCCAGCAACCAGTTTCACTGAAACCATGGCATCCGGGTTTACCTGCTTCAGGTCAAAAATTAACTGCGCCAGATCTTCGATCGAATAAATGTCATGGTGTGGCGGAGGAGAAATAAGTGTTACACCCGGCACAGAGTAACGTAATTTGGCTATCAGCTCGTTTACTTTACGCCCTGGTAACTGCCCGCCCTCTCCAGGTTTTGCTCCTTGCGCGATTTTAATCTGCAGCACTTCAGCATTAACCAAATAATGCGGTGTTACACCAAAGCGTCCGGACGCAATCTGTTTGATTTTTGATACTTTATCGGTGTTAAAGCGGGCTGGATCTTCACCACCTTCTCCTGAATTAGAGCGCCCGCCAAGCCTGTTCATAGCCTGTGCCAGAGCTTCATGGGCTTCCGGGGAAAGTGCGCCTAAAGACATACCTGCTGAATCAAAGCATTTTAAAATATTTTCAAGCGGTTCAACTTCATCAATATCAACAGGATCAACATCCTCACGCAAAGTCAGCATATCACGCAAAGCCGACAATGGACGGTTATCCACAAGCTGGGCAAAAGCCCTGTATTTTTCAAAATCGCCAGTTCTGACGGCTTCCTGAATGGTTCTCACAACATCAGGATTAATCATGTGATATTCACCACCATGGATATATTTAAGCAATCCACCTGGCTGCAAACCTTTCCGTGCTGACCACGTTTCTTTAGCCAGAATTTTCTGATCATTCTCGATATGCTCGAAAGTCGCACCTTGAATTCGGCTTAAACTATCCGGGAAACATAACTCGGTGACTTCATCAGCAAGCCCGACAATTTCAAACAGCTCGGCCCCGCGATAGGAACTGATTGTACTGATACCCATTTTTGAAAGAATTTTCAGCAGGCCTTTATTGATACCCTTGCGATAATTCTTATGCGCTTTATAAGCCGGCAGCTTCAAAATATTATGATCAACCATGTGATCAATAACGTCATAACTCATGTAGGGATAAACTGCAGTTGCGCCATAACCGATAAGGCAAGCGATCTGGTGTGCATCACGAGCACTGGCTGTTTCAACAATCAAATTACTTTCACAGCGTAAGCCTTTTTCATTAAGGTTTTGATGTATAGCCGCTGTTGCCATCAGAGCATTGATCACCAGCTGGCCTTTTTGTGGCAAGCGCTCAGAAATAAATAACAATACTTTTCCTGCACGTACTGCATTTTCTGTAGCTGCAACAACATCTTTTATCGCTTGCTTAAGACCAACATCGGGATCATAGGACAGACTGATATGGAAAGATTCATAGTCAGGCCTTTCGAGATGCAAAAGATTAAAATATTTAGCCGGTGACAATAGTGGCGATGTCAGAATAACCCGGTTGGCATGCTCTGGTGTTTCTTCAAAGACATTCAGCTCACGCCCCATCCTCGTTTCCAAAGACATCACGATAGTTTCCCGCAATGAATCAATTGGTGGGTTAGTCACCTGAGCAAACTGCTGTCTGAAATAATCATACAGCGGGCGAACTTTGCGGGATAAAACCGCTATGGGCGTATCATCGCCCATGGAACCTGTACCTTCGGCTCCTTTTTCAGCCAGAGGCCGCATAACCTGGTCCATTTCTTCAAAAGTCACCTGGAACATTTTCATATGCTGCCCGCGCTCATCCGCTGTCAGCGGTTTCAGCTCAGGGATATGTTCAGCCAGCGTAGACTCGACGTAGAAAGATTTTTCTTTGATCCACTGAGCGTAGGGCTGCCTGACTTTTAAATAATTTCCAACATCATCCGTATGTAAAATTTTACCTTCCTGCGTATCAACAACCAGAATCTGGCCCGGACCTACTCGTCCTTTAGCAATAACATCTTCAGGCTTATAGTCATTAACACCAATCTCTGAAGCAGCAGTGAGGTAACCGTTTTTAGTCATTACCCACCGCGAAGGTCGCAAACCATTACTGTCCAGCGCACAAGCAGCAAAACGACCATCGGTCATAACAACACCTGCCGGGCCGTCCCAGGGCTCCATGTGAAAAGAGTTATAGGTATAAAAGCCGCGTAAGGCTTCATCTAGATCTTCCATATTCTGCCAGCTTGGCGGCATGATCAAACGGATAGCCTGATATAGGTCCATGCCACTGGTGACAAGGAGCTCCAGCATATTATCCATGGAAGAAGAGTCAGAACCGGTTGAATTAACCAGTGGTGCTATTTCTTCAATATTGGGAATTGCAGCCGATCTGAATTTGGAAATTCTGGCTTTCGCCCAGTTACGGTTACCACGAATCGTATTGATTTCACCATTATGCGCCAGCATCCGAAAGGGCTGAGCCAAAGGCCATTTTGGTAAGGTATTGGTTGAAAAGCGTTGGTGGTAGGTGCACATTGCCACTTCCATACGTGGATCCTGCAAATCCAGGTAAAAGTTTGGCAAATCAACAGGCATCATCAGGCCTTTGTATGAAAGCACAGTTGTGGATAAGGAGCAGATATAAAAGTCCTCATCTTCAGCCAGCTGATTCTCTGCTTTTCTTCTGGCAACAAATAATTTTACAGCCAGTTGCTCTTTGTCAGTATTTCCCGCATTAACGAATATCTGCTCAATAGCAGGCATACATTCACGGGCCATGCTGCCACAGTATTTGTCGTCATAAGGAACATTGCGCCAGCCTACAACTTCAAGCCCCTGTTGAATAATTTCCTGATTAAGAATATTTCTGGCATATTCCGCCTTGGCTTCTTCCCGGCTAAAGAAAACCATACCAACGCCGTAATTTTCGCTTAATTCAACGCCAAACTGCTCATTTGCCACAGCGCGCAGAAAAGCATCCGGTTTTTGCATCAGCAAACCACAACCGTCACCCGTCATGCCATCTGCTGCGATACCGCCACGATGCGTCATACAAGTCAGCGAGTTGATAGCTGTCTGCAACAGATCATGGCTGGCCTGCCCTTCAATATGCGCAACCAGGCCAAAGCCACAATTATCTCTGAACTCACTGGGGTGGTATAACCCGGGTCTCATAACCAAATTCTCTACCAATTGTTAATCAAGGTGTAAACGTTTAGGGCGGTTCAGCCCTAACTCATCCGGCGGGGAAACTGCCTCTTTTAAAACGCCAAAGAGCCAGCTATTTTACACAAGGCGTAGGTTTTCAGCAATCTTGATTAATCCCATAAAGCGCCCGATATGACAGGGCTTAACAGAAATTCTAGGCTTTGGAGCTTGCCAGAACGGCTAAGCGGAACTTTGACCCAAACTGCTGCCTGCCTGGAGTGTTTGGTCCAGCAACAAAGGGTCGACATCTGAGGTCAGAAAGGCTTTACCTAGCGCTTCAAGTACTACAAAGCGTATTGAACCCTGGGTATTTTTCTTGTCCCGGCTCATTAATGATAGATAGTCTGGATTGCTAATCGATGATGGCGGCACAACAGGTAAGCCTGCCGCTTTAATAAGCGCCTTGATTCTGGCGACATCTTCCAATGCCAACATCCCCATTCGCTGTGACAAATCTGCTGCCATTAGCATTCCTGCCGCAACGGCTTCACCATGCAGCCAGGCACCATAACCCATGGCAGTCTCTATAGCATGACCAAAAGTATGCCCCAGATTAAGAATTGCTCTTACACCGGATTCTTTTTCATCTTGTGCAACAATTGCAGCTTTTTCTTCGCAGCTGATTTTAATGGCATGCATCAGGCTGGTTTTATCGCGTGCAAGCAAGTCATTGATATTGGCTTCAAGCCAGTTGAAAAACTCCAGGTTATTAATCAAGCCATATTTAATAACTTCAGCTAAACCTGCTGAAAGCTCCCTGTCGGCAAGGGTCGTTAAGGTGTCTGTATCAGCAAGGACACATTGCGGCTGGTAGAAAGCACCAACCATATTCTTACCCAGGGGGCGGTTTACCCCTGTTTTGCCGCCCACTGACGAATCAACCTGGGCTAACAGCGTTGTTGGTATCTGAATAAAGTTAACGCCGCGCAAATAAGTAGCCGCTGCAAAACCAGTCATATCTCCTACAACACCACCGCCAAGCGCTATCAATGTCGCCTTACGATCAAGCTGCTTGGACAGTAAAAAATCATAGATCCTGGCAATGTTATCAAGTGTTTTTTCAGATTCCCCATCAGGCAGGATAAATTCACAGAGTTCAAACTCCGCGAGAGACGCTTTGACTTGCTTAAGATATAAAGGAGCGACAACTTCATTAGTTATAATGCAAACCTGTCTTCCCTGAATATATGGCGCCAGTAATTCACGCTGATTCAGCAAATCAGAACCAACATAAATTGGATAAGATCTGTCATCCAGATCTACAGTTACAGTTGTCAGCTCAGGCATATTGATTAAAATTTTTATTCGAGCTGCCTAAAATATACTGAGTCAACTCAGTACTCACTGCCTTGGCACTTCTGCGGCTTGTCATTACCATGTGATCAGCAATTTCCCGGTATAGTGGTTCACGCTCATCCATTAAATCCCGTAATTTGCTTTCAGGATCATCGACATTTTGTAAAAGAGGTCGTTTTTGATCATTACGGGTACGTTCCAATTGCTGATTAATTGTCGTCATCAAATAAATTACTGTTCCCCGACTGTGCAAGAACCGGCGGTTTTGCGCAGAAAGTACGGCTCCTCCCCCGGTAGCCAGAACAATTTTATTTTTTGCAGTAAGTTCTTCTATGACTTTTTCTTCACGTTTACGAAAACCTTCCTCACCTTCCATATCAAAAATCCAGGCGACATCGGCTCCCGTGCGTTCCTCAATCTCATGGTCAGAATCATAAAACTCAAGTTTTAATTCTTGCGCGAGCAGTTTGCCGATGGTGGTTTTACCCGCACCCATCGGCCCGATTAAGAAAATATTGTCAACAGAGTTCTTCATTAAGCAGTGTCCTTAACAGGCAGCCAGCAGGACTTCGACCATTTCTTCATTTTTAGGGGAAGGGCCCTGCCTTGTAAAATCGATGGCAACTTCATCCAAAGGATAAGGAATATACTGATCAGCCTCTATCACTATTTGATTTTCCATTTCAGCATCAGTCAAAGCAGCATTCATCTCAATTGTTTTGGTAATAACGGCCGAACCGGCTAGTGCAACAGCCGCATCTTTAGTTTTTGTTTTTAAAACAGAAGCCATTTTGATAATCACATCACCAACTGCTTCAAGTTCATTTATATTTTTTTCCACAACAGCATTTTCAGGCAGCGGACGACTGACATAATTTTCTACTTTGTACTTACTACCCGACTTGCTTAATTCAATAAGCTTAATAGAGCTGGAGCTGATATCCACGCCATGCAGCGCTGTATTTTTTCTGCTAAAAATACTCACCAAACCATACTCTTTAAAACCCTTTTTTGCCTCTTCAGGCTGATACTATTTAGCTAACTCTCTACCAATTTCCCAGTCAGTTCATTCTGGCAAGAAGCCAAAATTCCGTACACATACTCTTCTATTAAGAGAATGCAGACTCTCACAACCCAGCACGTTACTTAATTTAAGTATTAATTTCAACTAATTAAGTGTTTTTCCAACA
>Ga0181591_10003437_pt1 | contig 13750 bp, 22 predicted proteins | sample 071ome_33_FD_133757 | JGI IMG/M metagenome (GOLD analysis project Ga0181591, IMG submission 133757) | Coastal salt marsh microbial communities from the Groves Creek Marsh, Skidaway Island, Georgia - 071412AT metaG (megahit assembly) | ecosystem: Environmental > Aquatic > Marine > Intertidal...
CTTACGAAGTTGTTCAAGACTGGAACGATTCCACGGCAACCCAGTGCGCCACATGTGCGCCATTGCCGGGAGAGCTTTGCATTCGAGCGTGTAAGCAGGATCTAAACCTGCCGCAGCAATCCTTCCAGGAAGAATCGCATCAAGCTCCAGCAAAACCTCCACGTCTTTAGCAGCGTATTCAAGCTGCTCTTGACTGAGGACTGGTGCGCCCCAATCAGACACCTGCTGTTCTTTTGAGATGTCCTTTTCGAGGTAACGCTTAGCTAAGTGGGCTAAGCCGTGCTTCAGGTTCGGAATGCCATTATTCAGCAGCTTGCTGGCGAGCATGGTGCAGTAAACGCGGCCATAGGGTTTGAATTTATATTCTTGAAGCCAAGCCAAATCAAACACAGCATTGTGCGCGATCCAGTGGCGATCAGCATTTTCAAAAAAGCTCCTCAGTTTGCGGTCTGCCTCGTCGTCGCAATCGAACATGTCGATGACAACGATTGACTTAGTCAACTCGCAACCAAGCTGAAGCAACCGAAGCTTGCCGATTTCAGGTTGCAACTGGAGCGTTTCCGTATCAAACGCAATCGTGGTGGCACACGAAACTTTGTCGAGATGCTCGACGCCGAAATAGGTTGTGTAGGTCATTTAGAAAAGGTGCTCTTCAGGAAATACGCCTTGCCAGTCAGACTCATGAGTCCCATCTGGTGCGTACCAGCCGGAATCGTCGAGATACCAATCGGCGTTGGTACGTGCAAAAAAGATCTTTTTCTCCGTAGAGAGATCTTCAAGCGAGTTGTCGAAAAAGGGTGTGGTCATTGAAGCGGGTCATCAAAGGCAGGTGGGTTGTCTTCGAGGTGCTTGTACAGCTCAGCCGCTTGCTCTGATTCCAAATGCTGGATCAGGCGGTTGAGATACCAACGAGCTTTTGAGGCGTCCTGGTGCGGACAAGCTTTAAACCACACGCGAAGCAGATACTTCAGCGTGTTCCCAAGCAACATACCACTAACTGGGTCTGGTGCGTGGCGAATGACATCTTCAATAACATCAATCGCCTCAAACCGGCCCTTTGTGTAGTGGGCCGGTGAGTTGACTAGGTCACTTGTCTGTGAGGCGCTTGAGGGCATGTAAGAAAGAAAAATTATGGTCTCGTTCTAGGACGTAGCACTGATTGACGACATACATCACGTCGTAGCACTCGCCTTCGCCGTACTCAGCTTCAGCTTCACGACACCAAATACCCTTGCAAACACCGGCATCGTCAAAGACACCGACATAATCGGCACTTTCTTCCATAGCCTCGCGGATGGTGCGAATGAACTCAGGCGTACCAGACACTTCTTTCGACCAACGGGTTGGAGCGTAGAAGGGGCACTTGTCTTTGTAGGTGGAAATGATCATGATGCTTTAAGAGTTTCTTTGTTGACTGGATCGACCCAGATGTAGTCGTCGCTTGTGCAGTGAACTTGGCGGTAGAGGTGAGGTGAGCCAGGCTGGCACTTGCGGATTTGTGCAAGACCTTTCTGGGCAGTAGCAGCCGTCATGTGGCTACTTACAACGTTCCAGCGGCCTTCACGCCACGCCTGCACCTGGAAAGGGAAGCTGTCGTACCGCTTCTTGCGGCCCATGTAGCTGTTGTCGATCATCAGTAGGTGTCTTCAATGGGTTGCCAGTCATCAACCTCTTGGGCGAGGTCAACAAACTGCTGCTCAGTTTTAGGGAGTGGATCGTCGTCACCGATGGGCATCGAGCCACGGCAGATAGCACTGCCAAACTCTGGTGGGTCGAAGCGTGTTGCAGGCGACGTTTGGATTACGTCAGCAATAGTGGCGACGAAACGAGCGAAGTAACCGCAAGGGCCTTCGACAAGCTCGTAGCTTTGAAGCTCAATTAAGGTGTCGGTCATTGCCTAGTCTGGCAGGGACTCATCAAATGTAGCACGTCAGAACGTAAGAAAGGTGTTGATGACAGGGAAAGTGTCTGATTCATAAGAACTCATGATGGAAGTATCGATGCCGCCTCTGAGCGCCTTTTCTACATCTTCCTCAAGCCTGCAAAACTCCTCTGGATTGTCTGCGTAGAAGTCTTCACAGATAGCTTCAGGTAATCCGTCAGGGTTGTAAGCCGTAAAACGAACCACCGCAAGGAACCCTTCGACCTCAGAAACTTGGTAGTAAGTGAGGGTCGTTAGCTCCATTGAACGCCTCAGCCTTTTACCAGTCTGCCCACTATTTGAGAAGCCGGTCATAATGTAGTAGTCATTGAGGTGGAACAATGGAGATGCACCGCAGCTTCGCGCTCCAGCGATTCCGCAACAAGATTGAAGGTTGCACAGATGTAGGTGAGCTGCAACAGATGTCAGTGAAACTGATGCAGCTCTACCTCCAACAACAGGACACCATCAATCAGATGGTGAAGAAAGGTTGGTTGCCAAGTGATGCCCAGGAAGGGCGTTAGCGGTTGAAATTCTGACGCTCTTCACGCTTTTCGCGGTACAAACGTCCCACCTCATCGAAGCAGGCCCTGCGTGTTTCGTAAGGGATGCTCTTGAGGATCTGATCCAAACGGAACATCAAAAACTCGTCTTGCTCTTCGGTAACTTCCACGAACTTGTGGAACGTCTGAAGGCTGTTGCCGATGGCACTCACCAGATAAAGATTGAATGCGGGTGAGTCCAGTAAGTCTGCAAGTGTGAGCCGCTTGGCTGCGCTCAGAACTGGTTCGGGGATTGTAATGTCGTAGGCCATTGAGGTCTGTTGTAGTGGACTAAAGCTGGTCCGATTAAGTATAAGGTGCCGGTTTAATCGTGACCGGCGGACGATGGCTTAGAGAAGATACGCACGGCTCCGCTCCACGCTGACTGGACATGATGTGACACGCAGGGCAGTGGGTTGATCTAGGACTTACACGCAAGCGATGCCTAGATGGTCAAGGCTTTGGCAGTTGTACGCCTTTGCGCTGCATTTTCAACGCTTGGGTACGCGCTCCTTGGGCAGAAGCAGCAATAAAAGCATGTCTGCGCTGGTGCGCTTCCAACTGCTTCGATGACTTCTCATCTAACTGAGCAGCATCAACGTGAGTAAACAGCTGCTCAGTCTTTGTCTTGTGCTTTTTGATGCCAGCATTGGCCTGGTTGTTTAGATAAGTAACTGCTTCTGCATCAGTCAGTACCCTCAAACCACCGTCGTGCATACGCATAACAAGAGGGTTTAGACCCATTTCATTACGCAAACGTTCAATAATTGTTTTTACGTTTGTAAACGCATAACTCGTTGGATCGCGTATTTCACCTCTTTGATAACGCTGCATTTTTTCTGCAAACCTAGGCTCAAGTTTTTCATAGGCATCTAAAACTTGTCGCTCGCTGTAGTAAGCACCTTTTTGCATCGCTGGAACGTTAATGCCAACCGATTGCAACTGTTGAAGTTGTTCCAAGGTTCACTCCAAAAGAAAATTAGGTGCCGGTTTAATCGTGACCGGCGGACGATGGTTTGGCTACGAGTTGCAGAGACTGGCGTTGCAAGGCCGAGCAAGGCAGCGCGGGGCAAGGGTTTGCGATGACCTAGGACTTATTGACGTTGCCTAGAAATCAGTCGATCTCAGTCAACACACCACTAAAACGGCCATACCTGGGACGCCATGTACCAATCCCTTCAAACTGGCCTGCTGCTTTAACGATTCGCTCAAGCGCGTCAACAGATATGCGGTCGTCGTCAACAGTCAAACAAAATTGACATGACCAATCAGGAACCCTTACACGAGTTACCCAGTTAGTTGCGTTAGCTCGTTTGACGGGACTTGTTAGACAAAAACGACTGTGCTGCAACATGTCCACAGCGGCCCGTGGTCCGTCATATAAAACCGGAGCTTCATTTTCAACAATTAGTGCCCTTGTAACTTCTTTACCAAGCTTGAATGCTGTGGCACCGTTACGAAGACACCGTTCAAAGTTTTGAGACGGGATATACAAATCTGAAAACCCATCAAATGAAACTGAGTTCGAAGTGTCGTCAATAATTACTTCACCTGGTTCGGCCCAGTAGCCGGAGTAAACCCAGTCAATTACACGGAGATTTTGGTGATCTGCGTCAACCTTGGTGCGTTTGCTAGTGAAGTGCTTTTTGATCTTGGCTGCCTTGCTTAGTGGGTCGGAGCAGGCGTTGTTGGAAAGCAGTAGAGCTGCCGTACCAGTCAGATCGACTTGGAATCGACGGATTGCCATTGGATTGAGTTTCCTTTACGGATTGGTTGAGTGCTGGATTGATCGCTCCAGCGGGCGATGGGTACGTGTTGATCTGTAGGGGATTGGGTCGCTAAGTGACGCGAAGCAACGCCCTTTATTTGTAGCACACCTCAAACGGTGTGTCTAGGCGCTCCACATATCCCAGGCTTGGTCCCTAGCGGCCCGCAGTTCGTCGATGGTCCGTTCTTCCTCCCTTGCGCGGGGATATTGCCCAGAGCGTCCCATTGGGGCACTCTCGTTGGTATCACTGGGTTTAGCAATGGGACACTCCTCTGTTTTTTCAGAAGGTGTCCCATTGGGGTCCGCCAGGCCACCATCAACCATTTCTGAATGGGACACTTTCGTTTTTTCTTTGGTGGTGTCCCATTGCTCATCCGTTCCAGCACAAGGGGTTTGCTGCAATGAGACACTCTCTCGCAAGGCCCCGCACGCGAGAACTGCTTTGTAGTGGTGCGTTGGCTTACCCCCGGATTTATCGGAGACAGATTCAACAACCTCAATCAACCCCCGCTTTTCCAAGCGGTGGAGCGATTTACGGATGGCCGCCACCTTGCCGCCAACAATCGGATCGGCGTTGAGGTCACTGCGGGTAGCAGTTCGAGGGTGGATGACACGCAACCGCTGCAGCACCCGGTCAGTGATGCCGCTTGGAGCGGTGTTGCTTGCGTCGATTTCCGGGGTGAAGTCGCTGATGGAGAAACTGAGGTCAGCTTCCATTTGCATCATCAGAGAGGTGCCAGAGCGCCCAGAGCGGCTTTTCTCAATGGTGATGATCCGAGAGTGCATTGGAGCGTTGCCCTTCTCCACCTGCTCCTTAGAGGGCTTCTTAAGCGCCCAGGTCTCATCCACAGCATCACGGATAGCAGAGGTGCCCCTGAAACCGCCCTGCTTGTTGGCGTGATGCACGACAAGAATCGTGGTGGCAGGGAACAGCACACCGTTGTTCCGGGTCAGCCAATACAGCGGTGTGGCGAAGTCGCTCTTGTTCTCGTCAAAGGCACGGCCACCGCTACAGCCGATTAGCGAGTCAATAACAACCAGCTTCGGTTTGATGTCATTCATCAGCTTCACAAATTGCGCGTACCGCTGAAGCTGCCAGTCGGTCTGAATGAACGTCTCGCTATCCGCTGGGTAGTCAACCTCTTCAAGCTGCTCTTTGAGCTGCACCAGCGGCTGGTCGCCATTCAGCAGCAGCACCGGACCCTTTTCAACTGGAACGGGCTTACCCCTAACGATGAAAGGCGCACCAGTCGCAATGTGTTTGGCAATCGTCCAAGCCGACATGGATTTGCCGTCACCGCCAGCGCCATAAATCAGCACCACAGAGGGGTGAGGCAACACATCAGGAATCAAGTAGTTGCGCTCTTGATCGCTGTCCATCAGATCCTGCGCCCCCATCAACCCCGTTGCCCCATCGAATTGAATTTGATCAACAATCAGCTTTTCAAGCGCCGCTTGGTCGCGGTATCCAGCCTGCAGCGCAAGAGCATTGAGGCTGTAGTTCATCTCAGCTGGGTTATCCAGCTCTAGGTATTTCATTGCCCTTTCCATAACTTCAGGGAAAGGAAGAATCGCTTGCCTGAAGGAAACAGGCATCTGGCCGATTTCTTCAATCACCTGCTTGGCAGCAGGATCATGCACAAAACGATTTCTGTCTGGGTCGTAGTGATCAGCCAACTGAATAAGGCTGCCAAGACCAAGCCCACCGCCTGACTTAAACCCCGACTCCCAACGATCAGCGCATGGATCGTTCTGTTCCCAGTCATCGGCGTACTCATCATCACGCTGCGACCACTCACGCCACAGGTCGAGCCCCTCATCGCCAGGCAGCTCAGAGTGGATCATTGCGCCAATGCGCCACCACTGGTCTTCACTGCCGCGTCCCTGCGGCTGAATCACCGACAGGCAGTTTTTAACGATCAGGCAAAGCTCCTCGGTGGAGCGCATTCCATAACGAGGGTCTTTCTTTCCCTCATCAGTCTTCTGCTTGCCACGAAAAGACTCCTTCATATATGCCAGAAGCCATTCAGGAGCCTCTGGAATTGCCTCGAAGTCACCTTCCTGCGTATAGACCCCCTGATCCTTGTAATCGCCGCCTACAAGCCCCTGACGGCCCCACAGCACCTCCCAGCCCTCTTTGCTGGCGCTAAGGCTCAAGCCGTCAACCTCACCCCAATACTCCCGTGGGACGTAAAAGAGGTACTTGGCCGCATTTTTCTTGGCTGACTTAACAACCGGCGCAGCCTTGAGGTCTTGGCCCCACTTCTTTTTGAGCTGATAGAGGTTTGCGTCAATGTCGAGGATGACCAAGCCATTGCTGCGTGGTCCGGTGAAGACACCAACAGCCTTGAACTCATCAGGATGACGCTCAATGTGCAGCGCCGTCTCAGCAGGCGACCAATCTTCGTGGTGCGTCTTACCGAGGGGAGATTTGCCGCAAGCTTCCTTACCGGAGGGAAGCTTGACGCCTTTGCCATAGATGGGGCATGTAGCCCAGGCAGCAGGAAGTGAACGAACGAAGGCAGGAAGCTTCGACATCTGTTACAGTCTCAAAGAACTACAAAACGGGTCCCAAATGGGACCTTCCAAATCCCCAGCTGCCGGGACGGGCGCTGGGGGTTTTTTTATTCTACGAAGGTTGTCAAACCCTGCAGAACTACTACACTGGACACTGCACTGGGCATAGCCCGCAGCACCTAAATCATGAGCTTCATCCCCAAGGAACACAGTGACGCCTTCAAAGGCGGCGGCGGCAGCCGAAACGACTACCTCAGCCCCAGCAAGGTCAAAGCTGACGGCCAAGTGCGTTTTGCCATTCTGGCGAACGAACCCCTCTGCTACTTCGAGGTCTGGGGCGAAGACGAAACCGGCAAAGGCAAACCATTCCGCTTTGCCCAAGAAGCCACTGCCGACGACATCGAGCAGGAAATGGGCGCTAACTACCGCCGCCGCCTCAAGGACGATGGAACGGAAGAGCCGCAGAAGTTTGCCATCGCAATGCCGATTTACAACTTCGACATCAAGCGTGTGCAGGTGCTGAGCCTGACTCAGAAGGGTCTGCAGAAGGAACTCGACGAGATTTCACAAGTCGAGGAGTACAGCGACATGACCGAGTGGGACTTCATCATGACGAAAGCCGCCACCGTCTCTCCCGATATGTACGGCCTGCGCCCCGTGCCCCGCAAGAAGGACACACAGGGAGCCGTCGATGCAGCCTGGGACGAAGCGGTGAAGAACGGCTTTGACATCACCCGCCTTCTCACTGGCGGCCACCCATTCAAGGCTGACTGATGTGCTATTATTTTTGAGCAATTTCGTTGCGGCGGACTTCGTGCCCTTGTGACGCCATTGCCATCAGTACCAAAGGGGAAACCTGGAGGTCCTCTAATGATCACATACCATCCGCTTCATCACCGGCTGGAACGACTGCCCGCAAAGGTGGTCATCTATGTGGCATCTGTTCGGGTTTAGAGCACCTGGCAAACTTCAGAACCCCTGGCTACGGCTGGGGGTTTTGTTGTATTGGCACGAACACCACAACAACTTAAAAGTTTTTAAGTTAATTAGTAACCGTTGCTACCAAACCCATGAACGTCCTCAGCCTCATTCAAAAGCAGCAGCAAAAGAAGCAAGCACTTCAAACTGCTCAAAACGCCATCGCCAAGACTGCCAACCTTTGTTACCGAGGTGTGTGCTACACCCGCTAATCCCTCTAGCGTTGGTACGGAAGGGGCTTAAGCCATCGGTGGCATTGCCGGTGGCTTTTTTCTTGTTAGTATCAATTTGGGAAAGAGTATTTGCATGGCCTACGGAGCAGAAGACGTAAAGGAACAACAGGCAAGAACGGAATACCTGGAACGTCTTTACCAAGCAGACCTGCGATATATGCGGGAACACCCCTTTCATGGGCGCTTCTGCGGTCTATACGAGCTGTATAAAAACCATGGAACGTATGGCCGAACACAGAATCCCTGAACCCGTCATTACCAATACAGATGACGGCATGGTTCGTGTAGCAGTTGGCAATGAATTTGGCTGGGTAAGCTCACACCATCTAGTCCCACCAAAAGTCAATCAGCTAACGCAAACATGGCTAATGAAGCACAAGCCAGGCTGAGTAAGTTACGCAAAAGTTCCCTGGTGCGTGATGACTCTGGAACCGATTTCAACTGGCGCGTTTATCGGGACAACACTGGCGGCGTGTTTCATAGCGTCACCCACATATTGGGCGCTACGGCACCGGATCACCAAAAGCAAGCACTGGAACGTTGGCTGGCTCGTCCAGGTAGCGAACAAGATCGGGAAACCGCTGCAACACGAGGCACCCTTGCCCACAACCACGCCGAGTACATCCTCAAAACCGGCGCACAACTAGCCCGCAAAGCAGCCAACAAGCGTAACGTCTGGAAAACAGGCAAGGATGGCCTGGAACGTTGCCCTGGATCGATTACCGCCTGGGGCATCGAAAGAGCCATTCAAGGCGCTCCTAGAGTCCCCTGGTCAGCTGCTGGGTACGCCCGAGGACTTCGCGGGTGGATCGCAAAAAACACAACCGCCATTCATGCCGTCGAATTTTCCATTCATCACCCTTTAGGTTTTGCTGGTACGTGTGACGCCTTGCTGGATATTCAGGGACCAGACGGAGATAAGATTGGTCCGGTAATCGTGGATTGGAAAACTTCGCAACGCGAAAGAAGCGAAGAGATGCTTTTCAACTACCAGTGTCAACTCGGAGCCTATTCTTTAGGGTTGCGGCATATGACAGGGATTCGCCCCGTGGGTGGTGCGATTGTTGTGGCACGCCGAACAGGTGCCCCTCAAGTCAGATACCTAACGGACCTTGAATTGAGGGGCTGCGAGCAAGTGTTTACTGAGCGGGTGGAACGGTATTTCGAGAACTTAGCCGCTTAATTTTTGTCTTCCGGGTAAGGCAGCCCATAGTTCATCCATTCCCACTCGGTAATAAGCTCACCAGGCTTCTCAGGGTGTGGGGCGCACCAACCGTCTGGGTCGCCCTCCCAACCTGCCTTGGTACGAATCTTATATATGCGCTCTTCTTCTGCCATTGCTGCCTCAACTTTGTTGAGGTGGTCATACCAAGTAGGACAGGTTCCCATCATCCTGAGATTTTCTTGGGCTCTGTAAAGTTCTTTGTCCATGGTGGTTCGTGTGTTTAGTGTTGAGTCTCAGGAGTCTCGCCGCTTGCCTGCATCACTGCGGACCTTGCGGGTACTGGTGCGTTCAGTGCTTGCGGGCTTCCACTGTTCCCACATTTCATCCGGCATAGGACAGCCGCCGGGGATCCTCTCTTGGCACAGGCTCCACATGGGGATTAGCTGGTGCGCCAACTGCCTGCCGCCTTCTTTGCCGTATTTGGCATGGAGCGTTAGCAGTGTTTGCCATTCATCGGCATTCACTGGGTATCGCTCAATTGCCCAGCGCAAGTCCTTGTAATTCTTCTTTTCGGCACGTTCAAGCTCGCGCTCGTCTGCCTTGGAACGTTTGCGGGTCTCGTGGACCTCAGCTGCAAAAATTGATCCCATAGTGTTGGGGTGTGAGTACTGGAGCACAATAGACGAAAACGTAAAAACAGCTGGTTAATTTGTGGAAAACTGCTAAGTGCTTATCGGTGGGGCGTGATTGATTGGCTGTGTTTATCAATGCTTGACGGTCGACTGGTTCGTCGGCAATGCTGTGATGGCTCGCCACACTAGGCCATGACAACAGCAACAGACACCAACCACGCCGAGCGCAACGCTACCGGCCATGCTCAGACCATCGAGGCCCTTTACGAATTGTCCTGCTGGGACTTCCGCACTGGTGAGCTTCCGCAGGCTTTGACTGGTGCGGCTGCCGATGTCCTGAGCGACCTTGATTGGGACGCTGAGACTGGCACGCCTGAGACCTTGCAGGAGGCCGTAACTGACTATGCCAACGAAATGCCGCTCAGCGTGCTGGTTCGTTCTGGCTGGTACGTTCCCGGCACTCCTGAGCAGCAGCCTGAAGAATTCGAGATCCTGCTTTCTACCGGCGGCCCTGCCTGTCGCATCATTGGAGAGCTGGATCGTGGATCGGTTGCCTGGCAGTCAGGCTGTAGGCCAGTCATGCAACATCAGGAGTGGTTCAAGCCGTGGACTGAAATAAGCTACGACATCGACACTAATGCGCTGCTCTGGTTCTGTGAGCAGTTCTACTACGGGGAATAAAAGGAGCCCCCGTAGGGGCTCACACTGCGGCGGTTGGGTATTCGTTGAGATAATCAGTGATCGACTCGCGGATGGCGTCGAAACCATCACGCCAGGGTGTGTTGTCATGCCTTGCGGCAAAGATCGAAAGACCATTGCCCTGGAGCATGTTCACCCGATCACTGATGCTTTCGGCTTCCCAGTAGTTTGAGACTGCCTCCCATTCGAGTTGGGAATGGTCGTCGTCAGATAGCAGAGGGTAGGACTCAACTGCCTGGATCGATTCGATCATCTCGTCAGTTATGAACCGAATGTCCACGGCAATGCCGCAACCATTCCAGCCGTAACCGATCTCGTGGATGGCATCGTGTGGGTCATCGGAATCCAGAAAGGTTCTGAAGTTGGACAGACCCACCAGGCCGGTGTTGCCATAGTCGCTGTATCCGAACCACGATGGAACGAATGCCAGTGAGTAGTCACGCCAGCCGTTATCGAGACAGCGTTGGAAGTGCTCATCAGCAGACTGATGCCACTGATGGGAGCAATCACGCTGTGGCTCACCATCCACAATCAAGAGCCAATGACCGTTACAGCCATTCAGCTCATCGATGCGTCGTTTGAGTTCCTGAGTCATGCCAGCTCCTGAATCATTTCATCCAGTTCGGGATAATTCACAAACACGTTGTTGAAATAAACTCCATCAGGTGTTTGCGGCAGGATGACACCCTCAGTGATGTAACTGAGGAATTCAGAGTAATCGCTACAGGCACAGCCTATAGAGTACAGACTGAAGTCATTCTGAATCCAGAGCGCAACATTCCAGGTCTCGTAATTTGACCAGCCGTTGTAAGTTTCAGCAACCATGATTTTAGATAGAAAGTGTTACCCAGGATGTGAAGTCCTGGGTCGTTTGATTAGTTACCGGATGGCAACTCTCGGATGTCTATGACCGCGTGCGGTCGCCAATTCCAGAACTCTTCTAACGCATTGTCTGCGTCTTCATAAGTCGGGAAGTAGCCAAGAGACATCTCGAAACCGTCTTCTGACAGTTGGAACACTTGATACATGGTCACAGAAAACTAGGGAGTTCAGGTTCTAGAGCCGTGGCCCGGTAGCAATGGTGCGGATCGATTCGCCGCATAAAAGCGGCTAGCCGTTCTGCATCTGCTTTGAGCCGAGGCCGGCTGGCCTCCCTATATGGGAGCCAGCCTGTATCGACGCCGTAGTAACGGGTAACGATATGTCTCACTTAGTGACCTCCTCAGTCTCCGGAGAGAATGTGGCGATCGTTTCGGTGAGAGTCTCCTGAAGCCTTTTAAGCTCCTGAAGCATCTTGGTGCGGTCCGCGTCTTCGTGAGAGTGCTGTTGGTAAAGCAACCAGTAACGCAGCTCACGGGCGACTTGAACACGCCTAAGACCCTGAATCGTAACGGAATCGTGCGACACACTATCAGTAACAGTGGCACTTGAGCTGTTGAGGCTCAGATTGGCATTGTCAATCGCGTGGGTCGTTTGAACAGTCGTCTTCATGATTGAGTAGGAATCAATGGAATAGGTACGCTCCATCACACAGAGTGCGACATGCGCTGTAAGCCACTCCCAGACAACAAAGGGAGTGGAGCGTGCCACGAAGTTCTGTGCTTCAGCTATTCAGTTTTCCAGGTAGCCCAGCCCGAAGGCTGCAAGATCACTTGTGGCGAAGGTCGGCTAGTGTGCTTTGCTTCGTTGCCCTAATTGTAATACAGCAGGCCGCTGCTGTGAACCTCCAGACCCTGTTTATTGTGCCAATTTAATCATTGGCTAAACTGACCAGTCATGCGCGACTGATCAGCCTGGCTTATGGGTCAGGTGGGGTGCAGTTGCGATTGATTCTCAATAGCAGCAAGGTGGGGGGAACCTACTGAAACAACATCAAAAATCACTAGTGTACTACCCCTATATCTTACTGTAGTAGGGGGGCAGGGGTCAAGTTTGCCTGGAACGTAAACCGCTAGGCAAAAATAATACAAGTGCGCTAGTTTTCACTCAAGCTGATAAAGTAAAAACGGAATGCAACAAATTATGGCGGAAGACACCGCTAATAAATACGACAGCGGCTTTGATGACGAAGCAGAAAAGCAGGATGAAATAAAAAGGCAACGACCATTTGGCCCAAAAAGCACAAAAGAAGCACAACAAGCCCGCATCCAACGCCTCTACAAGCGCCAACTCGAAGGTTTACCCGTCCGCCAACTCGTACTAGAACACGCCGCCAAAGAACAAATCGGCATCGCCACTGCCTGGCGCGACTGGAAAGGCGTCTACGAACTCGTTGCCGAAGATTTCGAGCGCGAACGCACCAAAATGGCCGGTCGCATCTTCATGCAACGCCAACGCCTCTTCAATGCCGCCATGAAACGCGGCCAAATGCAAACCGCCGCCAACGTCCTCGACTCCCTGGCACGTCAAGTCGGCTGCGACATGCCCGAACAAACCAGCTCCCTCCCCGAAATCCGCGTCACCGTCGAACCACCCAACGAAATCACTGGTTCGGACGCCGCCCAACTACCCCAAGCCGAAATTATCGACGTAGAAAATGAGCACAACGATTGACATCAGCCTCAAAAAGGCCCAATCCGAAGTTTTTTATAGCAAAAAACGCTTCCGCGTCCTCGTTGCAGGCCGCCGCTTCGGCAAAAGCTACCTGGCCTGCATCGAACTCTTCACCAAGGCCCTGGCACGTCCCGGCGAAACCTTCTTTTACTGCGCCCCCACGTACCGCATGGCGAAAGACATCGCTTGGAAGGTACTCAAAAAGATCGTCCCACCGCAATACATCCGCAGCAAAAACGAAACCGACCTCAAGCTCGAACTCATCAACGAATCGACCATCGAACTCAAAGGCACGGAAAACGCCATGGCCCTCCGTGGCCGCAGCCTCTCTGGTGTAGTACTCGACGAGGCGGCCTTTATGGACTCCGAGGTCTGGTTCGAGGTCATCCGCCCCGCTTTAGCCGACAAACAAGGCTGGGCACTGTTCATCAGCACACCGGATGGAACGGCAAGCTGGTTTTACGACATGTGGTGTTATGTCCCAGAAGACAAAACCAACGATTGGCAGCGATGGTGCTACACAACCATCGAAGGCGGCAACGTCCCGCCCGAAGAAGTCGCCGCAGCCCGCGCTCAACTTGATTCGCGCACGTTCCGCCAGGAATTCGAAGCGTCGTTCGAGAACCTCAGCGGCCTAGTTGCCATAAGTTTTGCTGATGACAACATCTCCAAAGATGTAAAAGACTTACCAGTCCTCCCCCTACTCCTCGGCGTTGACTTTAACGTTGACCCCATGACCGGC
>Ga0181591_10003444_pt1 | contig 13738 bp, 19 predicted proteins | sample 071ome_33_FD_133757 | JGI IMG/M metagenome (GOLD analysis project Ga0181591, IMG submission 133757) | Coastal salt marsh microbial communities from the Groves Creek Marsh, Skidaway Island, Georgia - 071412AT metaG (megahit assembly) | ecosystem: Environmental > Aquatic > Marine > Intertidal...
CTCATTAATTTGGTCTTGTTTAAAGTCGTGTTCAATACCTTGTTTACAGGTTGGGCAATTGTCATGGTCGTGATAAAAGGATAACTCTTTTTCGTATGCAATACGCTGTCGTTCGAGTTCTGTTCTCTTTTCTGTTGCCTCTTGGAATTTTTGTTTCTCATCTGCTTTATCAGATATATCATCATAAAGAGTTTTAATAATCTCATCTTTAGCATCAATCATTTTGTTTTTAGCTTCTACAGCATCGATTTCAACGCCCATACGCTCTTTGATTTTAGATACTTCGACTTGTTTAATCTTACGAATTTCTTCGTCATGCTCTTTAGCGCTTTCAATTTTAGATTCTGTTAACTCAATCTTATATGCATTTTCATTAATGTTATCAGTTGTTGCTTTCATCTGGTCTTTAGCTAACCAACCCATTGTACTGAATACTTGAATGTCAAGTAAATCTTCAATGATATCTCGTCTTGCTCCCGCATGTAATTCCATAAATGGAACATAGGTAGCTGAACCGAGCACAACAATTTGGTTGAATGATTTGTAATTAATACCAATGATAGATGTTTCTAAATACTCTTGGTAATCTTTCTTTGCAGCGTCTTGGTTAATGAGTTGACCATCTTGATAGATTTCAAATACACCAGGTCTCATACCTCGTTTCACCATATAGTTTTTACCACCAACAGCAAAATAAATCTCAACCAATAATTCTTTGTTATTGATTGTGTTAATTAACTGACCTTTATTGACTTTACGAAATGGCTTTCCGTATAAGCCGAAAACAATAGCATCGAGCAATGTGCTTTTACCTGAACCATTAGAACCACTAATAAGTGTGGTAGGTTTAGTATCAAAGTCGATTGTGGTAAAATTGTTTCCTGTGGATAATATGTTTTTGTATTTAATCTTCTTAAAATGTATTCGCATTATAAACTAAGGGCCTCATGATATAAGTCGTCGATAACTTGTTTGATACGAGTTTTGTCAACTTGGGTCTCTATACTATCTATATACTGGTGAAGGATTTCCCCAGTGTCTTTAGTTTCGTCGAGTACCTCGTCAACACCAACATGTTCAAGGTTAAGGTTATCGTCTATCGCTTTCACATCAACCGCACCGCATTCACTCATTCGACTCATAAACAGGTCGTAGAGATAAGCATTGGTACGATTCTTCACTATAACTTTTACAAATGTATCTTTATACTGGTCAACATCAAAATTAGCTACATCATCGACAGTCCAGTTGGAATCATCGTAATCAATTTTGTAAAAAACTTTGTTTGGATTTTCGTGTTTGGTCATCTCTCTCGTTTCAGTATCAAAGACATGGAATCCACGGCTACCATTATAATCTGACCAAGTCATTTCATAAGGTGCTCCGAGATATTCTACATTGCCATAACGAGATGGATGGTGGAAGTGACCAGAGTAAACATCTTCAAAATGTTTGAATACTTCCATTTCTGTACCATGAGTACAAGGAACACCTTTGAGCATTTCAAATCCTTTCACTTCAAGGTGACCCATAACAACATCAGCTTTAGATTCAGCTAACATTTTGTAATTGTATTCTGCGTTCTGTTTATTAATCCATGGTAACATTAAGAATGTTGTCGAGCCAAGAGTTAAGTGTTCAGCTTTATCTTGGTATAGATTGAAGTTTTTGTAGTCTTGTAACAACAAATTCATGCTGTTAACGTCATTTGTATTTGTATAGAATATGTCATGGTTACCAATTAACGCATGAAAATCAATGTTACGCTTATCAAGCTCATCAAAAAAGAACTCACGACAGCGTTCCAAACTTACAAAGTTAACATACTTTCTTCGGTCAAAAGTGTCACCAAGGTCAAATACAGTAGTAATATTATGTTCGTCTACATAAGGGAAAAATACTTCTTGGAAAAACTTTCTTTGTACTTCGTGAAATACACGACTATCTCCTCTAGCACCGAAATGTAAATCGGTAACAATCGCAATTTTCATTTAATCTCCAGTGTTCAGGTCTAATACTTCTTCTGCCTGAGCTTTTTCTTTTTGTGCCATAGCATTAAGATATGTCATGGCTTCTCGCATTTTCTTTCTTTGTTTTTGGATTTTATTTTTCTTAGTCGTAGCTCTATCCCATTTGAGACGAGATACTTTTTCTTTAAATACTACCCCGTTAAGGTGGTCAAACTCATGCAAGAAGCATCGAGCACCATATCCATCAAGCGTTCCGCTTTGTTTCTCACCATGTTCGTCTAGCCATTCAGCTGAAACTGTTTTTGGTCTAGCAATATTTAAGAACATATCTGGAAAACTTAAACAACCTTCTGGAGCCAATTCTGTTTCTTCACTGAAGGAAAGTATTTTTGGATTGATTACCATGATAGCAGATTCTCTTGTTTCTCCAATTACGAAGCAACGCATGTTCAAACCAACTTGTGGAGCAGATAGGCCAATACCTTTCTTATTTACCATCAAGTCAACCATTTGTTCTTTCAAGTCTGCAGCATCTGCAAATATTTCTTTGACTTTATCAAAATCAAAATCTTCCATTCCTTTCCCAAGAATTGGGTCGGGGTAGTATACTAATTTCATAATTTACCTTCTTCTCTCATTTTAGCTCTAATTTTTGTAGCACTGATGTTATGTACATCTTCGCCTAGGTCGTGCTCTGTAAATGTATAACCACCACCTCGACCATAGCTAATGTCTACGATGTTTGGTACGGCCATAATCATATATTCACGACCTTCTTCATAACCTGCATCGCCTAAACCTTTTTTAATACCATCAATAACAGCAATCTCACCAAAGGGATTGTCTGTCTGTGCAACAGTACGACCAGCTCCAGCATCGCCTTCGATGCCAAATACTTCACGTACCATTATAACAACTTGTCCTGTAATTGTCAAGGCTTTTTCGAATAATTTTGTGTGACCTTCATGCCACGGTTGCCATCTACCCAACATTTGCACTGTTGGTTTCTTAAAATCGAATGCATCTTCCATTTCAAACATTAATCTTTTACTCCAAATTTGATGTACTTATACCACAATCTTTCGTGCCCATAGTATAGTACAAATTTTATTACTATATCTGCAATAAACACTGCGCCTATAGCTTTGGCTGGTAATCCAAAAAACCAAGCTATTGCTGCAGTTGTAATACTTGCAATTATTCTCCATGTAACGGCTTTCGCCAAATGTCGTTTAGCACTAACATCACTCATATTTTGCCTTAATGACTCGTGCCATAGATACATGAGTATCTGGTAGCCATGTGTGTACGATATGGTCTACAACTTCGGGCGTCTCAAAGATTTTATTAGTATCTTCAAATCGGCCTTCTTTAATAGTATCCATCCATACGAGATAGTCTGCGCCAAAATCAACTCGAGCTTTTTCAAACGGACAAACAAAATCTGTGATAGCGTATTTTCCAGCTCGCGTAACGCCATCAGCAAGATATTTCATTCTCATTGCTTGTCTCATACGACCTTCTTCCGAAAAATCCCAGTCGTCGTAGTATTCGCGTACTTGGTCAGCATTAATCCAAACACCGTCCAAAGCCTCAGCCAACGGTTCTGCAAGGTAGCTCTTGCCTGAACCAGGAAGCCCGCAAATTAAAATTTTCTTCATTTCTTATCGTTCGTTCCTTTTTTAAATTTAGATTCAAAATCATCAATGAATCTGGAAATGTACTCAGGTGGCTCATTCATTTGAATAGTTTGTGCATCACTATCTTGAAGTATGCTCTGAGTTAACATGTTTTGAGAAGCTTTAAACTTAATATAAGTCTGCTTCTTCTCTTTTTGAATTCTTCGAAGGAATGCAAACCAGATAATTTGAGTGAAATAAGCAAATGGGTTTTGCGATTTCTCTGGGTCGAAGTTGTGAATATACATTAAGCAATTCTCAATTCCATCTGATATCATTTCTTCTTTATATGAGTAGCCAGAAAAATTTGGTTTAGTTGCAAGTCTAGTTGCAATAAGTAGAATGCACTTTCCAATGTATTCTGGTACTTGTGGGTTTTTATCTCCAGCGTCTTCAGCTTCCTTGCATAGAGCTCTGTAATCTATCAAGGCAGCAAGTAAATCTGGATTATTGACATAATTTCTTTTTCTTGCCATTAGTGTTTCCTTATGTTGGAATTTTTTAAAGGTAAATTATAACATGTTTTATACATTTTGTCAACCTTTATGTTCATATTTGAAAAAAGTTGCATTATTTTTAAAAAAAGGGTTGACAACTACTAAAAAGCGTGGTATAATAAGGTTATCAACCTTTAAGGTATCTAATAAACTATATCTCTACAGTGTAAATCTTATAAGGGAACTCTTCAGCTCCGTAGATTTCAATCCTCTTCTTAAAATGCTTCAGAGTATAGTTCTCAAAGCTTCCAATAGATAAATCATCAGTAATATCATACAGAACGGCCTCGGTCGAGTCGTCAGCTTTTCTCAATGTTCTACCAATAGATTGAAGTACTTTGATTTCACTCTTCGAACCAGTAGCAAAAATCACATTATCTAATCTTTTCAAATTAACACCGGTGGAGAAAACTCCGTAAGAAGCAAGTATGTCGTGCCTCTTTTCAGAATCATTCTCAACTAAGTGTCGTATATCTTCACGTTCAGTTCCTTTGGTCCCACCATATATAAAGTGGAGCTCTCTTCCTTCTTTGCGAAGCAAAGGTTCTAAAACTTTACCGTGTTTTTCTACAAGGTCAAATAGAATCAAATTATTCTGACCTTCTAAACTATGTACGAGATTCTTAATAAAGTTATTTCGTTTCTCGTTATTCACAATAAACTCTCGTTCAGCTGGCCACTTTTTAGTTCCATCTAAATTTTTGAGAGCGTCTTTGAATTTCTTTCTTGTATCATTGCTATGAGATAGTACAATCGCTTTGACTTTGAAATCAGCTACTGTTCCTTTATCCATAAGCTCTTTTGTATTTACGAATCGTTTAACTTCACCGAAACAACCCTCAAGTACTAGCCTATGAGTTTTGCTTTCTGATGATTTAAGAGTACCTGTAAATCCATGTCTGTACTCACAATCAGTTAATGATTCCATAATCTTTGTTAAGCTCTTTGCTTGGAATGTATGTGCTTCATCTCCAAGTACAACTTTAAATTGGTCAAACCAATCTTTCTTTAATTTAATAAGTGATTGCCACGTTGATATAACAATCGGTGAGCTTGTGTTCTTATCAACTCCACCTTGTATTGTATAAATGTCGTTTTCATCACAGCCATAATCTATAAAGTCACCTTTCATTTGGTGTACTAGAGAAATAGTTGGTACGATAATAAGTGTTCGATGTCCAAATGCTTGGAAGTAATGTTGTTGGATAAGATAAATGATTAACGACTTACCAGATGAAGTCGGTGATAAACTGAGCGATCGCCTTTTGCGTAAAGCATTCAGTACATATTCTGTTTGATAATCACGAGGCTTAAATTTGCAATTAATTTCTTCTGCTAATTGTGTTGGATAATCATCATCAAATTCTTCATCTAATCCGATGTGGTCTGGTGCAGATAAGAAATATCCGCGGTCGTCGCAAAACTTTTTAATATGTGGGTAAAGACCAACATAGATAATTGGTCGCATTGGTTGGAATAATCTTATAATTCCGTCCCATACTCTATTTTTATAAGCAGGAACAAATTGATAACCTTCAGGCCTAAAACTAAATTGCTCAGCTAATTCCATAAGTGTGCCGCTATCTGCAACAACTTTCATGTGTACCGAATTAATAGGCTCTAGGGTTATCTGTTCACTCATAACTTAATAGCTAATAACAAAAATATGCCAAATAATATAATGTTTGTAAAAAATATTAGTATTGCTAAAATTGTATGGTACCAAATCCATCGAGTACGATAAGCATTTTCAAGCGTTAAATCTTCTGGGTCTGCTTCTTCGTCCATTACAGGCAAGTTGTGCATGACCGTTTGGTCAAACTTATTATCCTCTAATGGCTTTTCGATAAATTTTTGGAACCACTTAATCATTAATAATCACCGGCTTGGAATTTTAACATGTCAATCATATTTTTTATTATAAAATTGCGACTATGGATAGTTCGCACAATGTCTTCTAAAAAGTTTGCATTAGCAGAATGATAGTCAATGGTCAAACTTAATTTGATAATATCCTTATCTGCTTGAATATATTTATCTACTTCATTACGTAAAACTTTTTTCTGATAAGGTCTCCACCCTTGTGCTTTCAAATCTTCTTCTGCCATACTACCATCATAGTATTCTCGCTTGAGTGCTTCAAGTTCTTTGTATTCTGCTTTTAATTTTTTGACACGAAGTACTTCTCTATAAAAGAGATTGTAATATTTGCTGTGAAGTTCTGGGATTCGTTTTGACTCTCCGACGAGATTTGTTTCGTCTATGGCTGAATCTTTTGCCCATAACGAAGATATATCATTTGTATCCATAATGTAAACTCGGTTGTTAACTATAAAAGTATATTATAACAGGTTCTCTATAATTTGTCAACCCTTTAGCTTAACTCTTTAATGTCGAATGCGTCATATCGCATGGTAACTGTAGCTTCAGGATAAAGAACATCCTGGTTAGATAAGTCCAAACTAACTGGAGTCAAACCAATTGGTTGTGCATTTAAATATGTGACTTCCAAATTTGGTTGTTTATGACTATTTAAAATTAGAACAGTAATATCTGATGTTATTCCATCTTGGCTATCTGCTAGTTGGTCGTATTGTTCCAATGTATCTGGAGAACCAATACCTTTTAACCAATCGTAAATTTCACGATAGTTTCTCATGTTCTCATCAATAATAAATGTTAAATCTAAATCAGCATACGCTAAATGGTCACCTGTTGAATAATAGGCACGTAAAGGCGTATCTGTTTTTACAGCGTTAGTTGTAACAGAAGGAAGCAGAATTTTATTTGAGAAAAATTCTACGTTCGGCAACCTTTTGAAGATTATTTTAAATCCTGCCGATGATAAATAGTTATTAATCATACAATAAATTCCAATGATTGTTTATTATACTATTTATACGAGGCGAACTATATAATGTTTTCAAAACCAAAATCCCTAACATTCGAAATGGATACAGCTGATTTATCCATTAACCATATTGCACACTTATACCATTCCTTTTTTGTATCCAAAGATTATGATTGGTGGTACGAAGTTTTACCCGATGATATCGTAGTTGATGTTGGTGCTGGTATCGGAATGTTTTCAGCTAAAGCATACGATAATGGTGCTAAACGAACTTACATGATTGAACCAAGTCGTAAGTTATTAGAAACAGCAGTTAAAAATCTTGCTGGAGCATATATCGACAGACCCGATGCTTACGAACGATGTCGTATTAAAGCAGTCCATGCAGCTATGGGTCGTACCGATGTTGACTGTAGTAATGTTTGGAATGAGCCACAATATGATGGAAAGCTTATGTCTTTAATGGAATTTGTTGATTATTACGATGTTCCAAATATTAGCTTTCTTAAAATATCTGCTTGTGGTGCTGAATATAATATTTTGCATGAGGATAACTTAAACTTTATAGCATCAAATATTCGTCACACTGCATGTCGTGTTTATTTAAATGCTCAGTATGGTGGAGTTGAAAAGTTTAAGCATTGGCGTAATTCTGTGTTAAAGCCTATGATGGACCTTAACCGTGTTTATTTCCAAGATGAATCATATTACGATAAAGTAATGAAGGATAATTTTGTGGAGCTATTACCTGCCAGCTTTATGGTGTATATTAAGAATTGGTAGAATTACCAGTTATGAATTACGTTGGCCATAATAAAGAAGCAAGTTAAAAAGTTAACCCCCACAATAAGAGTCCGAAGCAAAGCCACATAATTGTCATAGGGTTCAGTTTTCTCATCTGAGAATCCTCCGAGTGCGTATTTCCAAATAGTCCAAACTTTATTCATATTGGTGTACGAAAGTTTTGTCTGTGTCAATTCCTGCTGTATAACATGCTTTGCAGAATTGTCCTGCACCTTCTACATATCCATATCGCATATCAATATGAGTATCTTTAGTGTATTCAGTTTCAATGCCACACATGTTGCATGTATCTTTTTCAGTATTAGTGGTATTCATTTTGCGCTGCCTCTATAAAAAAGTCTAATGTATCTTCTGTTGAACCAAAGTCCGCAATAATATATTCGCCTTCAGCTCCAGCTGGAGTAGTTTCAAGCTCTGGATATTCTTCTTGCCATAATTCAAATAACTGTTCCATGGATAGGCCCTTAACTCCTTTTCTACTAAAGTTTACTTTCAATGTAGCCTCAGGCCCATCGACAGTGTAGTTAACATGAAAATTATATTCTGTACCAGCTAATCGTTTTGTTTGATATACAGTGCCAGCTGAATTTGTTGTAGTTGCCGTAGTTACTTGTTCAAGCTCAGGATGTGACGCCCAGAATTTTTTCTCTTCGGCTACTGGGTTGATTTGCTCTTTTTTCCATTCGTCATGCAAACTTGATAGAGTTTGTTTAACCCACAACTCATCGTACATTCCTTTAATTTTATTTAGCTTCGGTTCGAGTACATTGATTCTCTGAGATTCTGTCGCAGCTTGAACAGCTTCAATAGCATCACGGCCTTCAGTAAACCTTTCTAGATTTCTGCCGATAATGATAAGGTCGTCAATATTAACATCTTTATCTTTAAGATGGTCGAGGCATCTGTTTTTAACACCTTTGCCATCGTATATTGGCTTTATAGTGTTATCAAATTTTCCGTTTGGATAATAACCATACTGGTAATATCCAAGTGTTTTCATAAACTCTGCTGAGTATTTCATAGTATCTCCATTATATAAGTTTTAAATCACTCAAGAATTGCTTTTTAGGAGTTGCTTTATTCCAAAAATCCAAGTCCTTTTCAGCTTGCTTGATTTGTTTTTCCAAATTCAGAATCTCTTCTGATGTCAAATTAGAAAATGGTATTGCTAATAGTCGGTCGACCAGAGCTGTTGCTTCTGGTATGATATTTTTAATGTCATCGCCGATTTGCTTTTTGTTCTTATTTTTAAATGTGATTTTATCGTCAAGTACAAGTTGGATAAACTCCATCTTAATTTGTAGCCATATTTTTGCTGCTTCAAATGATGCAAGGTTCTTGTCGATACGCTTCTGCAATACGCCGAAACGATAATCACAAAAGTCTTTTACCAACTCACGCACATCATCGTACTCTCGTAATTTACCATCTTGGTCAATCACAGTACAATTCTGGCTGAGTACTTTTGATAGCTTAAACTTAGAAATTATTTTAGCATCATTCCATTTTGCTGATGATGCAAGCTTGAGTTTAACTGTAAACTTGAAGCCACTCTTATCACAAAGGTCTTCGTAGGATACTATATCACCGTCGTCCTCAAGTTTATCTAATACCTTTACGTACCCTTCTCTGTCTAGTCCATAGGGTACTTCAGTGATTGTAAGTTGTGTCTTAGATGTCTTCTCATAAACACCAAATACGGTATATCGCTTAGGCTCGAGTGGGTCTTGTTCAACTGTGCCATCGAACTCTGGGAATTTTACCTTAATAGTATCTGGAGCAATTTTATTTGTTCGTAAATATTCAGCACAAGCTTCAGCTAAACTTTCTGGACAATGTGGTAGAATATTTGTAGCAAAACCAGTCGCAATACCCTTAGTGCCATTTGCTAATACTAATGGGATAACTGGTAAGTAATGAGCGGGTGGCTCATGCTCTGGGTCCTCATGTACTGGACTCAAATCTACATCTTTAATGTACTTATTAAAATTATCATGTAGTCGAGTATAGACATAACGAGGGGCACCGGCGTCTTGGATTAGTCTTGTACCAAAGGAGCCTCGGCCTTCAACTAAGCAAATGTTGTTATTCCAAGTCGCGGCCATGAGCTGGCCAGAACCGGCGGCGCTCCCCTCGCCATGATTGTAGCCGTAGTCTGATATAATACCAGAAACGGCGGAAACTTTTTTGAAATCTCTTTTTGTGTTTTGAATGCTGGAGTATAAGTAAAACCTTTGTACAGGTTTGAGTCCGTCAATCATATTTGGAATCGCACGATTTTCAACGGTGTACATTGCAAATGATTTCCACTCTCTCGCGGCAACATTTGACAATGGGTAATATTGGTTACCATCATTAATATAGTTTGTTAAATCACTCATGCGAACATAAACTCCTTTCTTAAATTACTATCTTTACCAAACATCATTTGGAAAAGTCCGGCATCGTCTACTGAAACAGTATCGTACCTTGGTTTGTTAATTATAACATCATATTCTTCTTCTGTCAACGAACCAAGCCCTTTGATGTAACGATGTTTCCAATTACTATTTTTCTGCTTGAACTCAGATGCGTCTTCGTAAGTATAGAACCACTCAACTTTATCTTTAAATGTCGATATCATAATTGGAGTACGAGTAATTTTGACTCGATGCTCGGTAAGTAGTCGTGGCCAGAACTTATAAAAGAATGCAATCAGCAGTGGACTGATGTGACCAATACCATCGTGGTCGGCATCAGTTAATGTAGCAATATGTTTATATGATATATTGTCAACACTGTCTGGATCGTTGATGTCAAGTCCTAGTACGGCCACCAATTCAGATAGCTCTTTGTTCTTTAAAACATCTGCAGGTTTCATATCCCAAGTGTTCATAATAACACCACGCAATGGGAATGCTCCAACCTTGTTTGGGTCCCTTACCTTTAATAAGAATCCCATAGCTGAGTCACCCTCAACAATCTTCAATGTAGCATCATCTTTATTTGCAGCAATGTGTTTTGCAACTTTGACTTTACGTAATTTCTTTTGAGCCATTGTTGCAGCACGTTTGTCAGCTGCCATTTTCTTAGCAAGTTGAGCTTCAATGATTGGGTCAATAATAACTGGTGTGTTGAGTATCTTACGAGCAAGGAAATTATAATCCTTTATGTCACATGTTTCTAAGTGAGCTCTAACCTCAGCGAGAGAGTTAGTTAATCTCTCTTTTGTTTGTGAGTCAAATTTTGGATTCACAAAGTTTCTTGCGAACATTACGAATGTAAGTCCACCTTTAATAGTTGTCTTTGCAACTTCAATTTTATGTTTACGTTTGATAAGCGTAATCAGCTCATCAACAGTGTTGTTAACAAGATGCTCTACATAGATTCCACCTTGTCGTGTGTTAACACCGTTTATATAAGAGGTAGTTCTAAATCCATCTTCAGATGGTGCAAAGAAGAATGACAGATTGTCACTCTTGTCAATAACTGTATCTTCACTATATTGTAAAGCATATTTCTTTAAATCATTTATTGCTATTCTTTTGTTATTAAGCGAGAAACGAATTTCTGGAAACGACATCGATAAAGATATAAGTCTGTCTTCCAACAAATCCAACGTGCATAAAGCTTGTAACGAATCAACCTCAAATAAGCTAAAGTCTGGGCTGAAAGAAACTTCCGTTCCACTTCCTGCTCTTTTCTTTTGTTTGACATTTATTGTATTGCCCCCGTCTGTACATGTTACTTCTAGTAAATTGCCACCAGACCAAGTTTTACCTTGGAATGATGTAGATAAAAAGTTGGTTGCTGCTGAACCAACACCGTTAGTACCAATAGTCACCCTTTCATCATCAAACGAAGTACCAGCATTGACTCTTGTCCAAGCTGCAACTGGCCTTTGTATATTTTTGCCTGATTGCTCATCGTGGATTTTGTCGTGAGGAATACCACGGCCATTGTCAGTTACTGTAATTGTATTTGTTGCTTCGTTTACAGTAACATTAATTTTATTTGCTTTCTTAAAGTTCGTACGAATTGCTTCGTCTATAGAATTATCCAAAATCTCATCAATCATCTTGGTGAGAGCAGGAACATACTCTACAGCTTTCCATTCGCCTAATACAAAACGCTCAATGGACTCTTTAGAGCTTGAGCCCATGTACATACCGATACGCTCTCGAACATGCTGTCGAGCCGTCAGTATTCTAAATTCTTCTTGTTTTGCCATTAAGCAGCCTCACGAGTGTTTAACCACTCTGTTAGTTCGTCATTGCTATGACAGAAATCTCCGTCTTCCATAAGAAACTCAACAGAGTAGTTCTCACGGTCCATATAGCCTTCGCCCATAGTCCAAGTCTCGATTTTCTCGAGAATCTCTTTACGCATCCAACCATCTTCACGATTGTCAGTGACTTTCATGAAAGTTGGAGTTTCGCCCATAAGCGAAAACTCAGTAATAGTTTCCCAGTCTTCGCAGACTTTCTCGTTGAAGTCAACAACTTCCACAACAGTGATGTACTCACGAGTGTGGTCATTATTAGTTGTGATGTGAGGTGAAACAGCATTAACCACCGCATCCATATCAACATCCGCACCACAGTTAGGCAATACATAAGTAGAGCCACCCTTAGGCTTCCAACCCTGTGGGCATCGGCCCTGGCCATCCCAGTCCCAAGCCGCATAGTTTTCGAGATATTGTGTGTGGATTACTAATTTTTTCATGTTGTTTACCTTTTCCATTAATTTAATATGAGACTATTGTAACACGTTCTTTTCGATTTGTCAACCTTTTTTTATAAAAAAGTTGAAACAATTTCAAATTAGCCAAAGCCAGGGATTGCTCCAAAAGTCTCAGTGAGATGCTCTTGGGCATCTCGTATTTCAAATAAGTCAACCTTAAGCTCAGATAACATAGCAAGAGTTTCTTTTGAGAAATGCTCTTTACCAAGATGCTTGTTAAGAGTTAGCATAGCTGCCTCTGCATCTCGGATTGCTTCAACCTTTGCTTCAATGTTTTTAACTACGTCCATTTTTGAACTCCTCAGTCCATGCTGTAAAAATTTCAAATGCTTCGGCTTTACTGAGCCCAAACATATCTTGTAGAGCTTTAGGAGCACCGAACATGTTAATTGTTCCACTTGCTCTTAAGTCATCTAATACTTTAAAATACTCTTCTAACTTCATTTTTGTTCCTCGTACGCGTACATGTATATATAAGGTACATTCATTTTTAAGAGATTTTGAGGAAACAGTGGCTTCCATTTCTGAAGAAAGCACCAACTTCGTCGAATCCCATTAGAACACATCCATCAAGTGGGTCAGTACCAGTTTCGTATTCCACGAGCTCAAACCCTGCAGGAATAGAACCAGTAAAGGTGTTCATGTTGATTTCAATAATTTCAGTTTTCATCTAAAAAATCTCTCTTGTTTGATTTGATGGTACCATTCTAACACAACAATTCCAAATTGTCAACAACTTTTTTCATTTATTTTTATATTATTTTAGAATATACATATAACCAATGGTTCTAATCAATTTGCAGAAAAGGGTTGACAACAACTACAAACTGTGTTAGAATCCTCTTATCAACTTTAATGGTATAAAGGAAATACAATATGAAAGTAAAACTTATCTCCCACTCACAAGCTCCAGACTTCAATGAGTCAGCTCTTGATTTAGTAGCTTATTGTGCACGGGTAAGTAACCCATCTAATCAGAATAATAAAGAAACGAGTGAAAAGCTTGTTAAGTACCTTATTAAACATAAACATTGGTCACCTTTAGAAATGGTGTCAGCATGTTTAGAAATTGAAACAACTCGTGATATCGCGCGTCAAATCTTACGACATAGGTCATTCTCATTCCAAGAGTTCAGTCAACGATATGCAGACCCTACTGATGATTTATCATTTGAAATACGAGAAGCTCGTTTACAAGACCCTAAGAATAGACAA
>Ga0181591_10003446_pt1 | contig 13735 bp, 11 predicted proteins | sample 071ome_33_FD_133757 | JGI IMG/M metagenome (GOLD analysis project Ga0181591, IMG submission 133757) | Coastal salt marsh microbial communities from the Groves Creek Marsh, Skidaway Island, Georgia - 071412AT metaG (megahit assembly) | ecosystem: Environmental > Aquatic > Marine > Intertidal...
ACATTACTCAAATCATCTCGGCCATGCAAGCCATCGATTGATAGCAACCTCATGGCAAGTTGTATGGATTGTTGGGCAGCATCGGCTATTCCTGTGCTCTGCGAGACTGGCATCCTAGTTCTGTGGGCGCTCCAGGTCCTTTTGATTTGCCGTTGGATCGATTCGGGTTCAGAATTTCGCTTTGATAAATGGGTTCTGACGTATGATCATTGCATTCATTAGCATTAGATCCATTTCAAAAACATGAAACCCACAGCCATCATCGCCGTCCTCCTTGCAGGAGCGCTCGGTTATTTCGTCAATCACTTTACTTTGGCCCCCAAGCTCAAAGTGGCTCAAGAAACGGTGGTTCGCCTTGAAACGGAAAAAAATGCCCTTCAAGAGCAAATGGTTTCCATGCAAGGGCGCATGCTCAGTGATGCTGAACGACGGCGTATGGAGCGCGAACGCAAGGAACTGGCGTCTCTTCGAGGGGAGATCGCGCAACTGCGACAAAAGGTTCAGGATCAAGAGCAGAGTCAGTTGTTGGCCGCCGAAAAAGCGAAGCAGGCAGCGGCTAATCCCGAATCTCAGGAGCTTGAAGAGGAAGAGTTTGAACCCTCTGATTACTACGCTGCTACCCTGAATGTGGCATTAGAACTCGGCATGACTTTGGTGACCGGTGGTTGGCAAACTTCTCCAGGACGAAGAACTTTCATGTTCATGACGCCTACCATGGGGTCCTCCAATAGTGGATCGGGGTATCTTCAGTTCGTTTCCAAGGTTGCAGAGCTGGACGATAGCGAGTTGGAAGCTTTTTTTCTGGATAATATGCGCGTTTCCGGCAACGAGACGGACCAAGCTGGTGGGTTCGACGCAGAGGATGCCGCTTCTCTTTTTGAAGGGATCAAAAGATCTCCCACGGGTAAGCTTCTGGGGTTGCCCACCGTGGTTACCAATGCAGGCAAGGAGGCTGTGGTCAGCACTTCTTTTCAGGTGCCATCCGATACAGGTGCCATGCTCCGTAAACTTGAGTTAGGCGTACTTCCCATCCTTAATGAGGATGGGCAAATGGAACTGACCCTAGCGGCTACCATTTCACTGCCAGAAGCCGAAATTCCGGCAGAGGAACCTTGAATCCCTTTCTGGTCATGATGGATTCTCCAAGGCTTTTCGGTAAAGATCCTTGAAATCCTGCTTTGACAACGATTTGGGATTGAATCGACCTGTCCATTGCTCGGTGGCCATTGTTGCCAAGACATCCAAGTCTTCGGAAGTCACACCGTGTTGTTCGAGTGAACGCGGGATTTCTGCTATTTCCAGCGCTATTTCAACGGCCCTGATGAGGTCCTGACTCGCCAAATCATCACGATCTTGACTAGATACGGAACTCAATCGCGCCAGTCGTGCATAACAGGCCTGAACGCCAGGATCGGCTGCATTCAAACGCATGACATGCGGAAGCATCACTCCAACAGCCATTCCGTGGATGACTCCAAAGCGAGCGGTCAGGGGATTGGCTGTTGCGTGAGCGGCACCCAACATGCTGTTCTCAATCGCGGTACCTGCCAAAGCAGCCCCAAGCAGCAATTGTCCGCGTGCTTCCAAGTCCTCAGGATGAGTCAGAACACGCTCTAATCCAGGTAAAATGCATTTGGTGGCCTCCTGGGAATGCATCCAGCTGAACGCATTTCGTTTGAGGCTCACTCCCGATTCAATGGCGTGGGAAAGTGCATCGACTCCCGTGCAGGCAGAGACTTTCCTTGGCTGGGAGAGCGTCAGTTCCGGATCCAGGATGGCGACTGCAGCTGCAGCTTTGGAATCTCCGCACGCCATTTTTTGGTGCGTTTTTTCGTCAGCAATCAACGCAAAGGACTGACATTCGCTTCCTGTTCCTGCGGTAGTGGGTATCGCAATCAGGGGAAGCATGGGTTGAGGCGCCTTTCCAATACCCCAATAGTCCTGCATTTTCCCACCGTTGGTGAAAATGAAGTTGCACCCTTTGGCCGTATCCATGCTACTTCCACCTCCCAGGCCCACCAGCAAATCGGTTTTGTGATCGCGTGCCGCTTCGACACAGAGATCGACATCTGCTGTGGTTGGATTTTCCCTGACACTGGCGAAGGTAGCGACTTCCAAGCCAGCAGACTGAAGATGCTCGATCGCTTTCGCTGCATGTCCTGCCCTTACAATGCCTTCATCCGTTACTAGTAAGACGCGCCTACCACCTAGTCCTGCTGCGTGCTTACCCACGGATTCAACCGCTCCTTGGCCGAAAACCAAGCGTACCTGGGTTTGAATGTCGAACGCATCCAATGACGAGGTGGCCTCTGAGCAATGCCTGGCTTCTGATTCCATGCTGTTTACGTATGTTCTCCCTCGCCCTGCTGAAGCATTCAGACGGTGGTTCCCGTGCGGAAACTCTCCTCTTAAGGACCGATCAATCGGGTAATGAGTTACACTTCTCTTTCGATGGACCTTCTTTTGTAAAGAAACTCAAACATATTGCCTTCATGAGGCTGGTCCCACGAAATTTTCATGGTAGGAATGGCCCCCAGATTGAGTCGCTCTATCAGGTCGGATTCCAGCAGTTGCTCAGTGAAATCTGGATCCTTGGTAATGGCGGTCACCACCAGGGAGGGTCCTATTTTTTCGAGCATCTGGCTCTGGGGTATCTCGACAACGCTGGCGTAGGGACATAGAAATTCCCGGTTGGCGAGGGGGTGAGCCATGGAATCGCAGTAAACGATGGTAGGAGTGAGATAGGTGCCTCCCTCGAAAACTACTTTGCGAGGTCCCGTTCGGTGGAGCGCTGTCATGTCTTCAGCCCCTGGCACCGAGAGATCTTGTTCGATGGCTCCTTCAATGTAGTCGGCCATTTTTGGATTGGCAAAACCAGACAGGCGGGCTGTCTCGTCTTGCGGACTTGTCGGTTGAATGGGGCCCAACCTCTTGCCGAGGGCTTCAGCAATCTCGCGACCATAGCGAGGAACGATCACAGCCGAAGCATTGATACAGCTGCGTCCTCCGTTCTCCGATATGGAGGCGACCATCAAATCGATATGATCTTCCCACTTTTCAACCTGATCCTCACCCATGAGGATTTTGCTGAAGCCAGGACCATGAATCTGGATGCCGGGATTGTTGGCATATTGAGCGGTGGTTTGTTGATCTCCAAAAATCAATGCGCGTCCGCATGACTGAAGAATCACTCCGGCCCCCTCATGGTCGGTAGGATAAAATCCAAATGCCTCAGCAGGGCACCCTGCATGAATGAAAGCCTGGATCAATCGATACGGTGTCCATGGTTCCTCCCTTCCGGGTTTGATAATGACGGGCGTCTTAAGTGGAATGGCTGGGAGCCACAGAGAGTTGACGGCAGGCGAATTGCTGGGCATGACCAGTCCCAAAGCTTTCGCGGTCGGGAAATAGCTGATACGGGTACCAAATTGTTCACCATAGCCTTTGTCCAAAATACCGAGATCCAAGCCTCGGGTCAGGCCTGTTAGGACGGTTCTCATATGGGTCAATGCATGGTAAATTTTCTGCATGTTTCTCTGAACCATCACATGAGGAAGCCCCGAAGTGGAGGAAAGGGTTTGAATATAGTCCTCAGGAGATTGTTGGTGACCTTTGTCACCTAACGGCAATGTGCCATGAAGAAAGGCTTCACCAGCTTTGGCACTGATTTCAATCAATTGATCAACGGTAAAGGCGCGGAGGGCTGCCTTGGCATCATCGATGCGCTTGAGATCACGGCGGATGATACCGGCGTTGACCGTGCTGACCGTTGCTAGGGTTTGTTGGTCGCTGTAACCTTTGACCTCAATTTGATCCAAACTTTCGTAAGGTGAACCTTTCCTCAAGCAAGGGATGTGGGGGAGTTGACTCATTTTTTTTCCTGGAGATTTTTCCAATTAATAGACCCCTTCAACGATCTTCTTTTCCATGGCACCGAAAGGACGCACCTCTGCCACTCCATCCCATGGATAGGGTGATCTGGGTTCCTTGCGAATGGCCTCATCACGTTCGAGGAATCTCGGCATGAAGAACTCCTTGGTTAGTGTGGTGAGTTCAACGCGCCCCCATTCACCGTATTCCTTGAGCTGATTGGTTTGCTGGGGATCGACGACCCTCAAGACAGCCCTTGGCTGCGGGGAATAATAGGTAATGGAGTAATGATCTTCCTTGGTGATCGGAACGCTTGCCGCGAGCCCCATCAGGGTGTTGCCGTAGGTTGGGTAGAAGCCAATACGATTTTCAAGCACTTCCTCCATTAGGAAACGGGTGTATTGCGGATCCATGGTTGTGCCGCCGCAAAAGACACCACGAATGCCAGATTCCCAGAGATCCAATTTTTCGGAGAGTGCCTCCAAAAGTTTGGGAGTGGTGAACACGGCACTGACCTTGCGGTGTTTGAGAATAGTGACAGCCTGATCCACGACGTGATCCATGTAGCTTCTGGCAACGTCGAACTTCTTCTCTGCAATGACCTTTTTGACGAAACGAGGATCCAGGTCGATGAAGTAGCATGAGCATCCTCTGACGTTGGCCAAGTGTTCAATAGCCAGTCGAAGCCTTCTGGGTCCCGTGGGGCCCATCATCAGCCAGTAGTGGTTTCTTGGGAAATGCTCATCTGCAATCTTTTCCGAGAACTCGCTGTAATCCACCTTGTAGTCAGACCACCCGATACGCTGTTTGGGCATGCCCGTCGTACCCCCCGTTTCAAAAACGTTGAAGGGTTGGCCTTCAAACGCTTTGGGTACCCACACTTCGGGTTGGAGATCTCTGAGCCATTCATCTTGAAAATGAGGGAACTTGGCGATCAGGTCATCCAGAGATTGAACCTCCTCTGCGGGGTTCCATCCGGCCTTGGAGGCCCAGTCCAACCAGAAGGGGCATCCGGTGTCGGCAGAAAAATGCCAGTTGACGATTTCTCGCACGTGCGCATCCAGAGCTTCTTTGGCTTTCTGGACAGCCTCATTTGAAATGGGTTCGTTACTCATAAGCTCAAAACTTGTCGATAGAAAGCTATGCCCCAGATTGGGGAATAATCAACGTTCAGGAAAAAATTTTCGGAGAGTGTTTTCGCTAGGTGGTGAGGTCAGGAGTGAGACGATCACCAAGGCCAGAGAAGATATCACGAAACAGACGGCGACGGGCATGATACCGGGGCCCAGGACCAGCTCCTTGCCGTAACCACTCATTTTGAAATAGTAAAACCAGCTGGCAAGTGCGGCAAAAATGCAAGCGTAAGCTCCGGCTTTGGTGGCGCGCTTCCAATAAAGAGCCGCAAAGATGAGTGGGAACAAGGCTCCGAAACCGCTGAAACACCAAACTGCAAGATCAAACACATTTTGTGGGGCTACCAGAGAGACGAGGTAGGTCAGTGCTACGATGACCACAATGAAGATGCGAGCGATAAGGATGATTTGTTTGTCGCTGTAGGCCTCCTTGGCTTTTCTGTGTAGGACAATGTCATTGGTGAACATGGTACCAAGGCAGAGAAATTGCGAATCCAGTGAAGACATGATGGCAGCGAGAACACCTGCGGTCAGGAATCCTGAGAGTACGGGGCTCTCAATGACACTTTTAACGACTTGTCCAAGAACGGCACTGACCTTGGAAGGATCCAACGGAGGTAGAATACCTGTTGCCCAGATGCCGATCAGTACGCAGGGAACCCATACCACAAGAATGCATAGCGGGTGGGCAATGACCGTCAGCTTGAAAGCCCGCGCGCTTTTTGCCGTCAGCCAATGCTGAAAGAGGTGAGGAAACATCCCGACACTTAGGGGGATGAAAAGGTAAGTAGCAAACATCCAGGCAGGAATGCCGTATTCCCTTCGAAAGGACGTGATTTCCCCCGTTTTGGGATTCTTCGCATTGAGCTCTACTTCAGTGACGGTGCGACTGAGCAGTGGGTCAGGGGAGTAAGTGCCACTCACTGGTTTTTCTCCTTCGAAAACGAGCTTGCCAATGACCTTCGGGGGATCATTCTCCACCAGCTGTTTCTGTGCATTATCCCATCGGTAAGGTTGGACGACCTGGCCTTCTTCGGTCACCTTGATCGTGACTTTCGAAGCGTTTTGGAGGCCTCCAAGGTTTTTGGAGATGAGGACAAAAGCAACGATCCCCATGACCATGAACACAAGCGTCTGAAAGGTGTTGGCCCACGCCGCTCCGCGAGATCCACCCATGAAAACATAGGTGAGAACCACGCCGCAAATAACCAGACCTGTCAACCAGACAGGAATCCCTCCGGCCCATTGCGGGGTCGCAGGATTTGGAAACCATGCAGGGAACGCTCCCGCAGTGACCGGCAGCAATGTTTTGCCTGCGCCGATGATGCCAATCAGAAGATAAGGAATGACCAGCAGTACCAGGATTGGGAAGAGCAGATAACCAATGCGACTGGATTCAAATCGGGCTCTGAAATATTGAATCTGGGTCACATAACCGAATTTTTTGCCGAATACCCATAGGCGCATACCGATCAGGAAGAAGACAGCAGCGTGAATCAGGCCACTGATGGAAGCCATGAGGCCGTAGACGCCGATACCTCGCTCGAAAGCCTTCCCCGTCGAGCCTACCAGAGCAAAGGCCGTCATGGTGGTCCCAAAAACACTCATCAGCAGGAGGAATGGGCCGATGGAGTGACTGGCAACAAAATAGTCCTTGCTTGTTCCTCGGAAGGAACGGCTGCTTAAAATGCCCAGGCCAAGGAGCAGGGCCAGATAACAGCTAATGACAATGAGTGGGGTCATGGATCGGATGGGTCAGGGGTTGTCGGTGTCCTCTTCAGCCATGGCTTCCAGGTGATGTGGCCAGGCCACAACCATGACAGCACCCCACCACAAAGCGGCTACAATGGAAAAGGCTGCATGGTAGGCGAGCCCAACCGGGAGAAAACCAAAAATCATGGTCTGGTGGTCATCCCAGAACCAAACATCTTGATGGAGGGCGATGAGCAGCAGGGTGCCGACCCATACCGTCCAATGAATACCTTGTTTCATAAATGGTTTTGAAGTGAGGGAAATGAATGTATGCGATGGGGTGCCCTGCAAATGCCTTCCTGCAGAAGCTTGAAAGGGCGGTGCAATCTTCTCAGTGAGAGGGTGCACCGCCTCTGATGATTACTTGTTTCCGATGGCGTAAAGATGGGTCTGTGTTCCGACATAGAGCACCCCATTGGCGACGACCGGAGTGGAATAGATAGGAGCACCAAAATAAACCTCATTGAGAACTTTCTTTTCTGCGGATGCCTCCAGGACGACAAGATCGCCGTCCTCATCTCCAAGGAAAACCTTCCCATCGGCTACCAGCGTGGAGCCCCACATGTGTGCTTTCATGTCATGTATCCAATGTTCCTTTCCTGTTTCGGCGTCCAGGCAATACACAAAACCAGAGTAATCCGCGATAAACAGCAGGCCTGTGTCCGGATCGATGGAAACGGTGGAAATGGTGCGGTTGATCTTGTCGTAGCTCCACACAGCTCCTCCTTGGGTGATGTCTCCCTTTTGGGTCGCATCAATGCAGACCAGATTACCGACTCCTTCACCGTGTTCAGGGTCCTGACCAATCGCAATGTAGACACGATTTTTGTAAAAAACAGGAGAACAAATAAGCTCGCTTGGCCCTTCGGCTGCAGGGTATTTGATCGGCTCACCATCGCGCATTTTGTATTTTGCAGGCACGCAGTCATACTTCCAGATTTCCTTTAAAATGGAGAAATCGCCATCTGGTACGGGCTTGGGATCGAAGGCATAGCAAACTCCGTCACCTGCACCAAAAAGGACCATGGGCTGACCATTGACCTCGCCGAAACCAGGGGAGGACCAATTGCAATGCATCAGGTTCTTACTGATGCCGGAGGCCTCTTCACCCGCATATTCGCCGGTTTTCTTGTCAAGCACGACCAAGCATGGAGCCATGGGTGAAGGGATATTCAAATGAGACCAGTCCTGCCCATTGGAGGTGGTTGCGTAAACGTGATCTCCAACCACCAATACGGAGCTGCTGGCAATATTGTGAGGAAACACACCTAGCTCCTCCCGCATGTCGAAGACCCAGATGATATCAGCGTCGGTTTCGCCTGGAGCGACCGGTGGCTTGCCCGGGCCTCCCAGATAGGCGGCTTCATCCTGAAAACCTTGATTGCCATTGGCGAGCCCGGCGGTGTCCAGGCAGAGAATTTCGCATCGGTTTGAGACAACATACATGCGATCTCCCTCGACAAAGGGTGAAGAGCAAATGCCCAGGAATTCCCAGTCGCTGACTTTCCCAGCACCCAGCTTCGGTACGACCAGCTGCCATTTGAAGGCCCCTGTTTTTTCATCCAAGCAATAAACAATGCCCCGGTCTCCAGAGTGTTTGGGATCTCTCAACGACTCATTGTTGGTTCCAATGTAGATCTGACCGTTGGAAATGGTGACATTCCCGTAGGCCTGCGAGCCCAATTTTGCGACCCATTTGACATTTTTGGTCGTGCTGAGATCCACTTCCTCGGTGCCAGGTTTGAAATCACCAGGAGCGAACTCATGAGGGATTCCCTTTTCAGGACTGTAGAAGTTGTTGTGCGCCGTGCGTCCCCACTGATTCCAATCCCCAGCCAGTGTGGCTGTTGAAAGGGTGATGGCGATCGTGAGGGTCAGCCGATGGATAATATTCGCAGTGTGCATATGCCTTGTAGATTGAATGATTGAAAAATGTGGGATCAGTTCGAGTAGACGGAAATGTTGTCCACATAAACGCTGTATCTGGATTGGGGTGAAAAGCCAAACAAACCTGGAGCTCCTTTGGTGTGAGCGATTTTATGGGGTACTTCGATGGTCCATGATGAGGGTTCCTCTTCGTCTCGAGGCCAGGCCTTCGCTCGGACCACACCGCTTCCATCTTTGGCGACATCGACACGCGATTTCAAACGATACCATGTCTTGGTGGACCACTTGAAGGGCACCGAAACCTTGATACGGTCGTGATTGGAGCTGACTTCCAGTTCCTGCCAGTTCCCTATGAGGGCAACGACATAGCGCTGATTGATCACCCCGACGGTCGACTTCATGCGGCGGTTGCCATCTGTCATGACATCGGCCTCCACTGTGTAATTGGAGGCGTCGGGATGCCCGATGAAGGAGGTGGCTCTTTGAAAGAGGACGTTGTCCAGCGTTTTGACCAACACCTTGCTGCCATCCATTTCGCGGATGTCCCATTTGAAACGCGCGCCGATCCAGGGGAGTGGAGGATAGGCAAAGGCAGTGCCTGCCTGAACATGAGCTGCTGGATAGGCTTCGTTGATATCAAAGGATTCAAAGTCTTCGCTGAAGGGCAAGCCCGGGAGCACTCTGGCTCTGAGAATGCCTGAAGCCTGGTCCTCGGTCGCCTTGAAAGCTCCAGCTGAGGTGCCTGCATCGCGATCGGCTCGAATACGGTTGCGCCTTCCAAAAGCGGCATCCGCAGTGGATTTGACCTTTGCAGTGGGCGGAATGAAAGAGGCCCAATCGGGTCTCATGTTCTCCTGCACCACCCATCCGTCTTTGTCCAATCCCACAACTTCCACCTGGCTACGTGCTCCGGGAGCCAGCAGCACGTCCGGAGGAATGATCTGCAGTTTGGAGACAGGGCCTTTGCTGATGGCCGCATCCTTTTCGACAGCGGCCTTTGCCATGGATGCATTGTTTTGACTGCCAAAGCAGTAGAGTTTTTCCATGGTGTGGACGTACATCTGACCATTCCAAAGAGTTGGAGCACCCAGACACCCACCAGCCAGCTCAATTTTGTCCAGCACATCGACTCCGTCCTCTTTGACTTTGAGAATATAGAAGTTGCCGTTGCCCATGGGCACGTAGAGCTTGCCGTCGGCGTATAGGGGTGAAGCATGAAGCTGTCCATTTTCCAATTTGTGCTCCCACAGTTCCTCTCCTGAAACGGCATCCACACAAATCAACTCGCCGGTGTGGGTCACTTGGTAAACACGGTTCCCTACCAGAACCGGAGAGCTAGTGAACATGACGTGGGGCAGACGCCAGAGTTCCGCTGATTTGTCCAATACCACAGGACCTGCCTGACCTGCGGAGGGTTCTGAACCGATCTTGATTGCGGCCATGCGGCCGACCTCCGATGAATCGAGATTCTCTTTACCATGGATGGCAATCACCTTGTCATTATTGTGCAACAGTAAGGATGAATTGACGCCACCGTAACTGAAATGATAACGCCATAGCGGATCTCCATTACGCGCGTTGATGGCTACCAGATTTCCGCATCCCGTGCCCGCATACAGGACCCTTTTATTGTTGTAGTAGCCCAAAACCGGCGAGCAGAACGAACTGTCTTTTGGCGGGGTACCCGGTGTTGAGGACCAAACGAGTTGACCGTCGTGCTTGTTGAAGGCAAAAAAGCGATCTCTGGCCGGCCCATCGGCTCCCCAATAGCTGGTGATGCAGTGGTGGATCACCAGGTCGCCTTCAATGATGGCGGCACCCCTGCGTCCGTTGGGGAAGGTCAGCATCCCAAAGCGCTCCATCATGCTGTGCTGCCAGAGAACTTTTCCATCTGCGTCAAAGCAGGTCATTTCTCCAGCTGTTGACATCAGATAGATATTTCCGGTTTCAGCATCCACAGTTGCCGAACCAATGGTGTAGCGACTGTAGACGATGTCGCTCAAAAAATCGTTGAAACCATGTTGCCAAATGACTTTTCCGCTCTTTTCCTCAAGACAGGTCAGGTACTCTCTCAGGTCCGGCCCGCTTCCCTCGTAGCCCCAAGCATACACACGACCATTGGCAATGACTGCCTCGCCTCTACCAGCCATGTCAAAAGTCCAGAGGTGGTTCTTTCCTCCCAGTGTGACCTCTTCGATGAGGCCTTTTTCGTCGGAGGTACCGTTTTGATGTGGTCCACGCCAATGGAGCCAGCCTTCCGCGGGAGCAGCTTGAAGCATGGAACCGACGGTGAAGCATAGAGCAAATTGAAGCCCGCGGCTCAGGTAATGGGGGCAGAATTTGAAGTTCATAAACCTTGTGGTGATTGTTTGGAGGGAAGTCATTTTATCGCATAGATTTAATTTCCTTCCCGAATGATGCCCACTATTCTATAGGTTTTCGGAGTTCGCAATCAAATATTACCTACACGTAATAAATTTCACTAACGCGATGGCCATGGATGACCTCTCAAGTGCTCTGGACCACGGCGCGATGCCCGATGAGGTGGATTCTCCTGTGAAATTTCGTTTCCCGCTGCTTCTTCGAAGGGCGTGGTACGGGCTGAATCAGGCTTTTCGTCGCCGAATCGTCCATCTCGGGATCACGCCGGACCAATACACGGTCTTGCGAAATTTGTGTGAAAAACACATGGATGGCCTGACGCAAAAGGATCTTACCCGGAGAATGTCCAGCGACCCCAATACAGTGGCTTCCTTGCTGGAACGCATGGAGAGTGCTGGATTGCTCACACGTAAAATAGACGATCAGGATCGTCGAGCTCGGAGAATCATGCTTTCAGCTGCTGGAAAAAAGCGGTTTTATCAGGCCCAAGCGATTGCTCGGGAATTGCAAGGTGAGGTGCTTGGGGCCCTGAATGGCGATGACTGCCCCCGTTTCATGCATGAGCTCGGGATTCTGGCCGACGCCTGCCGTGAGGCTGCCGATCGTTCTCTCAAGGGCACTAAACCATCATGAAGCCTTCACCTTCGAAATCAGCCGACGTGGGAGAGTCGGTTCGCATGGACAAGTGGCTTTGGGCCGCAAGGCTCTACAAAACCAGGACTCTGGCCACCCAGGCCTGCAAGGCTGGGCATGTCAAAATTCAGGGAGCGGCTGTCAAGCCCTCGCGCATGCTCCGAGTGGGGGAAACGCTCCAGGCGCGATGTGGATTCTTGCTTCGTGAAGTCCGGGTCCGCGCCTTGCTCGAGCGTCGCGTGAGTGCCAAAGAACTGCCCACTTATCTGGAAGAGATCTCCGTTCCTGAAGATCTGCGACCTGCTGCCAGGCAGCAGATGACTCCGCCCGTTTCTCTCCGGCCTCGAGGTAGTGGTCGCCCGACCAAGCGGGATCGTCGCCAGCTGGACGCACTGGACTGGGGTTGAGCAGCTCTTTGGCTTTTGACAGTTGGGTTTGAACTCGCCACGTATCCCTTTTTCAGTGAAGGTGATGCCACTCCACCATGGTGATTCCAATTCCACTGCAAAGATGGGCTTGTTGGTTTCTGATGTTAAACATGGAATGGGCGTCTGTCCTTGCCGAGGAAAAGGCCTTTCCCAACCTCGTCATCCTTTTGGCCGATGATCTCGGCTACGGGGAATGCGGTATGCAGGGAAACCATCAAATCAGGACCCCGAACATTGACTCCATGGCGCGCAATGGAGTTCGCTTTACCCAAGCTTACGTCACAGCTCCCAACTGCAGCCCTTCCAGGGCTGGCTTGTTGACGGGCCGTATTCCTACCCGATTCGGTTATGAGTTCAACCCGATTGGAGCACGCAATGAGAAACCTGGGATTGGATTGCCCACGCAGGAGGTTACCCTTGCGGAATGGTTGCATGACAGGGGGTACACCACTGGATTGGTCGGTAAGTGGCACCTGGGGGGAGCTGCTGAGTTTCATCCCATGCGACATGGGTTTGATGAATTTTTTGGATTCACCCACGAAGGACATTTTTTTGTACCTCCCCCCTGGAGAAACGTGACCACCATGCTTCGGCGAAAGGTGCTTCCCGGCGGCGGCCAAGGCAGATGGTCCAGCAAGGCGCTGATTTATTCCACCCACATGGGACATGATGAGCCGGATTACGATGCCAACAATCCCCTCATTCGTGGAGGCCAACCTATCGCAGAAACTTCCCACTTGACCGATGCCTTTACCCGAGAGGCGGTAGATTTCATCCATCGTCACGCCGACAAGCCTTTCTACCTTCAGGTCTCTTACAACGCGATTCACAGTCCGTTGCAGGGAGCCGAACCCTACATGGCAATGAACGGTGATATTGAAGACATGCATCGGCGAATCTTTGCCGCCATGCTCACGCATCTGGATGCGAGTGTGGGCCAAATCCTCCAAGCCATTGAAGCGGAAGGACTCATTGAGGAAACGATCCTTGTTTTCCTAAGTGATAATGGAGGCCCCACACGAGAATTGACCTCCAGCAATGCTCCTTTCCGCGGAGAAAAGGGGCAAATGTATGAAGGGGGTCTTCGAGTGCCCATGGTCATGATGTGGCCGGGTCATCTAACCGGCAATCGCACCTATGACGGAATGACTGTTTCGGTAGACCTCTTTGCCACCATGGCCTCCTTGGTGTCAAAGGTGCCTGAAAACCTTGATGGAGTGAACCTTATGCCCTATCTGAAAGGAGAAAAGAAGGGAGATGCCCATCAAACCTTCTTCTGGCGACAGGGGAAAAAAACGGCCCTTCGCATGGATCAATGGAAATTGATACAAATGCGAGGCGACCTGCGTGAACCTAAGTGGGAACTGTATCATTTGGAGTCCGATCCGACCGAATCCATGGATCTGTCGACCAGGAATCTTGCAAAGCTGGAAAGCATGCTGGAGCAGTGGCAACGCATCCAAAGCCAGATGAGTGAACCTCTCTTCCGATAAAAGGATGAAGCAAAAAAAGACCAAGCAGGCAAATCGATGGCATGTCCACGCATGCCTTTTGTTCGCTAGTTTGAACCTAGTATGGGCAAGCCTTCGAGCTGCAGAGGGGAGGGTTTATTACGAAGTGGACGATTACCCTAATGTCGAAAAAATAGAC
>Ga0181591_10003466_pt1 | contig 13706 bp, 9 predicted proteins | sample 071ome_33_FD_133757 | JGI IMG/M metagenome (GOLD analysis project Ga0181591, IMG submission 133757) | Coastal salt marsh microbial communities from the Groves Creek Marsh, Skidaway Island, Georgia - 071412AT metaG (megahit assembly) | ecosystem: Environmental > Aquatic > Marine > Intertidal zone...
AGGCCGGACTGATGCGGCTCAACGCCGAAAATGGCGCGGATGAAAAAGCTCTCACCGCAGGGCGGCAGGCGTTTGATCTCAATCCCAAAGCTCCCGCTCTTGCCCGGGCACTTTTTGTTCTGGAAGCAAAGCACGGTCACTGGGAAAGAGCCATCACCGCTCTCCTTGCCGCCAGACGCCATGACGTCGATTCTTCCGCTGAAGACAGTACAAGTGAGTTCAGCTACGATCATGCGCTTGCAGCCCTTCATCTTGAACATGCGCGCCGGGAGGCCGGGAATGGCGCGATGAAGACAGCCCTCAAAGCATTGGATAAAGCCCTGCAATTTCAGCCAGGGCTTGTTCCCGCGGCACTCCTGCAAGCGGAACTCCTCCAGGAGGCAAACAAGACGAGAAAAGCGCTGGCGGTGCTGGAAAAGGCCTTTTTGTCATCGCCCCATCCTGAACTTGCCCGGACCATGGTATCGCTACACTCTCAAGGGAATACCAAAGCCCTTGCCCGGCTGACAACGCTTTCCGGCAAAGCCGGCAACCCGCCTGAAGCTGCGCTTGCCGCAGCACAGGTCGCGCTGGAAACCGAACTATGGGGTGAGGCCTTGCGTCTTGTTGAGACCATACCCGATGACATACGTGACAGCCGCGCCTGGCAGATCCTTGCTGATATCGCAAATCATGCACCCGATGACCATGATGGCGAAAAATCTCCATGGCCGGAACGCGATGCCTGCCTTATCCGCGCGGCGACGGCGCCACGGCCTGCGGGCTGGACCTGTGAAGCCTGCGGGTCCGGCGCCGAAATCTGGCATTCCACCTGCCCGTCCTGCGGCCGTTTTGCAAGCCTGACCTGGAAATAAGGTTGAGATTGACTTCCGCGAAGGAAAATCCGCCCGCCCGAAGGGCTCTGCCTTTTGCAGCTGAGGGCAACTGTTTAATGCATTCCTAAATCCTGATGATGATTTTCCTTGCCTGAAATATCGGGATCAGGTAGTTCGGACAACTTGAGGGCAGATAACACGCTCACAAAAATGCTGGTGTAGCTCAGTCGGTAGAGCAACTGATTCGTAATCAGTAGGTCGGAGGTTCAAGTCCTCTCACCAGCACCATTTTAAGGTGTATGCAACTGATATGTAAGCATATTTATGTGCTAACAGGTCAGATGGCGTACAGAATGACTTACAATCAATCCTCTCATATCCGTGTTCGTTTTGGCATTTATCACTTTGTCAGGCGTGTCCCTGCAAAAAGGTTGACTAAGTCACATTTAATTGGAATGTTGATTGGCAATGTAAATGTGATACCGTTTAATGGCCCTACAGGATACACTGACGAGCTGTAGCGAAATCTAGCTAAGTAATTGCTTTCAAGACTGTGCAGGAGGTGTGTTTCAATCATCAGCCTATATTAGAGATTTGTAATTATCCCTATGGACGCTGAAGACAGGCTTCCTTTTCCCAGCCCCGATGAATGGCCTACATCGCTTGCATAATCATAACGAATAGCTATGTCAATTGTATCACTAAATGAATAACGCCCCATGATACCAGCTATGAAATTTAGATTAGTTGATGTTGACCGGGGGCCCCTATCTGTTCCCCCAACACCGTTAAATTCCAGATTATTGTATATTTCATCTTCAACAAAAAAGACCCCGGCTCCTAATGATGGAGATATTTCAAATTCTGGGGTGATAGATATGGGGTAACTCAATGATGTTTCCAAAGAGGTTACAGACCTTGATGCCGCGCCTGTTAGCGCATTGCCACCACCTGTAATTCCAAGATTTGAAGACCTTGACTTAAACATCCCATATTGAACAATACCCATCTCCAAGTCCAATATTTCATTTATAGGCATAAATAGCATGACGCGATTAGAAACATCTGTTTTATCGTCAGTCATTGAACCTGAAACAGTTGTTACAACAGCTCCAGTGGTTAAGTTATAAGTATTACCTGAATAATTTCCCCCGCTCATTCTGGCATCTGTTTTGGATATTCCTCTAAAAATGCCTATTGAATATCCAAGCGGGTCTGCATTTGTTTCATCACTAGCAGTATCTAATCCATGGACAAGATGAAGCCCAATAGTTCTAAAATCTTTTTTGATGTAGCCGTTATCAATATTGTTGATGTAGTCAGTCTGACCGTCTTTATTTACCTTGAAATCCAATCTTATTGATGTTGTATCGGAATATTGATACTGAGCGCCAACTCCATAAACAAGTTGAGAACCAACATGGGTTTCCTTCGTATTATTAGGGTTGGAAAAAACACCGACCGCATTGGCCTTTGTTGTGCTTGTTTCAGACCACCCAACACCGAAACCTAAACGTGCATAAGGTAAAATACCATAAAAGTGATTTTCAGGTTTTATTATTAATGAAGGATAAATACCATAAGTGTCAGATTTCGAGTTTAAAGTAGCGCCAGAAACACTTCCCGTAGATACTTGCTTACCATGAGCTTCAAAAGCTATTTCAAAATCTAAGTTTTTACTAACCGGAACTCCAGTGAATACAGTAAAACCAATCGGTTTCTGGTCCATTTTGCTAAATGTTAGGCTTGAAGCTTCAGCATCTTCTGCTGTCCAATCAGAAAAATCTGAAGAAAGTATACCATACCCCCAAAACCATTTTTTATTTGATATATCTTCAGCACGCGCCAAACTTGAGACAAACAAAATAACCACAAAAAATGCAAAAATTTGGACTCTCATAACACTACCTCAAAAAATTAGTATAAATATATATACTTGCAATCAAGTAGTTGGCCTAGAGAGAATACAGGATCATGCCTGTTATCGATAAAGTGCAGATACGTAACCTGGCAGTAATGCTTATGTAACTGTGCATTGAACAACCCGTAGGAGATATCAACAACATCTCACCAGCACCATCTAGATCCCCGTTTCTGCCATCGGTTTCATCCGGCGTAGCGGTGAATTGGCCTAGAGCGGCTTACCCACGCATATTGGCGCCATTGGCATCATAGACGGGCCCGCCGAGGACTTGCGCCTCATAGAGCTCCCCCAGAATTTCCACCTGCAATCTGGTGCCCGCGGCAGCGCAAGCGGTTTTCACGTATCCCATGGCCATGGATTTACCCACCCTATGCGCATACCCGCCGGAGGACACATACCCCACCGCTTCACCATCTTTGAGGATCGCCTCATCGTTCGAGACATCAATGCCGTCGACATCGATCACCATGGTGACAAGTTTCTGGGCCGGGCCGTCATCTTTTGCCTTTAATGTTGCGTCCTTGCCGACAAAATCCTTGTTCCAGTTGATGAAGATATCCATGCCGGATTCCACAGCGTTGAAATCAGGCCTGAACTCCAGCGTCCACGCCCCCCAGCCCTTTTCAAGCCGCATCGACATAAGCGCCCTTGCCCCGTACCAGCGATAGCCGAGATCTGCTCCCGCCTCCTCAATGGCGTCAGCCAGTCTCAGGAGATAGGACGGACGGCAATAGATTTCATAACCAAGCTCACCTGAAAAGCTGATCCGATTGAGGATCACCGGAACTCCGGCGACAAAACACTGGCGCAGGTCACGGAATTTGAACACATCCGCGCCCACATCCTCGCGGGTCAGGCGCTGGAGCAACTCTCGTGACCTGGGCCCCGAAAGCGCAATCCCGTGCCAGTCATCGCTGACATTGGCGTAGGATACATCTGCGGGCAGATCCTTTTCAAACCAGCGGCGATGCGCCTCCTGCATCGCGCCGGAACCAAAGAGCATGAAGTGATCTTCGGCAAGACATGCCACGGTAAGATCACCATAGAGCCTGCCTTTCGGTGTCAGCATAGGTGTCAGGGTCAGCCGACCGGGTTTCGGGATATATCCGGCCAGGGTGCGGTCAAGATACGCCCGTGCCCCCACACCCCTGAATTCATGCTTGGCAAAATTGGCGATCTCAACCCCGCCGACCGCATCCTGAACAGCCCTGACCTCGCGCGCGACACCATCATGGCTTCGGTTGCGCTCAAACGTCGGGGCCTCATGGGCATCCTCAGGCCCGTCAGCAAACCAGAGCGCATTTTCAAGCCCGAACCCCTGGCCCATCAGCGCCCCCCGGGCCACCAGCCGATCATAAAGTGCGGTGGTTTTCTGCATCCGGCCTTTGGGAAGGGTTTCATTGGGGAAGGTCATCACGAAACGGCGTTCGTAATTCTCCGACGACTTGATGGTGCCCCATTCGGGGGTGGCAAATTCGCCAAACCGGGCCACGTCCATGGCCCAGACATCGATCGACGGCTCGCCATCGATCATCCATTCCGCCATGGTGAGGCCGACGCCGCCACCCTGACAGAACCCGGCCATGACACCCACAGCAACCCAGTAGTTCTTCATCCCCGGCACGGGGCCGATCATCGGGTTACCGTCAGGCCCGAAGGTGAACGGCCCGTTGATGATGTTCTTGATCCCGGCATTGCCGATGGCCGGAATACGTTCAAACGACATTTCCAGCCGGTCGGCGATACGGTCAAGATCAGGGTTGAGCAGCTCATGGCCGAAATCCCACGGCGTGCCTTCCACCTTCCAGGGGGTGGATTTGGGCTCATACGTACCCAGGAGCATGCCCTGACGTTCCTGACGGAAATAGATATTCGCCTCATAATCGATCCCCGCGGGCAGACGTCCCGCACCCCCCGGGGCCATGCGCTCGGTGATCTCCTTGATATCTTCGGTGATCAGGTAGTGATGCTCCATCGGCTGGACCGGCAGATGTATCCCCGCCATATGCCCGACTTCACGTGCCCATAGCCCGCCGCAGTTGATGATCTTCTCGGCGTTGATCCGGCCCTTTGGCGTCGTCACATCCCAGCTTCCGTCGGGGCGCTGGCTCACTGCGGTCACCGGTGTGTGGGTGAAATACTGCGCGCCATGCACCCGGGCAGATTTGGCAAAAGCGTAGGTGGCACCGGACGGGTCAAGGTCACCGTCCTGATCATCCCACAGCGCGGCGTAATAATGTTTCGGATCGATAAGCGGATGGCGCTCGCCCAGCTCCTTCGGGCTGATGAATTCCTGATGCAGGCCCATGTAACGTGCCTTGGACCGCTCACGTTTCAGGTAATCGTACCATTCCTTGGTCGAGGCCGCGTAGAACCCGCCGGTGATATGCAGCCCCACCGAATGGCCGGAGGTTTCCTCGATTTCCTTATAGAGATCGATGGTATAGCTCTGCAGACGGCTGATATTCGGGTCCGAGCTGATGGTATGGATCTGGCCCGCCGCGTGCCAACTGGAACCGGAGGTCAGCTCATCACGTTCCAGCAGCACAACATCCTTCCAGCCGAATTTCGCCAGATGAAACAGGATGGAACAACCGACGACACCGCCGCCGATGACCACCACCTGCGCATGCGACGGCAACTTCTTGCCTGACTGAGTGTCATCTTTCTGGATTTCAGGCATCACAAATCTCCCCAGACCTTCTCCCTCAAACGGGAAAAATTACATCATGTAACTTTTTCAATGACAAGGACAGAATTGATCTTCTTCAACCCTGGTAAGGCCATTCAAGCCTGATAGGCAATGCTTTCCGCAGGGCCTGATCATGCGCCGGATCAATGTAATGGGGATGATGGCTGGAGAGCACCATTTTAACGCGATCTTCTGCCGCCTTTCGGATATCCGGACTGCCGGCTTCCTGCCAGGCCTCAATGCTATTGCGGTCGGCAATTTCCGGGTAGAGAAAATCGGTGTGCATCCGGGCATAGGTCTCCGCCTCACCCAGAAAATGTCCTGTCCCTGTCGCCACCGCATCAATGACGCGGACAGAGACCGCCTCAGGTGAGACATCGACCTGTGCCGTAGCCCTCAGGATCGCGCCAAGCATGTCGTTGTCGATCACCATGGCAGCAAGCGAGATACCCATCAGGGCCGCCTGCGTCCCCGCCGCCTGGGTGATGATATTGGCTCCGGCCTGTACGGTCTGGGCAACGGTCAGGCATTTCTCATACCCGCTCTGGGCATCAGGAAGCTTGCTGTCGGTGGCTCCGGCAATGGTGGAGGAAGGCAGGCCATAATATCTGGCCATCTGCATCGACGCCGCGGTGAGCACCGCCTGCTCGCCGCTGCCGCCGGCCATACCGCCGGTACGCAGATCAGTGATCATCGGGCGCGGGCCAAACACGACTTTGGCCTCGGGATCCACCAGAAAGGCGAGGATCATCCCCGCCAGCGTCTCCGCACATGTCTGTGCCACGCATCCCGCAATCGTCACCGGACTTGACGCCCCGAGCTGGCCGAACGTATTGGCCATCACCGGGATACCGCAACGGACCGCTTCGATCAGGACCAGCACCGCATCACCGTCAAAACGGAGCGGCGGGACCACATGATTGATGTTCAGCGACAGAAACGGCCGTGCCCGGAATGCGTCTTCCGAACCTGCCATCTGGTAGCAGATCCGGGCAATATCCCGAACATTTTCAGGAGTGCCCGCGCTGACAATCACATGTTTGCGCGTGCCGGCAAGACTGGCATAGGCCGTGTTGATATCAAGGTGACGCTGATCCGGCATATCCCTCGCCACCAGTGGACGGCTGAAGAAATGGATATGGGGCAAGGTATCAACCAGCCTTGCGGCGTCATAGATATCGGCAAGGGTGCTTTCACGATAGCGGCCGGGCCCGCTGTCATAAATCAGCGGCGACGCCCCGCCCGTGCCGACATGAACCCTGGATGGGGCAAGTTCAAGATCGGTGTCACCACCGCGACCATAGAGGGTGAGCTCCCGGGACAATCCGGCAAGAGCGTCCTCAATCAGATTTTCAGGAAAGAGCAATCGCCCACGGTCATCCAGCCTTCCCCCCGCCGCCCGGGCCAGTTCCACCGCCGCAGGTGGCGTACCGGCAAGGCCGGTTTCGGAAAGCATGGTGATAGCGGCCTGATGGATCACCTCAACCCCTGCTTTATCCAGCGGGTTGAGACGGCCCCCACGGCCGATGATGCGCTGACCTGAAAGTGCCGCCGGAAGATCAGCCCCGGGTTTGCTGCTGCCTGTCCTGCGTCCTCTCCGACCTGAACGTCCCGTGCGGCTGCGCATTCCTGCCTGTTCCAGGCTACTTTTGACTTTGCCTTCGTCGTCGTTCACGTATGAAAACCTTCCCGGAACCCAGTATTTAAAGTGGTATAAATTTTTGTACTAAGGCAATTTTGCATCCTTTGAATTATGGCACAACCTCAATGACAGATAAGAGGGGCTTTGATTTTTTTCATCATGCGTGCGATGGATGAACAGAGACCATAAAAAGTAACATCAGCAGGAGTTGAGCATGAACAGATCCGTCATCGATGCGCTGGCCCCCCAAGGGGTCTTACGCGCCGGAATAAATATGGCGAATTTTCTCCTGGTTTCAGGGCAGGACCCTGATGGTATGCCCGATGGGGTCTCACCGGATCTTGCCAGAAGAATTGCCGCCGAAATAAATGTTCCCTGCGAAATGGTCCCCTATGAAAGCCCGGGAGAACTGGCTGATGCCGTGGGTAGCAATTCATGGGATATCGCCAATATCGCGGCCGAAGCCGAACGGGCACAAGTCATTGATTTCAGCCTGCCCTACGCCCAGATCGACGCCAATTTCATGACCCGCAACGAGTCCGGTTTCACCTGCAACGAAGAGGTGGATCAGGATGGCGTCAGGATCGCCGCTTATGATCGAAGCGCCTATGATCTCTGGCTGACAGAGAATTTCACCCGCGCCACCATGGTCAGATCGCCATCCATTGCCCGTTCCCATGATGATTTCAAGAACGGCAAGGCGGAGGTGCTCGCAAGCCTGAAGCCGAAACTGCTGGAGGAAATTGCGGCGAGCGATAGTTTCAGGATTATTGAGCCTCCTTTCACGGGCATAAAACAATCCGTCGGCATTCGAAAGGGAAACCCCGAAGCTCGCAACTTCCTTGATCGCCTCATAGCTGAGCTGATCCATAGCGGTTTCATCGCAGACTCAATGAAAAAACACGGCGTTGACCAGAAACTCAGTATTCCTTCTGCACCCTAGGGAGCGGGAAGGGATCATCCCATCTGTTCGGCATACCATTTCGCAAAACCTGCGACATTCGGCTCAAGCAGGGGCTGAAACCGGCCCTGACCCGCATCAGGATTGGAAAGGCCCCGCTGCTGATTGACAAGGGCCGGAATATCCTCATTGAGAGCCGCATCAAGACGGTGGTAATACGCAAGCACACGATCATCGAAATCATTGCGCCTGACCGTTTCAGGGGGAAAGCAGGCGGTCTGATAGACAAGACAGCGCCCCGCGGAAAGTGGATAGGCTTCATATACCCACATGGAATCGACACCTGCTGCAAAGGTCATGTTCGGGAAAAGCCAGGTGTAGCGCACGCCTGCCGCTTCCCGCCCTTCAAGACCGGGCATCACGGGGAGGGGTTTTTCCTGGGTTGTCTGGAGAAGCGCACCTGTTCCTTCGGTGGAACCAAATTGAGTGGCAAAATGCCCCTGCACCACGTCACCCGCATCAGGAGTTTCGTAAATATCATCAATAGAGTCCGGATGCACGTAAGGCAGATGATAATATTCATTGAAGACCTCGATAAAGATCTTCCAGTTGCACTCCACCTCAAAACGCTGACGACGGGTTGAGAGAAGACCTTCAACAGGCCATGGCGCATGGACAGAAGAAAAATCGCCAAGCACCTGATCCAGATCAGGTGCCTCCTCCGCAAGGCAGAGAAGAACAAAACCAAGATGTTCCGCGACATGATAGCTGATCAGGCCAAAATCAGATTTGCAGAAGCCGCTGACAGCCTCCATATGCGGCGCACCCGCAAGACCACCATCGAGTTTATAGGCCCAGCTATGGAACGGGCATCGGATACCTGAAACGCGGCCTGAACCATCAAGCAGGCGCGCCCCCCGATGCCGGCACGTATTGGCAAAGGCGCGCAGCGCACCTCCCTTGTCTCTCAGCAGGATGATCGACAGCCCCGCAAAATCAAGACAGGTATAGTCCCCGGCTTCGGCCAGCTGATCAGCCCGGCCGACACAAAACCACTGGCGGCGGAAAATCCGTTCCATCTCTGCGGAAAGAATATGATCATCGGTATACACTTCCGGAGGCAGTGACCAGGCCTCCTCCGGCGGCTTACGGCACTGTGCGAGCTTATCCTTTAAATCTTCCGTCATCTGGCAACCCTCACAAAAGATCCTGCTGGCATTGGCGAAGCATAATTTTGCCTGAGACCACCACCCATGAAAACGATTATTTCATTATCGACCCGCCTGCAGCTTCTCGCTGAGGGCTTCCGCTGCCTTAAGCATCGCCTTTTCGGTCCGGGCAAGATCGTCCCCGGTCACGGCGAGAGAGGGGTAGAATTTGCTTGGTGATTTCAGGACACCATGGGCGCGGAGAATGCTGTTGTAGACGGCACCTAATTCAGGATCCAGATGTTTTGCGCTGCGGTAGTCCACCGGCTCTTTGTTTGTGAAAAGAACATCAAAAAGCGTGGCATCACCGCAGATCCGATGGTCAATCCCTGCGCTTTTGAACGTATCAGAGATCATGGCCTGAAGGGCCGCCCCCGTTTTTCGCAAAGTCTCATAACTGCCGGGCCGCCGGAGAATTTCCATCGTCTTCAGCCCGGCCACCGACGCCACCGGATTGCCTGACAGTGTCCCAAGCTGCATCAGCCATTTATCATGTCCCACCACCTCTTTGTCGAAATGCTTCATGATCCCGGCGCTTGCCCCGATGGCGGCCAGAGGAAAACCGCCGCCGATGATTTTCCCCAGCGTGCAGATATCCGGCACCACGCCGTAATATTCCTGGGCACCGCCATAGGCAAGGCGAAAGCCGGTGACAATCTCATCAAATATAAGCAGCACGTTGTGCCGGTCGGCAAGTTCACGCAATCCTTCGAGGAACCCGGGCTTTGGCGGGATAATACGTTGCAGGGGCTCAACAATGATGGCCGCAATATCATCATGTTCTGCCAAAAGCGAGCGTACCGCTTCCAGATCATTGAACGGAGCGATCAGCATCTGTTCCGCCACGCCCTTGGGAATTCCGGCACTGTCGGGAACAGGTTCGGGGAAATTGACTTCACGCGCCGGGGCAAGGCTCATCTGTGCTTCGGCACTCATGCCGTGATACCCGCCCTCAAATTTCAGGATCCTGTCTCTGCCGGTATAGGCGCGCGCCAGACGGATGGCATACATATCCGCCTCACCACCTGATGCCACGAATCTGACCTGTTCTGCACAAGGCGAGGCTTCTGAGATAGCTTCGGCCAGCTCAATCCCGCGTGCGTTATTGGCAAAGAACGTCATTCCGCGTGGCAGTTGTTCCAGCACCGCCTCAAGCACTTCCGGATGACCATGGCCAAGCAGCATCGGCCCCGACCCGATCAGATAATCGATATATTCGGTGCCGTCTTCATCCCAGACATGGCTTCCCTGCCCATGCGAGATGATGACACCGTGATCGAAATTGCCGAATCCACCTGCTGGCAGAACCTCTTTTGCCCGGGCAATCCATTCATCCTGCGTATGTATTTTTTTCATGCCCTCATTCCACTATCACATCAGCCTGTCCAAGCAGGTCCGGGTCAGGCGTAACGCCAAGACCTGCACCTTCAGGGGCGGTGATGCGGCCATTTCGGCGTGATGGCCCATTTGGATCAAGCCGCGGGCCCACATATCCCGAAAGATCACAGACATTGAGCAGCCGTTGCGGGTCCGTTGATATACCGATATGAAGGGCGGCCGCGGTGGTGATATCGCTGCCCCAGGTGTCTTCAATACACATTCTGGCCCCGAGGTGAAGGCAGAGGTCACGCGCTTTCCGCATCGCGGAGACACCACCGAATTTTGACAGTTTCAGCGCCACCGCATCCATGATGCCAAGCCGGTGCCCTTCAAGCAGTGACGCCGTGTCATGGGCGGATTCATCAAGCTTCATCGGCAGTCCGGTGGCCGCCCGCACCGCCGCGCATTCAGCCATTGTCCGGCAAGGCTGTTCCAGCATGATATCAAGCCCGGCTACCGCACGTCCGACCCGGGTTGCATCAAGCTGGGTTGCCCCGCAGTTCCAGTCACCATAGACGAGCGGGCCCGGGCCAACGGTTTCACGGACAAGAGAAAGACGCGCCACATCGGCTTCCCAGTTCCGGTCAGCACCGAGCTTGACCTGAAACTGTGTGATGCCCTGTTTCTGCGCATCCCCGGCAATACGTGCCATCTCATCAGGGGCAATACAGGTTATCGAGTGATAAAGCGGCATATCAGCCTGATGCTTGCCCCCAAGGAGCGCATAAAGAGGCAGGCTCGCCACCTGTGCGGTCAGATCCCACAGCGCCATATCCAGCGGTGATTTGGCGTAAGGATGCCCCTGAAGATGGGCATCGACCTGCCGCATCACGGCCTCAGGTCCGATGGGATCTGCCCCCAGCAGGACAGGAGCTAAATCCGTCACCGCAGGGGCAATGCCGCGGGCATAGGCGGGCAGGTAATGCGGGATGGGGCAGGCCTCCCCCCAGCCGCGCCTGCCGCAGTCCGTTTCAATGGAAAGAACAACGGTTTCGACCGTCGCGCAGGTCTTGCCTTCCGCCATGTAGTAGGTCTCATGGCTGGTCAGCGGAATATGCCAGATGGAAATCCTTTTTATCTTCATTGATACACCCTCAATGGCGCACCAAGCCTGTCTTCGTCCGGGCAGACGCCAAGTCCCGGGGCTTCAGGCAGTTCAAGATGGCCGTTCCTGTTTCGTGGCCCGCGGCCGCTGGCAATATCAACCGTCAGCATATCCTGACAGGCCCAGACCGCGTGACAGTTCACATCCGGAATGGTGGCGGCAAGATGCAGGGCCTCAGCATCAGCCAGCACCGAGCCACCGGTGGCCATGATGAACATATCAATACCATGGGCCAGTGCGATATCACGCATACGGGCGGCCTTGGTCAGCCCGCCCACGCGATTGAGCTTGATGCCGAATATCTCCGCCAGCCCCTCACGGGCCACCCGCGCCGCATCCTGCAGGGTGACAAGGCATTCATCGACACTGACAGGGGTTGCGTGTTTACCTGAAATGGCGGCGATATCATCAAGTGTCTCACCCGGCTGTTCGATCATGACATTCAGATCTTCAACCGCGCTCATCACCTGCAATGCCTGCTGGCGAGTCCAGCCGCGATTGACATCATAGAGAATGATTTCATCAGGCTTCCGGATGGATTCAACATCACGGATACGGGCGATATCACGCGCCACATCACCACCGATCTTGACCGAATGGGCAATATAGCCCCGCGCCCGGTATCGCTCGATCACCTCCCGGGTTTCCTCAACCGTCTTGGCGCCCACCGAAGAGGCTATCGGACGCGGGGTGCGTGAGCCGCCGCCCATCAGATCAGCAATCGGCAGACCTGCGGCCTGTCCTGCAATATCCCAGCAGGCCATATCAATGGGCGATTTGGCGTAAAGATGCCCGGGCAGGGCAAGATCCATCGCACGCTCCACATCAAGATACCGGCGCGGATCAAGCCCGAGAATGAAAGGAGCCATAGTCTCAATCCCTGCCCTGATCCCCGGGCCATGCGCCGGAACATAGGTATGCCCCCATGGTGTGCCCTCACCCCAGCCGGTCAGACCTTCATCGGTTTCGACCCTGACCAGCGTTGCATCCAGCACGTCAAACTTGAGCCGCCCGCCCGAAAGCCAGTAGGGATGTTCAAGAGGCAGATCGACCTGATAGACGGAAATACGGGTGATTTTCATGGGCAGACGACAATGTTTCCTGTGTGTGTTTTGGCAATAAACGCCGCCTGGGCCTGGTGCAGCTGGTCCAGCGGATAGACCGCCGCCAGGGCAGGTTTGACCGATCCGTCCTCGATATATTGAACCAGTCTGGTCATGACTTCAGGGTCAATCACCGTTGAGCCGGTAAAGGTCAGGTCACGCAAATAAAAGGTGCGCAGATCCAGCTCCACCATCGGCCCGGCAATGGCACCGGAACAGGTGTATCTGCCTCCACGTTCAAGGATATCAATCAGTTCGGGCCACATCTGACCACCAACAATGTCCGCCACCACGGTGACCGTCTCACCTTTCAGCGCTGTTTTCAGGTCTTCCGGCGCACGCGGCAACACCCTGTCCGCGCCCAGCGCTTTCACCGAGGCATGCTTTGGCTCGGAGGCAAGCGCAATGACCCGGGCACCACGACGCCTTGCCAGCTGGACAAGCGCCCCGCCGACCCCGCCTGAAGCCCCGGGTATCAGCACCGTGTCCCTCTCATCAACACCGGCTCTTGTCAGCATGCCTTCAGCGGTGGAGTAGGAGCAGGAAAAAGTGGCAAGCTCCGCGTCCGAAAGACCGGAATTGATCTCAATGGCATTCATGGACGGGATGACCGTATATTCGGCAAAACCACCATCACGTTCTGAGCCGAAATACCCTGTCTTGTTCTTGTTGAGGGGATCGTTCTCATCACGCAACCAGTTATCGGTGATGACCCGTTCGCCGATGCGGGAAGGATCAACACCTTCACCCACATCAATAATCTCACCGCACACATCCGCGCCCTGGATACGCGGGAAGACAATCGGGGTGCCACCCCAGGTGGGATCATCTCTGTTCACTTCGGCAAAAGCATCGCCGGTGGTAGCCTCGGTCACGGCCTTGGAATACCAGCCTGAACGCGTGTTCACATCCGTGTTGTTAAGCCCGCAGGCCCCG
>Ga0181591_10003485_pt1 | contig 13677 bp, 17 predicted proteins | sample 071ome_33_FD_133757 | JGI IMG/M metagenome (GOLD analysis project Ga0181591, IMG submission 133757) | Coastal salt marsh microbial communities from the Groves Creek Marsh, Skidaway Island, Georgia - 071412AT metaG (megahit assembly) | ecosystem: Environmental > Aquatic > Marine > Intertidal...
CAAAAATGATAACAAGATAGATATAAAAAAAATCATTAATGATGGATTTAAATTTTTTATACCGATACTTTGTGACCACTTCAGTAAAGGACCTATTGACATTATAACTAAAAAAATAAAAACAAATGGCGCTAATATTGTATTGTAATAAACAGGCCCAATTGAGATTGTTTTATTAAAAATAGATGAAATAATTGGATAAATGGTTCCAAGCAAGACCACAAAAAGAAAAAATAACAAAAATAAATTGTTAATATTTATAAAACTTTCTTTTGAAAAAAATAAAAACTTATTTTTTGTTTCTGAAGATGCACATAATATTTGTATAACTAAAGACACAGAAGTAATGAAAAAGATTATTAATAATATAAATACACCTCGATCTGGATCGTTTGCAAATGCATGAACAGAATTCAAAATACCCGATCTAACTAGAAAAGTTCCAAGCAAACTAAAAGAAAAAGTTAAAATCGCAAGAAGAGATGTCCAATTTTTCATTTGATTTCTAACTTTTAATACAAGCAAAGAATGAATTAGTGCCGTGCTAACTAACCAAGGCATTAATGAAGCATTTTCAACAGGATCCCAAAACCAATATCCTCCCCAACCAAGTTCATAATAAGCCCAAATAGACCCTAGAGATATTCCTATAGTTAAGAAGACCCAAGAAGTCATTACCCATGGCCAACAAATTTTAGCCCATCTATCATTTAATTGTTTATTAATTAGTGCTGACAGAACTAAACTTAAAGTAAGAGAAAAACCAACATAACCCAAATATAAAAATGGAGGGTGTATTACGAGCAATGGATCTTGCAATATAGGATTTAACCCCAGTCCTTCAATTGGCGTGGGCACAATTAAATCAAATGGATTAGAAGTTGTAATTAGAAAAATTAGAAAAATTAGAAAAATATTATTTTGAAAAAAAATAACCCAAGATTTAAATTTACTATCGTCATTATAATAACGAGAAAAAAGCAAGCCATAAATTCCTACAATCATAATAAATAATAATAAGCTTCCTTCATGGTTTCCCCAGGTGCCAGCAAATTTATAAAATAGAGGTTTTAAACTATGTGAGTTTTCGTATACAGCTGAAATATTAAAATTTGAACTACAAAAAAAATATATCAGTAAAAAAAAAGATAAGATGATCAAGTAAGAAGAAGCATTGAAAAAAAAAATTGATAGATTATTTTTTTTTTTAAAAAAAAATAAATTACATAAAAATGAAAATAAAATACTTAAAATTAAAATTAAATTAGCAATATTACTTGCCATATTTTTTTTTCCAGTCTCCTGATTTTTTTAGAGCATCTGCAACCTCTTTGGGCATGTAATTTTCATCATGTTTAGCTAAGATTTTAGATGCAGTTAAACTTGTTCTACTCGTTAATTTTCCTTCAACTACAGCACCCTGTCCTTCAACAAATAAATTTGGCTTAATCCCAGAATAATTTACCGATATTTCATTTTGTTTGTCAGTTATTATAAATTTATATTGATTTCCACTTTTTTTTATTGAGTCATTTTTAACCATGCCACCTATGCGGATTAAACCATTTGGAATTTCAGTAGAATTATATAAGTCACTTGGGGAAAAAAAATATATCGTATTTTTTTTTAAAGATTTAAATACAAACTGACCGACTATTAAAACTACTACTAAAGACACTAAAAAAAAATACAATCTTCTTTTTATATTACTGTTCATTTATTTTTATTTATTTTCATTTTTAGACTTTCAAATTTAAATCTTATTAAAAAAACAATTACTGAAAATGCTAAAAAAGATAAAAACATTAATACCAATGGTGTTAACATAGATGGGTGAATTGTAGAACTTTCTGTAAGCTTAATGGTGGCAGGTTGATGTAGAGTATTCCACCAATCAACAGAAAATTTGATTATTGGTAAATTTGCTAAACCAATTAATGATATGATTGATGTGAGTTTTTCAGCTAAGTGAAATTTTGAAACTATTCTCCATGTCATAATGTAAATTACATAAAAAATTACTAATATAAGCATAGAAGTTAATCTCGCATCCCATGTCCAGAACGTTCCCCAAGTAGGTTGGCCCCATACAGAACCAGTGAAAAGAGATATCAGTGAAAATGTAAAACCAATAGGAGCTACACTTTTTGCAATTATTGTAAACACCCTGGTTTTAAATATCAAAGTAACAAAACTGCAAACGCTCATGACAGCATAAATCTGAAGAGCCAGCCAAGAAGCAGGTACGTGTACATACATAATTCTTACCGTATCACCTTGGAGATAGTCTGCTGGAGAAATAAATAAAGCAATTATTAATCCAAAAATTAATAAAGATAGAAAGGATATTTTTACCCAATAAAGATAGTGATCGTGGAAATCTCTAAAATTCTTTGAGTTTAAAAAATTAAACATTTCGGAAAAGTAAATGAAATTTTTAATTTTGGTATGTGTTAGTCTGTCCAGTTTGAAGAGGGAGAATAGGGAAAAACTCCAAACTGGACACTAAAGTTCTTATAAATTTGAAAATTGTCTTATTGCTGTAGAAAAAGTGTTTTATTTGAGGCGTAAATTAATTTGTTGATCTTAGATATAATCCGTCTTTTCCTTGACCAAGAAATATTTCATTTACTAAAGGATGGCTAACAGGTTCAGTTCTATCATCCAGGACAAGATTCTGTTCCGAAACATATGCCTCATACGTAATCTCATCATTTTCAGCAAGAATATGATAAAATGGCTGATCTTTTCTAGGTCTTACATCTTTTGGTATTGATTGGTACCATTCTTCAGAATTATTGAATTCGAAATCAACATCATAGATGATTCCTCTAAATTCAAATAACCTATGTCTCACTACTTCTCCAATCGAGAATTTTGCTTTTTGTGGAATTTTATCTTTCATTAGATCATTTATAGTTAATTATCTCTGCCAGGAAATCAAGGGCTTAGAACTGTTGATAAATACATTTTTATAGGGATTACTTTGGCTTTAGTCTCAAAATAAACTGGCATTACTTTATTATTAACTTTTGAAAAATAGACGTCTAGATATAAAGAGTTTAATTTAGCTGTGCGCTTAAGTTTGTGTCCTGAGATTGCTTCGTAATTTACCCTGCATGCAAACGTTGTTTGATATTTTATTTTACCATAATCAACTTGTAATTTATTCATTTTTTTTGGGGTTAAATATACCCTGTAAACATCATCTCCATCATAAATTTTTGTATTGCCGTTACACTTTGAATTTAACTTATCATTAAATAGTATTTGTTTTACAGCTGTTAACGGATCGACAGTATTGCCTAAATGTGAAGGTTCTATTGTTTGATATTCTACTCCCTTATTAAACTTTAATTTTTTTGCATCAATAATATTATTTATTTTTTTATACTGATAAATTTTTTCTTTATTTTTTTTTTGCAGATTAAAATAATAATTTACACTATTATTTCTCTTGTCAAATGTAGTTTGTATTATGTTTTGGAAATTAACAAAATAACCAACTAACCCTTTGCTATTAATGATAGAATAAATTTTACTATCAGTTTCTTTAAACTTAATTTTCATAAAGTTAATGTTTAAGCCATAAGCTTCATAGTTAAATTCTCTTGAATATAAGGAAGAACTCTGAAAAAATATTACTATTAGAAAAACTAAAAATTTTTTATACATGAATAAATCTTTTATTAAATTTATAGCAGACTTTGGCCCGTTATTGGTTTTTTTTATTTTTTATAAAAAATATGGAATGAACCAGGCGATTGTTCCACTAATTATCGCAACTGTTTTAGCAATATGTATTTTGTATTTTTTAGAAAAAAAAATACCCAAAGTTCCAATTATCGGTGCTGCAATAGTTGTGATTTTCGGCGGTTTAACTATTTTTTTTAACGACAAAACTTTTTTTTATATGAAGCCTACAATAGTGAACATATTATTTGCAGCAATTTTATTATTTGGCAATTTATTTTTAAAAAAAAATTTACTTAAATCTTTATTAGAAAACTCTTTTCAATTAGAAGAAATGGGTTGGAAAATTTTAAATCAAAGGTGGGTATTTTTTTTCATATTTCTAGCAATAATTAATGAGTTAATTTGGAGGACTCAAACAGAGGACTTCTGGGTAAAATTTAAAGTATTTGGTATTTTACCCATCACATTAATTTTTGCAATTTTTCAAATAAATTTAATTAATAAATATAAAAAACATGTTCAAGATAATTAAAAATAAAAATTATAAGGAAGAAATTTTTTTTAATAAAAAGGAGCTGGGAGAAATTCTGAATATTTATGGTTCGATGGTTGCTAAGGGTGAATGGAAAGATTATGCAATTTTTATTAATAAAAACATAGTCGGATTTGATATTTATAGAAAAGCAACTGAAAAACCACTATTCCAAATTATAAAAAATCTCAAAAGTAAAGTTGGTCAAAAATATTATTTAAAAGATCAATCTGGTGAAATTGTAAAATATTCCGATGAATTAAAAAATATATTAGCAATCCTGTATAAAAAAAATATTCGTCTAATTAAATAATGAAGAAGGAATTTCTTCCAAGTAAAATTTGTAAAACTTGTAATTTGAAATTTGTTTGGAGAAAAAAATGGAGAAATAACTGGGAAACTCTACTTTATTGTTCAAAAAAATGTTCAAATAAAAAAAACCCTAGACCAATCAAATCAGACTAGGGTTTTTAAAAATTGTAATTATCTTCTTTGGCCAAAAAGTCTTAGAAGCATTATAAATAAATTAATAAAATCTAAGTACAGCGTCAAAGCACCCATTACCGCTTTTTTGGAAGATACTTCCGAAGAATCACTTTCGTAATACATGTTTTTAATTTTTTGAGTATCATAGGCAGTTAGTCCTACGAAAATTAAAACACCTATAACTGATACTGCAAAATAAATTGCTGGAGATTTTAAAAATATATTTACCAATGAAGCAATTAATATTCCAATTAACCCCATTAATAAAAAAGATCCCCAACCAGTTAAGTCTTTTTTAGTTGTATATCCATATAAGCTCATAGCGCCGAAAGTCCCTGCGGTAATAAAAAATACTCTGGCAATACTTGCGCCGGTATACATGACAAATATAGATGCTAATGATGCACCCATCAGCGCAGCAAAAATCCAGAATACAGTTTGAGCTTTTGCAGCACTCATTTTATTTATGCCAAAGCTCATATAAAAAACAATCCCAAGAGGGGCAAGAGCAACGACCCAGGCAAAGCCTGAATTAAATATTAAATCTCCAAGCGGTTCTGTTCCTGTAATACCTGTTTGTGTCAATTGAATATTTTCACCACCAGATAATTTAAATAATAATAAAGAGACAAATCCCGTTAATAAAATACCTGATGCCATAAAGTTATAAACTTTAAGCATATAACTTCTTAGGCCTGCATCAACGCTATCACCTGCAACTGCTGAAGTGGATTGAACTCGAGCTATTCTATCTTTTAAATTCATAGTTTCCTTTTATAGTTTTTTTTATCTTATATCATACATATGAGAATATTTTATGACAATTTCAAGGTATTAAATACCCTTTTAAATCAATATTTTTAGATCAGAATAAATTAGGTCTATAGCCACTATTAAAATCGCAAGTAGTCCAAGCCAAGCAATCCAAGCATACTTTACTATAATCTTTGAAACTGCATTTGCCATTGTGGCCATCAAAATTATTGAAAGTATCAAACCAAAAACTAAAAGTTCGTAGTGATGTTTTGCTGCTCCAGCAACTCCAAGAACATTATCTAAACTTAGACTTATATCAGCCAAAGCAATAGTGCCGATTGCACTTAATAAAGATTTATTTTTTGGTTCAATTTTAATTTCTTTTTTTTCCTCTTTTTTAATGACATCTTTATAAAGTCTATAAACTACCCATAACAGAATTAATCCACCTACTAATTTTAATCCTTTTATTTGCAAAAGGTAAGCAGTTAATAAAGTAAAAACTATTCTTAATAGGACAGCTGCAGAAATGCCCCAAAAAAATATTTTTTTTCTTATGGAAGGCTCAAATTTAGAAGCCAACATACCAATAATGATTGCGTTATCCGCTGCCAAGACAAGATCGATTAGAATAATCTGAAATAAAATAACAATTTGTTCTGACATTAAAATTTTATTTATAATTGTTTGATCATAGGGTAAACATTTTTTATGCTTTATAAAAATTTAGGCCACTCAAATATCAAGGTTAGTACAATTTGCCTCGGAACTATGACTTGGGGAGAGCAAAATAATGAGAATGATGCCTTCGAACAGATGAATTTAGCTTATGATTATGGAGTAAATTTTTTTGATACTGCAGAGTTATATCCTATACCGCCAAGTGCTGATACTCAAGGCGAAACAAGTCGAATAATATCAAAATGGATTCAGTCAAAAAAAAATAGAGATAAAATCATTATCGCAGATAAGATTGTTGGACGCTCTAATATGAATTGGTTTAGAGAAAACGGTGAAGAAACTAGATTAAATAAAGAACAAATTAAATTTGCACTTGAAAGATCATTAAAAAATTTAGGTACCGATTATATAGACTTATACCAATTGCACTGGCCAGACCGGCCACTAAATGTATTTTCTGGTCTAGAATATTCACACAAAGAAACAGATGACATTGTTCCTATATTAGAAACTTTAAGTTGTTTAAACGATTTTGTTAAGGAAGGTAAAATTAGAACTATTGGATTATCAAATGAAACTGCTTGGGGTACATTTCAGTTTATTAAGATAGCAGAAATGAAGCATTTAGAAAAAATTGTTTCTGTACAAAACCCGTACAACCTTCTTAATAGAAGTTACGAGGTTGGAATATCTGAAATATCAATTAGAGAAAAGGTTGGCTTGCTAGCTTATTCTCCTTTAGCCAGCGGAACTCTAAGTGGTAAATATTTAGATGGTAAGCTACCAGATGGCACAAGGTTAAAACTTTTTGGCGATAGGTATCCGAGATACAGAACCCCAAATTCGGAACCAGCTATAAAAGAATATATAAAAATTGCTAATAAATATAATTTAGATGTTTGCCAAATGGCGATTAAATTCTGTGAAATACAACCTTTTGTAACATCAGTTATCATTGGCGCTACAAAAATTGATCAATTAAAAAAAAACCTGCAAAGTCATGAAATCAAACTTGATGACAAAATAATTCAAGATATAAATAATGTTCAACAAATATATTCAAATCCATGTCCTTAAAAAAAATATTATTACTTATTATTTTTTCACTATTCTTTTTTGAAAAAACAAATGCTCAGATCAAAGTAGATAAAAAATTTAAACTTTGGGAAAGCCAATATACTGTGGTTGATAAAAATAAAGTTTGCTTTGCCGTATCCATACCAACCAAGATGTCACCTCCAAACTTGAACCGAGCTGAAAGTAGAATTTTTGTTTCATTTAGACCAGCTGATGGAATTTCTAATGAAATCAGTGTTACTAATGGTTACCCTTTCCAAAAAAAAAGTAATGTTAATATCAATATAGGTAATGCCCAGTTTAAGTTTCTCGTGAAGGGTAATTTTGCCTGGATGGAAAGCTTGGACGAAGAATTAAAAATGATTAGAACTATGAAAAAATCTAATAAAGCAGAAGTAATAGGCGTTTCTGCAAGGGGAAACAAAACTAGAGATACTTATTCATTAATGGGATTTACTGATGCCTATAATGCTGCAAAAAGTAATTGTAAAAATTAATTCATGAATAAAATAAAAAAAATTGTACTCGCTTATTCTGGCGGACTTGATACCTCGGTAATATTAAAGTGGCTCCAAGATAAATATAATGCAGAAATTATTTGTTATACATCTGATCTTGGTCAAGAAATTAATAGAAAAGCTATTTATGCAAATGCAAGAAGGCTTGGTGTTAAAAAAATTATTATTGAAGATTTAAAAGAAAAATTTGTAAAAGATTATGTATTTCCTATGATTAGAGGAAATGCCCTTTATGAAGGAATTTATTTACTTGGGACATCTATTGCTAGACCACTAATTGCAAGAAGACAGATTGAAATTGCAAAAAAATTTAATGCTCAGGCTGTTTCACACGGAGCTACCGGCAAAGGTAATGATCAAGTTCGTTTTGAGCTTGGGTACTATTATTTTGGTCCAAGAATAAAAGTAATAGCTCCTTGGAGAGATTGGGACTTAAACTCTAGAACTGCCTTGATCAAGTATGCAAAGAAAAATGGTATTATTGTTCCTAAAGATAAAAAGGGGGCCCCGCCATTTTCAGTTGATGATAATATTCTACATACTTCAACGGAAGGGAAAGTGTTAGAGGATCCAAAAAAACCTGCACCAGAATATATTTTTCAAAGGACTACCTCTCCTGAAAAAGCACCTAATAAACCTACATACCTGACAATAGAGTATAAAAATGGCGATCCCATAAGTATAAATAATAAAAAACTTTCTCCTGCAAAGCTTTTGGGTAAACTTAATGATATTGCTGGAAAGAATGGAATAGGAAGAGTTGACCTTGTAGAAAATAGATTTATAGGAATTAAATCTCGTGGCGTTTATGAAACTCCTGGAGGAACAGTTTTGTTATTTGCCAATAGAGCAATTCAATCTGTTACTCTTGATAAAAAAACAATGCATACTAACGATGAATTAATGCCAAGGTATGCTGAGCTCATTTATAACGGCTATTGGTATTCCAATGAGAGGTTTAAAATTCAAAAAATAATCGACAAAAATAGAGTAAAAGTGAAGGGGAAAATCAAATTAAAGCTTTATAAAGGAAATATTACTATAATTTCTAGAGTCTCAAATAGCACCCTATACTCATTGAAAAAGGTATCTTTTGAAGAAAATCAAACATTTAACAAAAGAAATGTGGAGAATTTTATAAAAAAGCATTGTAGGTTATTAAGAAAATAAATGAAAAACTTTATTAGGTCTTTACAATTAATTGGTGCAGCAATTGTATTAATTGCAACCTCACTTGCATTTTGTCTTGAAGTTTTTCACATGTATAATGTGAAAAGTATAGAACTTGCTGACCTTTTATTACTATTCATTTATCTTGAGGTCATGGGTATGGTTGGAAACTACTGGAGCAATCAATCTATAAGGCTTACCTACCCTTTATTTATAGCTATTACAGCCTTATCGAGATTAATCATACTGCAAAAAAAAGATATTGATGCATCTGCATTAATTTATGAATCGGGTGCAATTTTATTATTAGCAGTGGCAATCGTAGTTCTGAAACTAAGAAAAAGTAAGATACTTAAAATTGATGTTCAAAAAGGGGATTTGTAAAAAAAAATTATAAAAAATATATATTCAAATTAAAATAAAATAAACAAATCTAAGTCATTGAAAAATCGTATTTAAAAAAATCAATTTTACTATTCAGAAAATAATTCAATAAAATAAGTAGTTTTTTCTCAATAAACTTAAAGTTGTAATTAAAAAAACTAATTAAGGTTTTGAAATAATTATCATTTTTTTATCAATTTATTTTTTTTCACTAATTTGATTTCCAAAATAATTTATGTTTACATACTTTTTGGAGGAGGTGTTTATGTCACCACCTGAAATTTAAAGAAGCGAATGACTATTCGTTAACTTTAAGTTGCAATACTTAAAATAGAATTCATTTTTCTAAATGAATTCAGTCTAACGACTACCAAAGGGGGCTCCTCTAACGAGGAGCGTTCCCCGAAATTTTATAAAAAGCTTTTAAAGTATTTTCCAAAAGACAGGCAATTGTCATAGGTCCAACACCACCGGGAACTGGGGTAATTCCTTTTGTTTTTTCTTTTACATTATCAAAATCAACGTCACCAATTATTTTACTTTTGTTATCAACTTGAACTCTATTTATGCCAACATCAATAACAACTGCATTTTGTTTAACCCAACTACTTTTAACCATTTTAGCTTTTCCTACGGCCGCAATAATTAAATCTGCATTACTACAAATTTCATCTATTTTTTTAGTTTTTGAATGAACGATGGTAACTGTGCAATTTTCTTTTAATAAAAGTTGAGTCATAGGTTTACCATTTATATTTGATCTTCCTATCACAACTGCATTTAAGCCATCTAAATCTGGTAAAATTTTTTTAATTAAATAATAGCAGCCTAAAGGTGTACAGGGCACCATTGCATCATTTCCTGACGATAAGTTTCCTACATTTATTGGATGGAAACCATCTACATCTTTGCGCGGATCAATTGTCTCTATAATATCCCGTTGGTTTATGTGATCTGGGAGTGGTAATTGAACCAAAATTCCGTGAACATTCAAATCCTTATTCAAGTTCTCTATTTCATTTTTTAACTCTTGCTCTGTAATGCTTTCATCAAATTTCAAAACTTTTGAATTAATACCAACTTCTTTTGCAAATTTTTCTTTGTTTCTTACATAAATTTGGCTAGCAGGATGATCACCGATTAAAATAACTGTTAGACCGGGTCTAGAATTTCCCGGTATTTTTTCTATATCATTTCTTATCTTTATTCTAAGTTCCTCGGCAATTTTCTTTCCATCAATTATCACAATAAACCTAACCCATATTCTCTAAGTAGGTTTCTTAAAAAGCCTAATATCAAAAATAATATAATCGGTGAGAAATCCAAGCCCGCTATATTTGGCATTATTTTTCTTATTGGATTTAATAATGGATCCGTAAGCTTAAAACTTGCATCTAAAATAGTATAAACAAACTTATTATTTACATTAACTACATTAAATGCGGTTAGCCAAGATAAAATAATATTTATAATTAATACAATTGAGTAAAGATAAATAATATTATCTATTAAAATAACTATAGAATTCATTTATCAAATTTCTCTACATACACTGATTGCGATGGGAAAGCGAATGATGCGCCTGCATTTTCTACAATTTTTTTTATTTTAATTACAAATCTATCTTTTACTTTAAGCCACTCATAATAATCATTAGTTTTAGTGTAACATCGAACCAAGATATCAATTGAACTCGCAGAAAATTTATTTAAGTTGACTGCATGTGGAGTGTTGTCAGAAATAATAAAATCTTTATCAGATTTAATATGTTCTAATATCTCATTTCTTACTTTTTCTAACTGTTCAGATGTTGTTTTATATTCCAAACCTATCATCCAATCGATACGTCTATTAGAAATTTCAGATTGGTTAATTACAGCTTTCTCAGCAAATTGAAAGTTAGGTATTGTTGCTAATGATTTATCAAACTTTCTAACTACAGTTGACCTAAAGCCTATTTTTTCTACGTTGCCTTCAATAATTCCCTCTACATGAATCCAATCACCAACTTTAAATCTTTTTTCTGCTAAAACTAAAATACCAGAAATTAAGTTCTTAAATAAATCTTGAGCACCTAATGCAACGGCCACTCCAAATAATCCTAATCCAGCTATAATAGGACCAATTTTAATACCCCAAATCTCAAGAGTGGCTGCAAATCCCAAAATTAAAATAAGAATTTTAAGAGCTCGTATAATCCAACTAAGCAAATCTTTTGACAATATTTCTTCAATACTTTTAATCAGTAAAGACGCTGGATAAATTAATTGATGAATAAACCAAAATATTAAAATGGTCATTAAAGACCTATTTGTATGATCTAAAATAACTAATGATTTACCTTCAAGTTGTAGAAAACTAGATGCAATAAAAAAACCAAACACAACTGGAAAAAATTTTATTGGCCCTTCTAATGATTTGGTCAAATTATTATCGAAATTGTTAGTCGTCTTTGAAACATAAGCTTCTATTTTTTTTACTATAAAACGGGACACAACACTTCTGAGAAGTAAAAAAATAAAAAATATAAATAGTGCAATTAATACGTCCGTAAAACTAGCGCCTGATACTCCCTGTTCCCATACATTTTTTAGTAGTGAGAAAAAATTATTAAATACGTCCATATCATTTTTGAATTATACGTGTAAATTGTTCTAATCAAGACAAAATTCGATTAAACTTATGTAAGTTAATGAAAAAAGATTTAATTTTTTTAGGCATAGAAACGAGCTGCGATGAAACAGCAGCTTCTATAGTAAAAAAGACAAAAGATGGCAAAATAAATATATTATCCAATATTGTCTCTAGCCAAGAAAGAGTGCATAAAAAATTTGGTGGTGTAGTACCAGAATTAGCAGCAAGAGCTCATTCAGAAAAAATTGATTTTATAATATCAAAAGCAATTAAAAAAAGTGGAGTCCCTCTTAAAAATATTGATGGCATCGCCGCTACAGCTGGACCTGGACTTTTAATATGTCTAATGATTGGAATGACAGCAGGTAAAACAATTGCTTCCTCGTTGAATAAACCGTTTTACGGCGTCAACCATTTAGAAGGACATGCCTTAACAATGGGTCTCTTCAAACCTTTAAGATTTCCGTATCTTCTACTTTTAATTTCAGGTGGCCATTCCGAATTTCTATCAGTTGAAGGCATCGGAAAATACAAAAGGCTTGGAACAACAATTGATGATGCGTTGGGTGAAGCTTTTGATAAAACGGCAAAAATTTTAGGAATCAAATTTCCTGGTGGGCCAAAAATAGAAACTTTCGCAAAAAAAGGGAATAAAAATTCTTTCAAACTTCCTAGACCAATTCTTTTTAAATCTGGATGCAATTTATCTTTCGCAGGATTAAAAACTGCAGTTCTTTTAGCATCAAAAAAAGTCAAAACAAAACAAGATAAATACAATCTAGCAGCATCATTTCAAAATACAGTAAATGAAATTCTCAAAGTAAAATGTAAAAAGGCCATACAAATTTTCCAAGAAAGACACAAAAATATTATACATAAAAATTTTATAATTTCCGGAGGAGTAGCCTCAAATCAATCAATTAGAAAAAATATAAAAAAAATATCTAAAGAATTAAATTTTAACTCTCATTTTCCACCAATACATTTATGTACCGATAATGCTGCTATGATTGCTTTAACTGGAATATTGAACTACGAAGCTAGAAAAAAAAGTAATCTAAACATGGTATCTCAACCTCGCTGGCCTTTGGATGAGAAAGCGCCATTCATGAAAGGGGCTGGTTTAGTTCTATGAGAAAGTACTGGCTCGTAAAATCCGAACCAAATGTTTGGTCTATAGATCAACAAAAAAAAATGGGATCCAAAGGAGCTGTTTGGGATGGTGTAAGAAACTATCAAGCCGCAAAAAATTTACGTGAGATGAAGAAAGGGGATCTATGTTTTTTTTACCACTCTAACATTGGAAAAGAAATTGTTGGCATTGTTGAGGTTATCAAAGAATATTTTACTGATCCAACCGACAAAGAAAAAAAATTTGTTGCAGTGCAATTAAAATTTATAAAAAAATTAAAAAAAAATGTAACTTTAGAGATTATCAAGCAAAATAGTGAGCTTTCTGATCTTCCATTAATAAAGCAAAGCAGACTGTCTGTAATGCCAATAGATTCTAAAAGCTGGAAAATAATTTGTAAGTTGGGTAAAATTTAAAAAATTTGATAGGGGAATATGATGGCAAAGAAAAAGAGGAAGAAGAAGAAAGTTTCAAAAAGTAAAAAAGCTTTAAAAAAATCTAAAAGTAAGAAGAAGAAGAAAGTTTCAAAAAGTAAAAAAGCTTTAAAAAAATCTAAAAGTAAGAAGAAGAAGAAAGTTTCAAAAAGTAAAAAAGCTTTAAAAAAATCTAAA
>Ga0181591_10003494_pt1 | contig 13669 bp, 24 predicted proteins | sample 071ome_33_FD_133757 | JGI IMG/M metagenome (GOLD analysis project Ga0181591, IMG submission 133757) | Coastal salt marsh microbial communities from the Groves Creek Marsh, Skidaway Island, Georgia - 071412AT metaG (megahit assembly) | ecosystem: Environmental > Aquatic > Marine > Intertidal...
ACTCGACTTTAGAAGCCACTTCCATACATTCCCTGTACTCCGGTAATGTATCGGTTGTAATCAACAGGGGTATCATACAACCGACCAATACTTCTATCATTAGCTAATGGTAGCAGCTTTCTTTGTAGGTAATTCAGTACAATAGTAATGAACTAACCCACGTTTCTTACTAGGTAAAGTAGTTATCTTATAACCTTCCTGCCTAAGATTATGGATAATACCACCGAATCTGTGGCAGTATAATTCTGCTACAAACTCCCAGTTAGATATTGGTTCTTCGTTCATGTATCGTGTTAATACATAAGCAACCAACTGTGTTTTACTTTTGATATACGGGGGTATTGCTTCACCTCTAAAGTATTCAGGTATCATATTCCCCACTCCTCTGGTATATCACTGTTGTCTATCCACCAAGATTTACGCCATTTGCCTGTGTGACCACCACATACTGTAGGGTCATTAGTGCTACATGTAAAGTCTGGACTTTTATCTGACCTTTTACTGTTACGATTGTCATATACCATCTGTTGACAGTAAGGACACTTAAGGTCATCTCTGTATTTATTTTGTTCAGCCATTTGGTTTACTACCTCTCCGACAATACCTTCAGGAGTTTGTGGTCCGTTAGTAATGTCTACTGTTTCTATTCCAGCTGCACTAAGTTTCTCTTGTATTGACATTGCTTCAAACTCACCCTGAGTAAACTCAGTAGGTAAATCAAGCATACGTTCAATCATATCAAGATAAGCTCCGACCTGTTCATCTGACCAGAGTTCCTTGCTTGCAGGAAACTTCTTGACTTGTGCATACTGATTTGCAGTACCTATTATTTTATTAACAGTTTCTGTAGATTCAACTCTAGAAGTCATCTCTGCAACAGTTTGTGTAATAAAGTTAAGGTCTTGCATTAGAATGGTGCTTCTTCTGGCTCATTAACAACGCTATCTGCAATTGCTTTCATACGTTCTAATGTTTCCTTTGAAGGTTTATTTTCTTTCTTACGCATATCTACTTTATGTACTTCGACTTTAGCGTCTTTCTCAGCCATTTCCTGAGTGTAACCATCAGGTGCTACTGCTGTAGCTTCTTCTTCTGATTGTTTACTACCAGACCATAGCTCAACGCCTAAACCAAAACGCATACATGCACGTTTAAATGCATCAGACTCTGCATCTTTAAGGTTAGTACCGTCATTGAACTTAGCATTGCCTAGCTTAAATGTATCGACATCACCGAACCCATCATAGCTACCCATGCCTTCAATAGTTATAGTACCTTTAGCACCTACTATTCTTTTTTCTCCGTTATACGTACCGTATACGGCTTCACATTGCCATGTGTATTTAACTCCACTATCCCTTAGTCGTTCGACATAATGTGCGTGTGGCACATAGTCACCGAACTTACCTGCGGGTGCTTTACGAACTATCTCCTGTGGAAATGGGGATAGCAAGTCAACGTTATTAGTCATAACATTCCCTTTCTTTTTTTTTCTTGTCTGTACCGTAAGGAACAGACAGAAAAAATATTATTCTTCTTCTAAGTCTAATAGGTCTTTTAAGTTATGTACTCCCCTAGTAATAGGAACTAACTTAACATCACCTTGTTCATTGCTTAATATAAAGTATGGCTTATCACCTAAACCACTATACTCTATGCTAGTCAATGTCCATTTAGACTTGACATTTATATGTGTCATAATTGTATTATATATAGTATATTTTTATTTATCACAGTTTTACTAAATATTCTGCTGTAACACCATGGTCAGGTTTAGCGAATAGCAGCCACTGGCATGGTCTACCCATTGACGCTAATTGTTCTAACGCATATGTGTTATAGCTTTCTGTGCTTCCATTAACCCACAAACGTATGTCATTCACGTACATTGTTGTAGGCGTATGGAAATGTCCTGCAATAGCGTAATCAAAGTCTGGCATAAGACCTCTACTAGCTAATGCTTTCCAACCTAATAGCTTCTTACCAAAGCCATACCATGGAAATCCTGAATGACCACGTACATTATCTCCGTGCCATACAAAAAACTTACATCCATTACCTATGTCTGCTATACCAAACCAATGATTATCACCTTCAGAGTCTGGTATATTAAAAGTAATTCTTTTTTCTTTTTCATAAACCATTGACATTATCTTTCCTAGCATTCTGTCTGCATTACTATCAGGGTGATAGTCTTTTCTTGCACGTCCACCAAGGCTGCCATGGTTACCAATTACCCAAGTTACTTCTACTTCATCAAAATTGGCAAGTAATATGTCAAAAAACTGTGTCAATATCCTAGGTCCATCAACTGTTACTTGATTATATAAACTAGCATCAATCAAATGTGTTTGACCTGGGAATATAAGCTCACCTTCTACTATATCTCCTGCAGCTAATACGTGACATTTACGTACACTATGTGCATTTCTTTGTATATTTGTCAACTCAACTATTTTATTTGCGTATTTAATTACACGTTCTTCAGCTACTTCTGTGTTATAATCTGGCGTTACTTTAGCCAATTGCACGTCTGATAGTATAGCTACAGCAGTTTCCTCGTCTTTTATTCTTTTCTTACTGACGGGTTTAGGAATAGAAGGTTTATTCCAGGTTCTTAGGTTAGTTGATACTGCTTGATATAGGGCTTCTATTAAATCAGCTTTTTTATTTTTAGCTTTATCTAATTGCCTAAGCAGTTTAAGATTGTCAGCTTTTAGTTCTTGAATTTGTTTAGATTCTGCTTCCAAGAACAGTTTGTCTATGTCTTTTTTATTCGACATTATTAGCCAACAAATTAGAAAAGTGATTGCGTATTGCAGTTTCACTTATTTTGACATCAAAATGTTCTTTCAATAATCTTGATACTACGTATGGTTTTATTGTCTTACCAGCTATTACTCGTTCCTCACAACCCAACCAAAATGGTTCGGCTTCTTTTGTGATACGTTTAAATATGGCACTGTTCTTTCCTTTTTCTGCTTCTTCAAGCATTTCATCTATATTCATACGTTTCACTCTAGTTTGATATTGTAACTTAGTCAAGGTTATCAAAAAAAATAAATAGTCTGTAACACACAGATAGAAGTTGGAAAATGAGTTACTATCCATGTGCTACAGACTATCTACTCGTAGCTACGAATCTACTAATCTTCAGCTAATAGAACTGACACCTAACTCAGTATTTAATTCAAGCATGACTAAATACCGCTTTTACCTCGCAAGTAAGTGCATCCTTTGCTAGTTACTATGTTGATTGGTTTAGGTGATAACTCATTAGACGTAGCTATCCATAGATTGACTTGAGAATTTAGATTATACACCTCCTAATTATCTCATCGCTTACTCGTATTTAGCCCACCAATGCATTCGCACGCTTCCTCGCACCGCGCAAGGTGCTTCGTCACTTAGCTCTTGCAAGGTTCTGCTAAATATATAAAAATAAGGTAAGCGTAGCAGTGTTCACTATAGGTTGTTGTTGACTATTTGAAGTAAACCCGTTGCAGGTTCTCCCTGCACTCTATTCTGCTACTAAATACAGCTTGACCTATGGAAAGGAAACACAGGCACACTTGCGTGTTACTATATTCCTTACCACTATAGCACTTGATTTAGCTTAAGTGCATATTCCTTTACTTCCTCAATATCCTTGAGGTTAATAATTTTGTTTTTAGTACATATCTTATAACAATCCCTTAGTAAGTTTGCACCTGCAGTGTCACCTGAACCACCAAATACTTTCATATCTGATACCCATATTCTTCTAGCAGGCATAGTGGCTAACCATTCTAATGCTGGTCCGTCAACAACGTTACCACCACCACTATGTTTATCTAAGTAATTATCATCTACACGTTTACCATTTTTAGCTATGATACGTAAATCACCTGTAGATGTATAACCGTTATACATTGCAATATTAACTGCAGGCAACATATTCATAATTTCTAATATGTCATCGCCATCAAAACGCATTGAACCTGAAGCGTCAATTAATATTGTGCCACCTTTTACATTTTGTTTTTGTTTGAATATCTTTTTATCAATACAATAACGATTAATGTATTTAGGATTATAACCATAATCCATAGGTCTATATGCACGACTACCTTTCAGTCTTGCTTGTAAGTTAACAGTTAATGGTGGTTCATGTATTTCCATTTCACCCCAATAACCTATACCACGACCTGACATGTATGACATATCTTCTAACAGTTTTTCACGCATACGTCTTTCTAAATCGTTTACATCATCATCACCTGTTTCATTAGATTCAGATTCTTCTTCATCCATACCGGGTGCAGTGTGTTCCTGCTTTGGTTGTTCATATGGTTCAGGTAATTCTGTAAACATATCTAGTATTTCAGATAAGTCTTTTGCTAATTTTTGTACTTTACGATAGCTAGGATTTTGTCCTGCCCTACTGTAAGTAATTTTATTAGCAAACCCTTTAATCTGATTAATTGCAAAACTAAGTTCTGCTTTACGTAATGGTGATATGTCATTAGCATTATCTACAACAGCGTAAATTATTTTTTGTATTGATTCAGCTTGTTCAGTTGCTTGCATATATGTATCACGTACATATGCTTGAGAAGCTATGCCAAATAATATAACATCAGCAATAGACTTATTGTAAATAATATCCATAAATTTCATATTGAAAATATCTTCACATTCAATATATTCATCTACAGGTAAATTGTATTTAGCAAGTAAGTAATTAATTCTTACTTCTTCTAATACTTCTACTGCGTCTTGTCTAACACCGGGTCTTAGTTTACCTATGGTTTTAGGTGACCATTTAGCATGACCTAATTCGTGTCTACGAATGTATTTGCTGTGATTAACACCACATTTATTACATTCCCTATCCAACGGAACATACATTTTTCTATTAAGATTGTCTGTTCTAGGTGATGGGTCACGGTCGGTAGTTTCGTATACCTCCCATTCCTCATTAGTTACTATCTGTGGATAGGGATATGCTTTATGACCATACATTAGTCGACCTGACTTAGTTGTATAGCGTCAAGTAAATCATCTGCTTTATCTGAGAAGATAAGTTTACCTGCAACATCTATACTAAATCCTTTGTTTTGTAAGTCAAAGAATTCTGACCATGCACGAACTGATACCCTTTCTTCCGGGTCATCAATAAGTGTTGTATCAGTAATAACACCATGCCATTCGTCTGGGAACTTAGCCATAGCTTGTGGATGTATTTTATCGACATATACCTTTACAGGAAATCTATCCTTAAGTGCTAGTGGTAATGATTCAGGTGGACTGTTAGTTGTAGCAACAACCTGAAAACCTTCTGCAGGTCTTACAGTTTCCTTATCATCATTATTTAACGTCAACATAGCAATGTCTTGGTCATCCAATATTGCATGCAAGAATGTCATAGCGTCCGGTGAAGCGTGGTCAATTTCGTTAACGACCAATCTACCACCATTACGCCATGCTTGTATAGCTATACCATCATGCCATTGGAAACTACCATCTGCACTTGGCTTGTAAAAGCCTTCTAAGTTAGCAGAAGCAGTATCTTCTGTCATAGTAATTTGGTATACGTTTGGTTCACCATTCATATCCAATGGTGGGTTTTGTTTTACTGCGCTGTATGTTTTACCTGTGCCGGGTGGACCGTATAATAATATACGTCTAGACTTACCCAATACAGCATTGAGTAATTTCCAGCAATCGATTGATTTTTCCATTATTCTTCTTCCTGTTCTATAGTTACGAACCGACAATATATATCTATTACATCATCAGTTCTATTTTTCCTTTGTGCAACTTCAAATTTACCTTTGTTAGATAAATGTTCTATGTTGCGTTGAGTCATTGACTCAATATTTTGTTTAATACCACTAATCCAATTATCCTTTTGTCCTATTAAGAACCATATATTTGGATATGCTAATAAGTGTTTAACTACGTCATCAGTCAACAATGACGGTTTCTTACCTTTAGCACTATTGTCTGGATTAGGTGGATTCTGTTGAATTACCATCTTCAAATCCTTTCAGGTATTTTTCTACTTGGTCTGCTGTAGTTGATATATGGTTATCAATATTGTTAGCCGTAATATCAAACAACAGGTCTTCATCATTCGCTAAGTGACATTGAATAGATGTGGGTTCTATCAATTGCCATTCAGTGAATAAATTTGTTTCTAATAGTCTGCGTTGTATATCTATTACATCTTCTTTAGTATTAATTACTTCATCATCTAGCATAGATACATAATCAGTCATTTTGTTAGCACGTTCTATAGCAACTATTTTTAAAGCATTTTGTATAGCTGTTATATTATCAATAGCATGTATGTCTACTTTCCATACTTCGCCACTATCCCAACCAAATTTATCCTCATGACTATCGTTTTGTAAATAAGCGACTGTCACAATATAATTTTGCATATTTGGTTTATGTGCATGTATATGTTTAAAGTCTATGTCATCCATAGTTTATCCCTTCTCGTTTAATAGTGAATACTTATTCCCTATCCAAAAAAAACACTTTCTTTCGGACGGGCAAATGAACGAACGAAAGAAAGTATAGTATCGGTATGAATTGGGCTACAAGAACTATACCTTCTTTCTATTCGTTTGCGTTTCAATGGTTATGCATTGAATGGTGATTTAACATAAATTGTTGGTTTATGTCCTATCAGTTTTGAATAATCGTTTGTTTTACTGACTATATCATCTATTATTTTAATTGCTTCATCTTGGTCAATGTCGCTTTCAAAATAAAAATCAACAGTCAAACTATTTTCATCTACTTTGCTGTCTTCATCAACATATTCATATACACTCATAGTGGTTTAACTCCTGATATATCTATATTCATTTGTTCTGGTATGTTAGATAAATGTTGTTCAGCCATTTGTATTGCCATATCTTCGCTAGATGCGTTATATGTACGTTCACCAATAAAATATATTTTATATTTATTCATCTTTGTCACGTTCTTTACGCATAGCTTCTACGTCAATACCTGCAATAGTACCTATCAAAGTAGTATTATCTGTAATTCTTTTATCCATTATTTGTAAAGCTTCGGATATTACTTTTAATGCCTCAGCTACTTGTTCAAGTTTTTCTTGTTCCATATAGTTTCCTTTCTAATCAAATGACATATCATTTAAAGAATCAAACATTTTGTTAGTTTCTTCAATGCTATTATTTAAGTAATCTTCATCCCATGGATAATGTGTAGTACCGTCACCGTTACCCAATTCAATATCCCATGTATTAACTATAGTCAAATTAAACATATTTGCTATATGATTTAATAGGAAAAATGGTTCTGACCATGCACTTTCAAATCTAAAATGTAATTCTCTTTTACCTTTTGTTATTACATCAGATATTAATTCAGTGTTACTATCACCCCATTTAGTACCCCAATGACGATATTGCCATTCTATAGGTTTGTAAGTACCATATTCTTTCTTTAATCTATCTTTAACCATATCAAGAACCGGTCTTACACCGTCTTCATCTGAATACCATACGTCTTCACGTACTTCATCAATAGTCATTGCACCTTCGTGCATATTTTTATACTCGTCCGGCATTGGCATACAATTCGTGAAATTATAAATAACTTCTTGTTCGTGATAATCAGTAACAGTATCCATAAATGCTTTGACATCATCAACATTACCTGTTATTTCACAACTGTTATAAGTCCAATTAGGCATTATTCCTCCTCTTGTTTAACTAATTCATTTATACCCATCATAAATACTTTAATTGCGTCATCTACATCCGGGTTATTAGATATGTGTTCAGTAAAACCTTCTCTTACTGAATCTATAGCTAACATTTCTGCAATAGCTTTTCTTTGAAATCTAGGATTTCGTCTAGATAATTCTTCCATAACCATTAATTGCATTTTACCTATAGCTTCTAAACGCATATCTATATTCTTTATAGCTTGTTTTACATCCATTATTCCTCCTCTAATAGTAATTTACGCCATTCTTCTTGTGTAACTCCTGTCATCGCTATACGTAAACCACGTAGCAATTCCATTAAATCACCTGCATAAATAGTTTCTAATGTATCAGCAGGTTTTGTGTCAGATTCAAATGTCACATCAAATGCGTCAAACCATGTATGTATAATTTTTACTGACATATTGTCACCTACATAGTTTTTAAACGCAAATGTAACACCACCACGTTGGTATTCTTCACCTTCGGGATGTTCAGTTACATCAACATTGTTATAATCGAAATCAACTTCCTCTGCATATGCTTTAATTGCATCAGCACTATCAGTATACATTCTCATTCTTCCTCCTTTATAGTTGAGTTTATAGCTTTAGTTATTTGATACTCTACTGCTTCGTTAAGCATTCTAGCGAATATCTGTATGTCTTTAACTGCTGCAGTTTCGGTCGCACCCCAAAACTTCAAATCATTAAGAGTCCACATAATAACTGTTTTTAATTGATATTCAGTTAAACTATCAAGTTTATCTTGTATCGTCATCGTTTGATATTCCTTCCTAATTCCATAATCCAAAAAAAAGCTGTGCAAGTAGGCGGACTACCTGCACAACTCCTATACGTATACAAGGGTTAGTTATGATAAACTATCCATTGTTACTTTTTCTTCTACCTCAGTATCAGTAGTGGTATCACTGACCGGGGTATCAGAAGATTCAGCACCTTTCTTAGCTTTGTAAGTTGGTGATTGCCTGTGTAAAGCACGAACCTCATCTTTATCAAGATAAAGTGGGATTTGTTCTAACTTACCATCAATGTAAGTAGAAATCCATAGTCGTTTATTCCATGGCAATGGTTTACCTGTTATACCACAAATCGGTAACTCATAATTACCTGTTTCTGTAGTGTTTTCTGCATTTTCTGTCATAGTTTCCTTCCTATTAGAATGCTAGTTCTTCTTCAGTTACTGTATCCATACCTAAAAACTCAAGGTCTTTATCAATATCAACAGCACACTGTTCTTCTCTATTATCGATAACAGATTGTTTGATTAATCTCATAATCTGTTCAGTCTTATACTTATCGTCTACAAAAGCTATAACTTTATTAATAGCTTCTAATAAACTACTGTCTACGAATTTAGACATAATTAATTACCTCCATTTTTTTTTATAGATTGCGAAAGCAAGATAGAAAAAAAAAGACTATACATAGTCTGCTTCTATCTCACTTAATATACGTTCTTCGCATAAATCGCAATGTATAAACCTATTATTAAATTTACCTATTAAATCTTGTTCGATAAGTGTTCGATAAGTATCCTCATCTTTGTCACTACCTAACCAATCAAAATAATATCTGATAGTTTTTCCCGTTGTGCATTTACAATCTGTATCAACTGTCACATAGCCACTTCTATTAAAATGTGGCATATATTCCATATTTTTATTAGGGCTACCTGAATGCAAAAAGAAATATCTAGGTGCTTCGAAATTGTCGTCCATTATTACCTTCCTGTTAGTCAATTTTTTATATAAGGCGAACTGTGGCTAGAAAGGGGATACTAGCCACTTAGCTTTATAGACTAAACTGTTGTTGTTTGTGTTCAGCTTGTTCTGCTTCCTTACTAACAGCAACATCAGTTCGCTTCCTTCCTACTGTGTGGTATTTCCAAATCTGCTTAGCTTCGCCTTGTTCAAAAATCTTTACACCGCAGGAATTGTGTAGATAAAGGGGATACCATTTACCTTTAGAGTTGTGCCAATATCTATTAGCCATGTCAACTTCTTGTTCACAGTATCCGCATAGTATAGTTTTCATTTATTACCTTTCTTATCTATTATTCTCCAAAAATATTTATATACATATCTATAATACAAATAACTCCAATTAATAGTTTTAAATCTTTTACCTTCATAACATCTACAAACAAAAATTAGTGTATCTGTTTTACCACACCATATACATTCATTACTCATATATACTCCCTTTTTTTTATTACGGTTGCGTAAGCAGACGGAAGAAAAAAATACAATATTAACTCTCGTTTGATATTTATTACCTGATACAACCTGATAAAAAAAACTGCGGGCTAACTTAATAACCCACAGTTTAATTAATTGTTTGTTAAGCAGTAACTAAAGCTTTAATTGCTTTATCACCACAAGGTGGACAAACAGACCAATACACAAACGGTTTACCCGGAACATAGTCACCGGTAGCAGTTTTAACCTCTCTGTATTGGCGAAAGTTGAAACCCTTTTTATGAGTTTGCTTACAACCACCACAGACATAAGTTTTGCTATCTGTTTGTGTAGTAGGTTCGGTAGTTTGAGAAGTTCCCGCTTCATCAATTGTTGCCAACTGTATCTCCTTTATAGATTAAACAACCCATTAATTTTTTTTATGGATTGCGAATGCAAGACGGAAAAAAGATTACAAACTACAGAACCTACATTATGTTATATATTATATCTCTACATTTAGGTATCAGTTTAAACTATATTGGTCTGTTTTAATTAAACTGTAGGTAGTAAGTCAAGATATATGAAACAGATTTCTCCATATACATTAATACTAAATATAAAGACTATACAGTAGTCCGGATTTCAGAAATCTGTTACATTATTCTTTGACTTACGGATGTCAACCTGACGTTTGTATTAGTTGTACGTAAGGTCTAAATAATATGCTGGTAATTCTGTATAGTCAGATACCCAATGTTCTTAGCCTTTTCGGGCAGTAGCGGGCATATGTAGATATTTTTCTGATTAAACCTGTTCCTAAATCCTTGGGTACTGCCTTTGCCTTTCTAGTGTACTGTCTTGCCAGTCAGCAGCTTTTCACATCCCGATTGTGTCTTTACCTGTAATAAAATACTACGGTTTAGTGTTTGTAATTAAGATGACTATAGCATATAATTCTCACTATACAAACATCTAAAGAAAGATAGTTAATAATGGTCGATACTGCAAGAAACGTAGTCTGTATAGCAGAGGGTTGCAGGAAAAGATTAAAGGGGAAACAACGTAAATTTTGTTCTCCTACCTGCCAAAAACGACAGTTTGCTAGAGATAAGATATATAACAAGCAAGATGACATAAAACCTATTAATATAGAACGTAAGTCTGACGATGGCGACTACGCTTCCGTTAGGCGAGGACAGTATTACCAATCTTTCGTAAGTGAAGGTATAGCTGAATCGGTTGCAACTGGCGATATGACAGTGGCTGACGCAGCTTCCCTCCTTGGTTGCACATCAGCTACTGTCAGTCGCATGCTTGCTGCATACAAAATAGACACAAAGAACTCTGTAGCTGCAGAAGATTGGGAACTATCAGAAGAAGCTAGGGCATCATTAGAAAATTTTGCCGACTTCCGACACAAGTACTTTAGAACAGAACTAGGAAAACATTATGACACCGCAGATTTTCATACTAACTGGATTAACAACATTATAGATAGTATAGATAACGGTAAAGAGTTATTAATACTGTCACCCCCTAGACACGGAAAGACAGAACTGTTAATACACTTTGCTGTATATCAGATATGTAAAAACCCTAACGTACGTATTATGTGGGTAGGTGGCAACGAAGACATAGCTAAGAACGCATTGTCTGCTGTACTTGACGTATTAGATACTAATGAAGAACTTAGAGAAGACTTTTGTATGCCAGGTCAATCTTTTAAACCAGATAATAGGTCAGGTAAGAACTGGTCACAAAATCAATTTACTGTAGGTACAAGAACAGTAGCAGGTATTAAATCACCTACTATGGTAGCTGTAGGTAAGGGTGGAAAGATTCTATCACGTGACTGTGACATAATAATTGCAGACGACATTGAAGACCACCAAACTACTATGCAACCTGGTGCAAGGGAAAGTACAAGACAATGGTGGACAACAACACTATCAAGTCGTAAAGAGGAACATACAGCTGTAATTGTAATTGGCTCAAGACAGCACCCTGATGATTTATATAATCATTTACTTGAATCAGATAACTTTACAAGCATAGTAGAAACTGCACATGCACTTGATTGTCAAATACCAGAACATTTAGATGATGAACATATTGATTGTATGTTGTGGTCAAACAAACGTAGTTTTAAATGGTTAATGTCTAGGTTGCACTCTGCTGAATCTACAGGTGGTAGACAAACATTCGAAATGGTTTATTACAATCAAGCATATGTAGAAGGTACACAAATCTTTACTATGAATATTATTGACCAATGTATGCGACCTGACTTAACATTAGGACAAGTATATAAAAATTTATATTTAGTAGCTGGACTTGACCCTGCATCATCTGGTTATCAAGCATCTGTACTATGGGGTATAGACCAGTACAGAGGTGAGTTATATTTAGTTGATTTAGAAAATAGACGTGGCGGTGGTATTAGAGCTGCGCTAGACCAAATGGCTGAATGGTTACATGCTTATGATGTAAGACATTGGATAGTAGAAGAAAACGGATTTCAAACAGCAATTCGACAAGACGCTGCAATAAAAGAATTTACATTACGTACTGGTATAACTGTACAAGGACATTTAACAGGTAAGAACAAACACGACCCACTATATGGTGTAGGTGCTATGGCTGACTTGTTTGAAGATAAAAGAATACATCTACCTACTGGTGATGGTATGTCAAATGCAAAAGTACAGCAATATAGGCAACAACTGTTATACTTTGATGGAAAGCCTGTTTCTAAACGAAACAAGGAAAAAACTGATATAGTTATGGCTAGTTGGTTTCCTATGAAGGTTTTTAGGCGTATGCAAAAAGAGCATGCAGCTGATATAGGATTGGACTACAACCCTAGTTATGGAGATTACAAGATGACAGATATGAACGAAGCACCATGGGCATAGAAAATTTAGATATTAAATCTTATAAAGAGATTGTTCAAAATGCTGCAGAACTTACATCAGGTAAGTTAGTTCAAGAAAGACAAGTACAGAAAGCTAGAATAAAAGCTATTCTTAATGGTGGTGCAGATGGCATTAAAGCATTACTAGGTAATACAATGGAAACCTCTGATGCTGATTTATTACCTGCACCTAACATGTTGCAATCAGGTATTGACCGACTTGCACAAAAAATATCAGGAATACCTCAAGTTAGAGTAGATGTACCTAACGACAATGATTCTAATAGAAGTAAAATACGTGCAGAAAAATTAGAACGTATTGTTACTAGCTATGATGAAAAACAAAATTTATTAAGTCAATTACAACAAGCTGCTAGATGGTTACCTGGCTATGGTTACTGTGCTTGGGTAATATCTACAAAACGTGATAGCAATGGATTTATATATCCTAGTGCAGAGTTACGTGACCCTTATGATACATTCCCAGGTAACTTTGGTCCTGACCAACAACCTAGAGAAATGGCTGTTGTAAGACGTATACCTAGATACAAACTTGCACAGATATATCCAGAGTTTGCAGAACAAATATTAAAACAAGACGATGATGAGGGTGATGAGCTTAATGGTGATTTAGCTGCACCTTTTATGTCATATGAAAATAACAGAGAACAAAACTGGGAAGACAATACTTACTCAGGTGTAAGAATTATTGAGTATTACGATATGGGTGGTACTTACGTAGTATTCCCAGAACGTAACATGATTTTAGATTTTATACCTAACGTTCTATCTACACCACCTTTTGTGTTTATGAAGCGTA